>ENA-UOOD01002125-UOOD01002125.1-human-gut-metagenome-genome-assembly--contig:-CS67-NODE-2125-length-18405-cov-4.457711_pt1 | contig 18405 bp, 13 predicted proteins | sample MGYA00242464_ERZ724011 | MGnify/ENA metagenome assembly ERZ724011 | reverse complement strand
CCCCTGCGCGCTCGTGGCGTCGAGGCCGCGAACGACGACGCCACGCTCGCCGACGGCACCCGCCGCGAACCAGAAGGCGGCGTTCGACCAGTCCCCGCCCACGACGAACTCGCCCGGAGAGGTCAGGCCGTCTGATGATGCGACGTCATAGACCAGGGCGGGCTCACCCGCTTCGGTGGCCCCCCTCGAGCGCCAGACCTCGACGCCGAAGGACTTGAGCACCGAGGCGGTGAGGTCGATGTAGGGACGCGACTCCACGGGCTCGGAGACGACGAGCTCCATGGGAGCGCGCAGCAGGGGTGCTGCGAGCAGCAGGCCGCTCACGTACTGGGAAGAGACGTCACCAGGAAGTTCGTATCGGCCCGCGCGAATGAGGCCGCTCGCCGTGAGCGGGCTCTTGCCCTGCGGCGAGAGGACGGCGCCGTGCTCGACAAGCCGCTCGTAGAGAGGCGAGAGGGGGCGCTCGGGAAGGCGCCCGTGGCCGACGAACGCGGCACCGCTCCCGAGGGCACACACCACGGGGAGCATGAAGCGAAGCGTGGAGCCGGACTCGCCGCAGTCAAGCGTTGCGTCGCGGTTCGGGGCAGGGAGGTTGTCGGAGGCGGACGAGCCGGGGACGGGCCTCACGCGAAAGCCGGTCCTCGTGCGTGACACACGCGCCCCGAGCGCCTCGAGGCAGGAGATGGTCGCGTCGATATCCGCGGAGGTTGACGAGCAGGCGAGGTCAGTGACGCCGGGGGCAAACGCCGCGCAGATGAGGGCGCGATGGGCCTCGGACTTGGACGAGGGTGCGATGACCTCACCGGTTAGAGGTCCGGGATGTACGGTGACGTTCAAGGGCGCTCCAAGTTGTACGGACAACAGTCGCCCCACTCTATCGCACAAACCTTTCGAATGCGTTTCGGCGATCGTGGCGGCACGTGCGCATCATGTCTGGACGAACCTCCATGAAGAAGGTCATCGCCCAAGGTCGATTAGGCGACGGAGCTCATCGAGACTGACCGCACGAACTTCGCAGCGTCCAACTTCGAGCGGTACAACAATGTTGACCGAGTCCCCGTGCCTCTTTTTGTCATGCGCAACATACCTCATGAGCGTCTCGGTGGGGAGGTCGGTACTGGTTGGTAGGCCGTGGGCTTCAGCGCAGCGCTCAATTCGCTCGGCTGTGTCCGCGGAGCACCACCCGCAACGGGATGCCGCGCGTGCGATCATGCAGAGCCCTGCGGCAACGCACGAACCGTGCCCCAGGGAGAAGTCACCGGCCGCTTCGATGGCATGACCTATGGTGTGGCCGAGGTTGAGGGTCTGCCTCAGCCCACGCTCCCGCTCATCTGCGGACACGACATCGCGCTTTATGGAGACGTTGCGTGCGACAACGGAGGCGAGGCTATCGACGTCAGCAGCGGTGAGGGGGTTCCGTTCGAGCTCGGCAAGTAGCGCGGGGTCCGCAAGGACTGCGTGCTTGACCACCTCTCCGCACGAGTCGCGGAACAGGTCCTCGGGAATTGTCGAGAGGGTCGATACGTCGGCCACCACAAGGCTCGGCTGCCAAAATGCACCGACGAGATTCTTTCCCGCCATAAGGTCGACGGCCGTCTTTCCCCCAACCGAAGAGTCAACCATCGCGAGAAGCGAGGTGGGTACCTGCACAACGCGGATCCCGCGAAGGTAGAGGGCAGCGGCGAGGCCGCCCATGTCGCCCGTCACGCCCCCGCCAAGCGCGATCGCAACGTCGTCTCTGGTGAGCTCCCGCTCTGCCAGGCCCTCGAGCAGCATGCCCAAGGTGGCAAGCGTCTTTGATGGCTCACCGGCGGTGAACGTCAGACGAGGGGCAACGTCCAAGCCGGAGGCAAGAAGGGCGCCTTCCGCCGCATCGGCGTAGAGCGGTCCTACGGTCGACTCGGTGATGACGCAGCAACGTGAGCACCCCGTCGAATTGCGAACGAATTCGCCCAAACGATCGAGAAGCCCCGTTCCTACGATTACCTCGTATGAGCGCGAGGCAGCGCCGACCTTGATCGTCTCCACGTTACCTTCCCTCGATCTCTCGCTTGATGCGGTCTCCCTCGGCGAGAAGCCCCTCGAGGCGCTCGGCGTCGCGCTCGGCGAGCGCGTCGCGATAGGCAGAGAGGTTCTCGATGATGACGTCGAGCTCGCGGCCGAGATGGTCCGCGTTGTCTAGGAAGAGCTCGGTCCACATTGGGGCGTTCAGGCGCGCGACACGCGTGAGGTCTCGATAGCTGCCGGCGGAAAAGCCCCGGTGGCCGCGAGCCGTGGGGCTCTTGACGTAGGCGTTGGACACCACGTGCGCGAGCTGCGAGGTGAAGGCGATGTTTCGGTCATGCTGGTCTGCGGTCGACAGCGTGAAGCTGCCAAACTGACAGGGGGAGAGGAGCGACTTCAGCCGCTCGAGTACCGTCGCCCGCTCGAGGTCGTCCATCGCGGGCGGCACCACGACCATCGGTGCGCCCTTGAACATGGTGGCCCGGGCGCGGGCAAATCCGGAGTACTGCGTACCCGCCATGGGGTGACATCCCACAAAGGTGAAGGGGTAGGGCGCACAGATCTCCTCGCAGCGCTCGCAGATGACGCGCTTGACGCCCACGGTGTCGATGACGATGGCCCCGGGCGAGACGAGCGGGGCGTAGCGCTCCAGCCACTCGACGGTCGAGGCGGGGTAGCCCGCCAGAATGATGAGCTCGCACGTCGGGATCGTCTCCTCGTCGAGCTCGCCCGTCACCGTCTCGATCATGGCGAGCTCGAGCGTCGAGCGGGTGCGGTTCCAGGCATAGACCTCAGCGCCTGCCGCGGCGAACGCCTTGGCGAAGGAGCCGCCCATGAGTCCGAGGCTCACGACGCCATAGCGTCCCGGAACGTACGTCGCTGCCCCTACGCGGTTCTCGTCAGTCACGCGTGCCCTCCTCGACGGGTGCCGTCACAGCCTCGCGGATGAGCGAGATGCGACGCATGGAATCGGCGAACTGCTCGGGAGTGAGGGCCTGGGCGCCGTCGGACCACGCCTGGGCGGGGCAGTCGTGCACCTCGACCTCCAATGCATCCGCCCCGGCTGCGACGGCCGCGTAGGCAGCACTGCGCACGTAGCGCGTGTAGCCGGTGGCGTGGCTCGGGTCGCCCACGACGGGAAGGTGCGTGAGATGGTGGAGAACCGGGATGGCGTTGAGGTCGAAGGTGTTGCGGGTGCGCGTCTCGAAGGTCCGGATGCCGCGCTCGCAGAGCATGACGTTGGGGTTCCCCTCGCTCATGACGTACTCGGCGCCCATGAGAAGCTCGTCGATCGTCTCGGACATGCCGCGCTTGAGCAGCACCGGGATGCCCGAGCGGCCGACCTCGCGCAGCAGCGGGAAGTTCTGGGCGTTACGGGCACCGACCTGCAGGACGTTCACGCCCTTCTCGACGAACAGGGCAACGTCCCTGGGGTCCATGACCTCGCTCACGACGGGCATGCCCAGCTCGGACCCGGCCTCCATGAGCAGGTCGAGGCCCCGCTCGCCCATGCCCTGGGAGGTGTAGGGGGAGGTGCGCGGCTTGAAGGCGCCGCCACGCAGCATCGTGGCGCCCGCCCGCTTCACCTCGCGGGCGATCGTGATCAGGTTGTCGCCCTCGACGGAGCACGGGCCGGCGATGACCTGGAAGTTGCCCCCGCCGACGAGCACGCCGTGACCGCAGTCGACGACCGTGTCCTCCGGGTGAAACTTGCGGTTGGCCAGCTTGTAGGGCTCCGAGACGCGCTGGACGCGCTCGACGATGTCCATGCTCTCGAGTATGAACGGGTCGATGCGAGTGGTATCACCGATGATGCCAATTATGGTCTCGTTGTCTCCCTGGGAGACGTTGGTCCTGAAGCCGCGGTCCTCGATCCAACTGACGAGATGGTCGAGTTGATCTGCGGTGGCGGTCTCTTTGACGACTGCGATCATGGATGGTCTCCTCTATGGTCGTCTGACGTGCGGCGCGATAATACCACGGGGATGTTACCGGCTCGTTGCGCGCGGCGCCTCCCAATCGGCTATACTGTCCCTCGCAAGCGCCCATAGCTCAGTGGATGAGAGCGTCTGCCTCCGGAGCAGAAGGTCGTGGGTTCGAATCCCCCTGGGCGCACCACGTGGACCCCGGGTCCGGCCAGGTACGGCCGGGCCCGCTTTTTGTCTCGTGGAGCGATTCTCTCTTTTTCGTAAGGTTTGCGCCTCCGCCGCGGGCACATGTCACAATGGACGCCGCAACGAGAGGGGAGAGATGACGCTGGACGAGAAACGCCTCGAGCTCAGGGGGCTCACGGACGACGAGGTCGCCGAGCGCGCCTCACGGGGGCTCATCAACGCGAACACGGACGTCAAGACCAAGTCTGTCCGCCAGATCGTGGCGGAGCATGCGCTGACGCTCTTCAATGCCGTCAACCTCGCGCTCGCCGTCCTGGTGCTCTTCACCGGGCAGTATCGCAACATGCTCTTCATGTGCGTCGTGGGCGCCAACCTCCTGATCGGCGTCACTCAGGAGATTCGCGCCAAGCGCATGGTGGACAAGCTGACCATCCTCACGCAGAAGGAGGTCACGGTCATACGGGCCTCGGGCGAGCGCGCCATCCCTCCCTCTCAGCTCGTGTCTGACGACCTCATGAGGCTCGCCCATGGTGACCAGGTCCCTGCCGACGCCGTAATCGTCGAGGGGTTTGTCTCGATGAACGAGAGCCTGCTCACGGGCGAGGCCAAGCCCGTCTCCAAGGGACCTGGCGACGAGCTGCTCTCGGGCAGCTTCGTCGATGCCGGCAGCCTCGTCGCCCGGGTCACGCGCGTGGGCGCCGAGGGGTATGCCGCGCGCATCAACGCTGAGGCAAAGTACGTCAAGGCCGTGCGCTCGGAGATCCAGGACACGCTCAGGGCGATCATCCGCCTGGGGACCGTGGTCCTCGTCCCGCTGGGCTTCGGGCTCTTCCTGCGCTCCTACCTGATGGACGGCGGCAGCCTGAACGACGCGATCCTCACCTCGGTCGCCGCCGTCATCGGGATGATCCCGCAGGGGCTCGTGCTGCTCACCTCCTCGGTCCTCGCGATCGCGACGTTTCGCCTGGGACGGCGCATGGTCCTCGTCCAGCAGGCCTACTGCGTCGAGACGCTCGCGCGCGTCGACACGCTCTGCCTCGACAAGACCGGCACGATAACGACGGGTGAGATGGAGGTCGCGAGCGTCGTGGGCGCCTCGGGCGTTCGTGGGCCAGAGGTCGCCGCTGCGCTCGCCACGATCACGGTCGCCAACGAGGCTGACGCCAACGAGACCGCCCGTGCGATCCTCCGATACGCTGACGAGAAGGACCTGCAGGCCGAGAGCGTCGTCCGCAGCGTGCCCTTCTCCTCCGCCCGCAAGTACTCCGGCTGCGTCACCGCAGACGGCCGTGCGCTCGTCATGGGGGCCGCCGCCTTCGTGCTCGGCCCCGAGCGCGCCCGCGAGGCCGACGCCCTCGCGACGGCATTCGACGCCACGGAGCGGGTGCTCGTGGTTGGCGAGTGCGCGTCCTTCTCGGCAGACGACGCCATCGAGGGGGAGGTGCGTCTGCTCGGCTGCGTTGCCATCCGGGACGAGATCAGACCGACGGCCGGCGAGACCATGCGGTTCTTCCTCGAGCAGGGGGTCGAGCTGCGGGTCATCTCCGGTGACGACCCGCGTACGGTGTCCGCCATCGCCGCTCGTGCCGGCGTGCCGCTCGCCGAGAACTACGTCGACGCCTCGACGCTCGACACCCCGGAGCGCCTCGACGCCGCCGTCGACGAGGCGCGCGTCTTTGGGCGCGTCACCCCGCAGCAGAAGCGCGAGCTCGTACGGGCCCTGCACAGGCGCGGGCGCACGGTCGCCATGACGGGGGACGGGGTGAACGACGTCCTCGCGTTGCGGGAGGCGGACTGCTCGGTCGCCATGGCCTCGGGGTCCGCCGCCGCACGCAACGTCTCGGAGATCGTTCTTGCCGACAACGACTTCTCGCACATGCCCGAGGTCGTGGCCGAGGGACGGCGCTCGATCAACAACCTGCAGCGATCCGCGTCGCTCTTCCTGGTCAAGACCGTGTTCACCGCCGTCCTCGCGCTCATCTGCATCGTGATGCCTCCCTACCCGTTCATCCCGATCCAGATGTCGCTGCTCTCGACGGCGGTTATCGGCATCCCCTCGTTCGTTCTGGCGCTCGAGCCCAACCACGAGCTGGTGCGCGGCAACTTCCTCGCCAACGTGCTCGCGCGCTCGCTGCCGGCGTCCGTCGCGATCGTGTGCGCGCTGTTTGCCGAGCTCTTGTGCGGACGCGCGCTCGGGCACTCCTTCGGGGAGATCTCTTCGGTCTGCACGGTGCTCGTCGCCTGCGTGGGCATCGCGCTCATATGGAGAATCTCGCAGCCCCTGACGCCGCTGCGGGTGGCTCTCCTTGTCGTCATCATCGCCATTGTTGCGCTTGGGTGTACGGTTGCCGCGCCCTTCTTCGAGATCGTCTCGTTTACGGGTAGCATGGGTCTCGTGATCGCCGCGGCCGGCATCATTGCCATGGCGTTCTTCAACTGGATGTACAACCGATCGCTCGAGGGCCTCGATACCAACGAGCGCTTCCTCGCGATCGTGAGAAAGGTGGAGGGAAGACATGACAGCCACTAGCGCCCTTGCCGAGGCGGTCGCCGCCGCCCGTCGTCCCGAAGTCCTCGAAGTCGGCGACGTCCGTCGCCGCGCGCACATCGTCTCCGGCATCCCCGGGGCCGAGAGGCTCCCGCGCGCGCTCGTCGTGCTTCTTGAGAATGTTGTTCGACGCGCCGCCACCGACGAGGACGCCGTTCGTATGGCCTCCGCGATTATCGACGCCGGCCTCTCCGGCGCGCCCGGCGACGAGATCGAGTTCATGCCCGCGCGCGTGCTCTTCCAGGACTTCACCGGGGTTCCCGTGTTCGTCGACTTCGCCGCCATGCGCGACGCGATGGTCGAGCGCGGCGGAGACCCCCAGCGCGTCAATCCCCAGATACCGTGCACCCTCATCGTGGACCACTCGGTCATTGCCGACGAGTCCGAGTGCGCGTGCGCGGCCGAGAAGAACCAGGAGATCGAGGCCTCGCGCAACCGTGAGCGCTTCTCCTTCCTCAAGTGGGCGAGCCGCTCGTTCCAGAACGTCGAGATCGTCCCGCCCGGCGTAGGCATCTGCCACCAGCTGAACATCGAGCGCTTCTGCAACGTTGTGACCACCGATGCCCTCGCCGCGGGCGAGGGGGAGACCGCGTGCTTTGACACGCTCGTGGGCACCGACTCCCACACCACGACGGCAAACGGCGTCGGTGTCCTGGGGTGGGGCGTCGGCGGCATCGAGGCCGAGGCCGCCGCGCTCGGACAGCCCATCTCGATGCTCGTGCCGCCGGTCGTCGAGCTGAGGCTCACCGGCACTCTTCGTGCGGGCGCGTCCGGCATGGACGTCGCCCTGACCGTCGCACAGCTCCTTCGCTCCGCCGGCGTCGTCGGGTCGATTGTCGAGGTGACGGGCGAGGGCGCCGCATCCCTCACGGCGACCCAGCGTGCCTGCGTCTCCAACATGACCCCCGAGTACGGTGCCACCGCGACGCTGTTCCCCGTCGACGACGTCACGCTCGACTATCTTGCGCTCGCGGGTCGCGAGCCGTCCGACGTCGCCTTCTCTCGTGCCTATCTTGAGGCACAGGGCGTCTTTGGGTCGGGGTCGGGGCGCGTCTACGCGCGCACCGTCGAGCTCGACCTCTCGTCCGTGGAGCCCTCGCTCGCCGGGCCCTCCCGCCCGCACGACCGCGTGAGCGTCTCTGGCCTCAAGGAGCGCTTCGAGGGCGCCGCTCGTGACGCCGGGCGCGACCTTGCCGAGACGTTCGAGGTCGAGGGCGCCGGACGACTCGGCCATGGCGCCATCGCCATCGCCGCCATCACCAGCTGCACCACGGCGACCGATCCGGCCATGATGGTCGCCGCCGGCCTGCTCGCCCGCCATGCCGCCGAGCGCGGCCTTGCGCCCAAGCCATGGGTCAAGAAGGTGCTCGCCCCGGGCAGCCACGCAACCGAGCTTTTGCTCGAGCGCTGTGGGCTCGTCGAGCCGCTTCGGTCCCTTGGCTTCTTCACGTGCGGCTTTGGGTGCATGAGCTGCATCGGCAACTCCGGCGAGATCAAGCCCTGCCTCAAGGCGCGTGCCTCGGAGATGGAGCTCACGAGCGTGCTCTCGGGCAACCGCAACTTCGAGGGCCGCATCTCGCCTGACGTCAGCCAGAACTACCTCTGTGCGCCGGCGCTGGTCGTCGCCTACTCGCTCGTCGGCACGATGGACGTCGACCTCACGACCGAGCCCGTGGGCGTCGGCGCGGACGGTGCGCCGGTCATGCTCGCCGATATCATGCCGAGCGACGATGAGGTGTCCGCGGCGCTGGCCGCCCACCTCGACCCGTCGGTCTTCGAGGAGGGCGCGCGCGGGCTCTTCGAGGGGTCGTCCGCCTGGCGCTCGATCGAGTCTTCGGAGTCCGCCACCTTCCCCTGGGACGACGCGTCGACCTACGTGCGTCGAGCCCCGTACTTCGACATAGCCCGCGAGCAGCGCGTCGTCGAGGTTCGCGGCGCTCGTGCGCTCGCGCTTCTCGGTGACTTCGTCACGACCGATCACATCTCGCCCGCGGGCTCGATCGCGAAGGACTCTCCCGCGGCTCGCTACCTCACCGAGCGCGGCGTTGCCGCCCGCGACTTCAACACCTATGGTGCCCGCCGAGGCAACCACGAGGTGATGGCGCGCGGCACGTTCGCCAACGTCAAGCTGAAGAACGCGCTTGCCGGCGGTCGCGTGGGCGGTTGGACCAAGAACCTGCTCACCGGTGACGTCGAGCAGATCTTCGATGCCGCCGAGGCCTACCGCGCCTCCGGTGTCCCGCTCGTGGTGGTCGCCGGCAAGCTCTACGGCTCCGGCTCGAGCCGCGACTGGGCGGGCAAGGGACCGCTGCTCCTGGGCGTCCGTGCCGTCATCGCGGAGAGCTTCGAGCGCATCCACCGCTCCAACCTCGTGCAGATGGGCGTGCTTCCGCTCCAGTTCGAGGACGGGCAGAGCGCCGAGGCGCTCGGTCTCAACGGTTACGAGGTGTTTGACGTCGAGCCCGTCGACCTCTCGAGCGGGCTGCCCCAGCCGCGCGTGGCGACGGTTCGCGCCACGCGCGAGGACGGGAGCGTCGTGACGTTCCGCTGCGTCGTGCGTGTGGACACGCCTATGGAAGGCGCCTTCCTTGCCCGCGGCGGCATCCTCCCGTTTGTCCTCGATGCGCTGTGCGACGGGGGAGACTGACGTGTCGCAGGTCTGCCCCAACTGCGGAAGGAGCGTACCGGACGGCACGGTCGTCTGCCCGTATTGTCACGCCATGACCGAGGTCACGCAGAAGATCTCTCTGGGTGACCTCACCTGGTGTCCCGCGTGCGGCGCCCTCGTCCCCCCCGAGGAGGTCGCCTGCCCAAAGTGCGGACGAATCGTGAGGGAACAGGAGCCCCCGCGACCGGTCAGGGAGCTCGACCTTCCGGAGATCGGTGAGACCGAGGAGGACGCGGCGAGGACCGGGGTCATGACGCGCATCGAGAGCGCCATCCCTCCCGTCGTCGACGAGTCCTCGCCCTCCGCCAGACGCGACAGGATGCCCCGTCCGCGCGCGTTTGCCTTTGCCGCCCTCTTCGCCGTTGCCATCGTCGGGGGAGCCGCGCTGCTCATCACGCATCCATGGGATCCCATGGCCTCGATCACACGCGCGTCGGAGCCGGCCGACACCTCCATGTCCGGCTTCCCGGGACTCGTCGAGTCCCTGACCGGACAGGACCGTGAGACGGGGGAGACGGACGAGCAGGCCTCGCCCTCCTCTGAGGAGTCCCTCGCCCAGCTTCATGAGACGCTGGGCAGCCTCGCGGACAAGGTCGACGAGAGCGAGGACACGCTCCGAAATGCCTGCACGGGTGGTGACGGCTCGTCTCTGGACGGGGGACTGGAGGATGCCCGGTCGACGTCCATCGCCGTCTCCAATGCCATTGCCACGATCGGCCAGATCGATGATGCCGACGGTGAGAGGGCGGAGACGATCGACCATCTCCTGACGCTCGGGAACTGGCTTCGCAACCGATGTGACGCCCTGACCGACGCATGGGACATCGCCGAGAACGCGAGCGACCTGTCCGCCGCGTCCGGACAGGTTATCTCGCGGCTCGACTCCGCGACAGACTACCGGATGCTGTTCGAGCAGAACTACGACGCCTGGGCACCAGAGGCCGAATAGGGCTTCTTTTCGTGTTCCGCTGCGGCGGCGGGACCTTTCGTCTGCCGAATATGTGAAACCTATCGCATCCTGATAGAATTATGGAGTTGAATGTTGTTGACGCGCCGTCGGCGCTCTTGCATCGGGAGGCGACATGGGCTTCATACAGGATCCGCTCTATACGCCCGAGTACGCTGTCGTCGGCGACGAGGTCGCCGTGCTGGTCACCTCAAAGGGGACCATTCGCGTCCGGCTCGATGGTGACGGCGCCCCCGTGCACGTCGCCAACTTCTGCGAGCTCGCTTCGAGCGGGTTCTACGATGACCTCAAGTTCCATCGCTACGTCCCGGGATTTGTCATTCAGGGCGGATGCCCCAACACGCGCGAGATGACGCCGGAGCAGGGCGCCCGAGGCGAGGTCGGCCCCTTCGGTCATCCCGGCACGGGCGGCCCGGGGTATCGGATTCGCCAGGAGTTCACCACCAACCCCCGCAACTCGCACGAGGACGGCGCGCTCGCCATGGCGCGCTCGTCCGACCCCGACTCGGCCGGCTCCCAGTTCTATTTCTGCCTGGGTCCGCAGCACGGCCTTGACTCTGGCTATACCGTCTTCGGAAGGACGGTTGAGGGAATGGACGTCATCGGCGCGCTGAGGGCCGGCGATGTCATAGACTCGATTCGCATCGAGCACGTTGGTGCCTAGGCGCCGCGAGCCATTCAGGAGGACAAACGTGAATCAGCAGGCATTTGAATCTGGAAAGCGCGCATACCAGGAGGCTGACTGGCTTCGTGCGGTCACGCTGCTCGACGGCGCCAAGCAGCCCGGCGAGGTTGCGGGCGAGGCCGACCACCTTCGCGGCAACGCGTACATGAAGCTCGGCCAGTTCGACGCCGCGGCGGCCGCCTACGAGTCCGCGCTCGCCGACACCTCGTACGGGAAGAAGGGCGCGCTCTGCTGCAACCGAGGCCGTGCCCTTCTCGCCGCCGGCCGCGCCCAGGATGCCGTCGTCGCCCTCACCGAGGCGGTCGGCGACCCGTCCTACGCCACCCCCTACAAGGCATACACCGCGCTCGGCTCCGCCTATGAGCAGCTCGGTGACATCCGCAACGCCGGCATCGCCTATCGCAGCGCCGCGATCGACGAGTCCAACCCCGCTCCCGCACTTGCGCTCAGCGACCTGGGCAGCTGCTTCATGCGCCTGGGCCGTGCCGTGGACGCCGTCGAGGCCTATCGCACCGCGCTCGACTTCACCACGCCGCTCGAGGACCAGAACAGGATCTGGTGCGACCTCGCGCTCGCCTATGTCGCCGCCAACCGCATGAACGAGGCGGTCGACGCCTTCGCGCATGCAACCGCGGACGGCACCTACCAGCTCTCTCCCGAGGCCCAGGCCTCCTATGACGCCGCCCGCAAGGCGGTCGCCTCCATCAGCGGCCGCCAGCCCTCCGAGACTGATGCGTTCCTCGCCGCGGCTGGCTACAGCGCCTCCTCTGCCTACGATCCGCTCGACCCCATGGGCGCCTCGGGCGAGCTGATGCCGTCCCCCGAGGACACCGGCTTCTTCTCCGTCAGCGTGGAGGACCTCGTCCAGCAGGACCGCATCGACCGCAAGGTCAGGCGCAAGCACCGCCACACGGGTCTGAAGATCTTCATCGTCCTCGTCATCCTGCTCGCCCTCGTTGGCGGCGCGGGAGTCTTCGCGTACCTCAACGGGTACGGCTGGCCCACGCAGCAGGCGGTGGCCGAGCAGCTCTTTGACGCCAAGACCCAGGGCTCCGATCTTGCGCCGTATGTCGTTAGCGAGATGTCCACGGCCCAGATCCAGGAGATCTCCGACATCCTCCCCGCCGGCGCCGAGGTGAGCGTAACCGGCGTCGACCGCTCCGCGCAGGAGTCGACGGTCTACCTCACCGCCTCTCTCTCCAGCGGCAGCGAGCAGGACTACACCATCGACATGACCCGTGACGGCATCGGCTGGAAGGTGAGCGACGTCACCCCCGTCTATCTCTCCCAGAGCGATCAGGACGCCGAGCAGGGCGCCTCTGACGATGCGACCTCCTCGGACGAGAGCGTCACCACCTCCGGGGAGCCCACGGATTCCACTGGCTCCGACGCAGCAAGCGAGTAGGACGCAACCTATGTCAATCATTGACTCTCTGTTTGGTGAGTACGGTGGCGACCTCGCCATCGACCTCGGCACCGCGAACACGCTCGTCGCCGTGCGCGGTCAGGGCATCGTCATCAACGAGCCCTCGGTCGTCGCCATCGACAAGAGCGAGAGCCGGGTTCTTGCCGTTGGCGCGGACGCCAAGCGCATGATTGGCCGTACGCCCGGCTCGATCATTGCCGAGCGTCCCCTCAAGGACGGCGTCATCGCCGACTTCGACGTGACCGAGGTCATGCTCCGCTACTTCATCGAGAAGGCGCGCGAGCGTCGCTATCCCTGGTCGCCGCGTCCGCGCGTCGTGGTGTGCGTCCCCTCGGGCGTCACCTCGGTCGAGAAGCGCGCGGTCTTCGAGGCGACGATTCAGGCCGGCGCGCGCCAGGCCTATCTCATCGAGGAGCCCATGGCGGCCGCCATCGGCGCCGACCTGCCGATCGAGGACCCCACGGGGTCCATGGTCGTCGACATCGGCGGCGGCACCACCGAGGTCGCCGTCATCTCGATGGGCGGCATCGTCGTCTCCCAGTCGATCCGCACGGCCGGAGACGAGTTCGACCAGACGATCCTCCAGCACGTCCGTGACGCCTACAACCTCTCCATCGGCGAGCGCACGGCCGAGGACATCAAGATCAAGGTCGGCTCCGCGGCTCCGCTCGCGGAGGAGCTCGACGTTGAGGTCAACGGCCGCGACGTCATGAGCGGTCTTCCCAAGACCGTGCGAATCGAGAGCGAGGAGATTCGCCGTGCGCTCGACCGTCCGCTCGACGAGGTCACCAAGGCCGTCAAGGATGCCCTTGACGTGACCCCACCCGACCTTGCCTCGGACCTCATGTACTATGGCATCCTGCTCACGGGTGGTGGCGGCCTGCTTCGCGGCCTCGACCAGCGACTCCGTGAGGAGACGGGCGTTCCCGTGAACGTGAGCCCCACGGCTCTCGAGAACGTCGTCAACGGATGCGCAAAGGTTCTCGAGGCAAACGCGCTCTCGGGCGGCTTCGTCCAGAGCACGGGGCAGTAGGGTGCCGCTCTCCTCGAGGGGTCGCTCCATGACTCCGACGCTCGGGACAAAACGGTCTTCTGCGGGCGGGCGCGAGTTCGTCGCCTGTCTCGTCGTCTCCATCGCCCTCTTCACGCTGAGCTGCCAGTCTGGCGACTCCGGGCCGCTCGAGACGGTGCGCGGCGCCTTCCAGACCGTCACCTCGCCCGTCCGAACGCTCGGCGCGACGGTGATGGCCCCCGTGAGGGGCCTCGGCAACGTGTTCGCCAACCTCACCGCCGACCAGGCGACCCTCTCGGAGCTGCAGGACGAGGTGGACGAGCTGAGGGCGAGAAACGCCGAGCTCGAGGAGGACGCCTCCTCCGCGCAGCGCCTCCAGGACCTTCTTGACCTTCGTGATACCAACGACCTGCAGTCCATTGCCGCGCGCATCATCTCCGGCTCGACCGACTCCTGGAGCTCGACGGTGACGCTCGACAAGGGCGCCTCGTCCGGTCTCACGCCGGGCATGCCCGTGACCACCTCCAGCGGCGTCATCGGGCAGATCGTCTCCTGCAGCGCGACGACCTCCACGGTGCGCCTGCTCTCGGACGAGAGCTCGTCCATCTCCGCCATGATCCAGTCGAGCCGTGCCCAGGGAATGCTGTCCGGCTCGGCCTCCGGCGAGGTTCGCCTCGAGCTCGTCTCCACTGACCAGGAGGTCACGACGGGCGACGTCGTCGTGACGAGTGGTCTGGGCGGGGTGTTCCCCAAGGGCCTCCCGCTCGGGGAGGTCGTCAGCGTCACCAGCAACCCCGGCGATCTCTATCTCGACATCATCGTCGACCTCTACGCCGACACGACGAGGTCCGAGGAGGTCCTCGTCATCACCTCGATTACCGAGGAGCAGCGCGCCACGGCGGACGACATCGCCGAGGCTGACGCGCAGGAGCGCACGAACTCCGAGGGCGACCAGGGCACCCAGCAGGATGGCGCCACACAGGACGAGGGTACGCAGGACGACGAGGGACAGAGCGAGTAGGGAGGGGGAGAGATGCGAGTTGCCGACAGGAACCGGGACGTGCGCACCACGGTGATTCTCGCCGTGCTCTGCCTCGTGCTCCAGCTCGCGCTTGCGCCGAACATCGGGCTCGGCAACGGTCGGGCCAACTTCGCGCTCGTCTTCACCGTCTGCCTCTCGCTCTTGGCGGGAGGCAGGGCCGCCGTGATCGCCGGCTTTGTCTCGGGGCTCCTCTTTGACCTTTCGACGACCGCCCCCATTGGGCTGATGGCGTTCTGTCTGACCGTGGTTGGCTTTGCGCTTGGTTCCAGCGTGCGGGAGCGCGTGGCGGGAGACCTGGGAACATCCGTCGCCTATGCCGCCATGGCCTCGCTCGCGGTCTCCATCGTCTATCACATTGCCATGCTCCTCGTGGGGAGGACCGACTCGATCATCGACGCGCTCTTCCTCCGCGCCCTTCCCACGGCCCTGCTCACGCTCGTCGCCTTCCTCCCGTTTGCGTATTACTTCTCCCGCGTTCGCACGCACGGGTCCGCCCTGGGGCGCGGCCGTCACTCGGGCGGCGGGCTCAACCGCCGCGGGCTCTAGGGGTCGTTCATGGACCTCTCGCTCATCATCGTCATCGTGTGCGTGGTCCTTGCGGTCGCGCTCATCGTCGTGTTCGTTCTCTTCGGCCGCTCCGAGGCCAACTTCACCTTCGACATCGGGGGCGCCGCTCCCCGCGCGTCGGGAGGGTCGGACTCCTCTGCCGAGAAGACCGCCTCCTCGCGTCTGGTGGGGCTCGCCGTGGGCGTGGGGGCCGTGTTCAGCGTCCTGCTCGCTCGCCTCTGGTCGATGCAGCTCGTCTCCTCCGAGGACTATGCCGAGCAGGCCGAGCGAAACCGCCGGAGCGTGATCTACACCCAGGCGCCGCGCGGGCGCATCCTCGACAGGAACGGTCGCGAGATCGTGGGCAACCGTTCGAGCCTGACCGTGGTCGCCGAGGGTGACGTCATCGACGACCAGGTCGAGGTGCAGCTGCTCGCCAATCTCATCGGCATGCCCGCGCAGGCGGTGCGGCGCAAGCTTCAGGACACGACCGAGGGCTACCAGAGTCCGCGCACCGTCTCCGTCGACGTCTCGAGGCGCGTCGTCGCGTTCATCGGGGAGCACCCCGAGGCCTTCCCCGGCGTCACGGTCCAGCAGCGCACGCAGCGCTCCTACCCCCACGGTTCGCTCGCGGCCCATGTGGTCGGCTATGTGGGCACCGTGACCGAGGACCAGCTCAAGGCTGGCGAGGAGAACGAGGACGGCACGATCACCTATCGCTCCGGTGACGTCGTGGGTCAGTCGGGCGTCGAGCTCACGTACGAGAACGTCCTCGCGGGCAACCGCGGCGAGCAGATCGTCTTCGTCGATGCGGAGGGGAGCGTCCTCGGGTACTCGACCAGCATCGAGCCCGAGCCCGGCTCGGACGTCGTCCTCACGATCGACCTCGACATCCAGAAGGCCGCGGAGGAGTCTCTGGAGCAGATCGTCACCACCCAGCGCGAGGCGGGGCAGCGCTGCTACAGCGGAAGCGTCGTGGCGCTCGACTGCACCACGGGCGAGGTGATCGCGATGGCGAGCTACCCGACCTTCTCGCCCAACGTGTTCACCGGCGGCATCTCGCAGGCGGACTGGGACGCGCTCTCGGATGAGGGCTCCCACTACCCGCTCCTCAACCGGGCCATTGCGGGACAGTACCCCTCGGGCTCCGTCATCAAGCCGCTCACTGCGTTCGCCGCGCTCAACTACGGCGTTGCCACGACCGACTCCTCCTGGTACTGCTCCGGCTGGTGGTCGTGGTCGGGTAGCCGTGAGGACGGCACCATCATGAAGTGCTGGCAGGAGTCCGGACACGGCGCCGTCAACCTCACGTCGGGCATCACCTATTCGTGCGACGTCGTGTTCTACGAGATCGGCAAGGGCTTCTACTACGCCGAGTCGCCGGAGGGCATGCAGGAGACCTTCCGCAGCTACGGACTCGGGGCGGTCTCCGGCATCGACCTCAACGGCGAGGCGGCCGGCCGCGTGCCGGACGCCGAGTGGAAGCAGAGCTACTTCAAGGAGCTCGGCTACTCCGACGAGGACAGCAGCTGGAAGGGTGGCGACAACTGCAACATCGCCATCGGCCAGGGCGACATGCTCGTCACCTGCCTCCAGATGGCCGACGCCTACTGCAGCATCGCCAATCGCGGCCCCATCTGGCGCCCCCACGTGCTGAGGGGCGTCCGCTCCAAGGTGGGGGAGGGCTTTGTCTCCGAGTACCGCGTCGAGCAGCTCGCCAACGTCGAGGAGGAGCAGTCCTACCGCGACGTCGTCGAGCGCGGCATGTGGGGGGTCATCTACGAGGAGTCCCCGTCGCAGACCGACCACTGGACCAACATGAGCATCCAGGTCGCGGGAAAGACGGGAACGGCCGAGCAGACCGCCTCCGACACAAACGTCTGCTGGTTCGGCTGCTACGCGCCGTCCGACGACCCCAAGTACGTCGTCGTCGCCAACGTCGACGGTGGCGACTGGGGGTCGACGACCGCCATGCTCGTCGCGCGTGACACCCTCGGTGCGATCTATGGGGAGCCGGACACTTCGACGGCCGTCTACGCGGCCGGGGACTAGGGGGGGGGAGCCATGCCACTCGAAGCCATGAGACCCCTTGCGGGCGGAGGCACCCCGGGCGGGGCGCGCCACGCGCGGAATAGCGTTGGCGGTAGGCGCGGGAAGTTCGACAACCTCTATCTCTCTCAGCTCATACCGGCCCTCCTCATCGTCATCGCGGGCGTCATCACGATCTGGTCCGCCTCGCTCTCCATCCCGGAGGCAAACTTCGTGAGCCATCTCGCCGGCATCGTCATCGGCCTGGTCGCGGCCGTCTTCGTCTGGCGCTACGACTGTCGATCCCTCTCAAACATGACCACGGCGCTCTTCGTGCTCGCCTGCGTCCTCATGGTGCTGCCGCGCGTTCCCGGCCTCGGATACGAGGGCGGACTCGGCATGGTCGGATGGGTGCGGATCGGGCCGCTTCGCTTCCAGCCCTCGGAGCCGGGAAAGATCGTCACGATCTTCCTCATGGCGTCCGCCTGTGCCCAGTACAACGGCAAGATCGAAACGTTTCGTGACTACGCCAAGCTCTGCGGCACGCTGCTTGTGCCGCTGCTGTTGATTCTCTCGCTCGACCTCGGCACGGGCCTGATCATCTTCTTCATCGGGGCCACGATCATCATCGTGAGCGGTGCGCCACGAACGTGGGTGCTGCTCACCATCGCGCTCATCGTCGGCGTCGCCGCGCTCGTGGTGGTCACGTCCATGATCGACGGCCTGCCCCACATCCTCAAGGACTATCAGCTCAAGCGACTCATCGTGTTCGTCGACCCGAGCGTGGACCCTACCGGCGACGGCTACAACCTCCAGCAGGCGATGATTGCCGTCGGCTCGGGCGGCCTTTTCGGCAAGGGTTTCGGCAACGCCACGCAGGCGCTCAACGGATTCGTCCCCGAGGCGCAGACGGACTTCGTCTTCTCGCTGTTCGCCGAGCAGTTCGGCTTCGTGGGCTCGGTCATCCTGCTCGGCCTCTACGCCTGGATGATCTTCTCGACCATCCTCCTGGAGATGAAGACGGAGTCTTTCTTCTCCCGGATCGTCCTGATCGGGTGCGTGGCCATGTGGACGTTCCAGGTTCTTGAGAACGTGGGCATGTGCCTTGGGATCATGCCCATCACGGGCATCCCCCTGCCGTTCGTGACGTACGGGTCCTCGTCCATGGTCGTTCAGCTCGTCTCGGTTGGCGTCGTCCAGTCGGTCTGGAGACATCGTCAGAAGGCGGCCTAGCGCCCGCCGAGAAGTTCGATTGGAGTAGATTGTGGATGCTAAAGGCTGGTCGGTCGGAAGAACCGCCGAGTTGGTCGGATTTGCCAGCACTGCCGTGCGCGCGCGCTACGAGCGCGTGCTCGTTCACGTTCT
>ENA-UOOD01002104-UOOD01002104.1-human-gut-metagenome-genome-assembly--contig:-CS67-NODE-2104-length-18537-cov-19.492479_pt1 | contig 18537 bp, 11 predicted proteins | sample MGYA00242464_ERZ724011 | MGnify/ENA metagenome assembly ERZ724011 | reverse complement strand
TAGCCGCATTGCAGAAGAAGACGGAGTCGCCGGACTTTTGGAACGACCCTAAGGCAGCCGAGGTGTTCATGAAGAACCTGAACGGTGTAAAGTCTTGGGTCACAGGATTCGACAAGGCTTCCACCGAGGTGGATGATCTGGATGTTCTGTACGATTTTGCCAAGGAAAGTCTGGGCGGAAGCACCGACGAGACTGTCACCACAGCGGAGACGCAGGAACTCGACGAGTCATATTCAAAGGCGGTTGAGGATGTCGAGGCGTTGGAGCTTAGGAATATGTTGGGCGCGGAAGGGGACAACCTTGGAGCCGTGCTGACGATAAATTCCGGAGCGGGCGGCACCGAGGCGAACGACTGGAGTTCGATGCTGATGAGGATGTATATGCGCTGGGGCGAAAGAAATGGCTACAAAGTGACTGTCAACGACTTGCTTGAAGGTGACGAGGCGGGGATAAAGTCGGCTACCATCCAGGTGGAGGGCGACTACGCCTATGGCTACCTCAAGGCTGAGAACGGCGTGCACAGGCTTGTGCGCATCTCCCCGTTCAACGCGCAGGGCAAGCGCCAGACCACATTCTCGTCCGTTTTCGTCTATCCTTTGGTCGATGACACGATCAACATCGAGATAAACCCTTCGGACTTGGAATGGGACACGTTCCGTTCCGGTGGTCACGGCGGCCAGAACGTCAACAAGGTCGAGACCGGAGTCCGCGTGCGGCATATCCCTTCAGGGATAGTAGTGGAGAACACGGAGTCCCGCTTCCAGCAGGACAACAGGCAGAACGCCCTCCGCATCCTCCGGTCAAGGCTCTATGACCTTGAGCTGAAGAAGCGTCAGGAGAAACAGGCCGAGATCGAAGGCACGAAAAAGAAGATCGAGTGGGGCTCGCAGATCCGCTCCTACGTCCTTCATCCGTACAAGATGGTCAAGGACCTGAGGACCGGCTATTCCACCGCCGACACCCAAGGCGTGCTTGACGGCGACCTGAACGAGTTTATGAAGCGCTACCTGATGCAGGAAGGCTCCGGCGGTGCCACAGCTCCGATTGAAGACATTGACTGATAATCACTAAAAATATTTCATTAATATGGCAGAATTCAAATACGCTCCGATGTTCCAGCTGGGACCGGACACAACTGAGTACTACAAGCTGACGAGCGAGGGCGTGTCCCTTGGCGAGTTCGAGGGGCATCCTATCCTTAAGGTGGCCCCTGAGGCTTTGACTATGCTTGCGAACGCCGCTTTCAGGGATGTGAACTTCCTTCTGAGGCCGGCACACAACCAGCAGGTCGCCAAGATCCTGAGCGATCCGGAGGCTTCCGACAATGACAAATACGTGGCTCTGCGCTTCCTGCGCAACGCCGAGGTGTCCGCCAAAGGCAAATTGCCTTTCTGCCAGGACACAGGTACAGCGATTATCCACGGAGAAAAGGGACAGCAGGTCTGGACCGGCTTCGATGACGCCGAGGCTCTCTCGAAGGGCGTTTACAAGACTTACACCGAGGAGAATCTTCGCTACAGCCAGAACGCTCCTCTGGATATGTACAAGGAAATCAACACGAAGTGCAACCTCCCGGCCCAGATCGACATCGAGGCTGAGGAGGGTATGGAATATAAGTTCCTCTGCGTCGTGAAGGGTGGCGGCTCGGCCAACAAGACCTATCTCTATCAGATGACGAAGGCCGTCCTCAACCCTGACACCCTCGTGCCTTTCCTTGTGGAGAAGATGAAGACTCTCGGTACGGCGGCCTGCCCTCCTTACCACATCGCTTTCGTGATCGGCGGCACATCGGCGGAGAAGAACCTCTTGACAGTCAAGCTGGCTTCCACGCATTACTATGACGCTTTGCCTACGACCGGCGACGAGACCGGACGGGCTTTCCGTGACATCGAGCTGGAGAAGCAGGTGCTTCAGGAGGCCTACAAGATCGGCCTCGGCGCGCAGTTCGGAGGAAAATATTTCGCCCACGACATCCGCATCGTTCGTCTGCCTCGCCACGGCGCGAGCTGCCCGATCGGCCTTGGAGTGAGCTGCTCGGCTGACCGTAACATCAAGGCCAAGATCAACAAGGACGGTGTCTGGATCGAGAAACTGGACGACAACCCGACTCGGTGGATCCCTGAGTCTCTGCGTAATGCCGGTGAGGGCGAAGGTGTGGTCGTTGACCTTGACAAGCCGATGGACCAGATCTGCAAGCTCCTCAGCCAGTACCCTGTCTCAACCCGTCTGAGCCTTAACGGCACCATCATCGTGGCCCGTGACATCGCACACGCCCGCCTTAAGGAAAGACTTGACAGGGGTGAGGATCTCCCACAGTACTTCAAGGATCATCCGGTGTTCTACGCCGGCCCGGCCAAGACTCCGGAAGGAATGGCCTGCGGCTCTATGGGCCCTACAACCGCCAACCGTATGGATCCTTACGTGGATATCTTCCAGGATCACGGCGGCAGCATGATCATGATCGCCAAGGGCAACCGCACCCAGGTTGTGACTGACGCGTGCAAGAAGCACGGCGGTTTCTACCTCGGCTCCATCGGCGGCCCTGCCGCTGTCCTCTCCTACGAGAGCATCAAGAGCATCGAGTGCGTGGAGTATCCTGACCTCGGCATGGAGGCCATCTGGAAGATCCGTGTGGAGAACTTCCCTGCCTTCATCCTTGTGGACGACAAGGGCAACGACTTCTTCAAGCAGTTAGGCCTGTAAGGCGATAGTTTGGTAATATGTTGCCGCATCTTCGCAAAACCTGCGGCAACATTATTTTTTTGTATATTCAAAAAGATTCATAATGAGGAATATTCTTACTTTGGCGATTGCGGTCGTGCTGCCTGTGCTTATGGCGGCGCAACCGCAGTCATCCTTTAGGTTGGACTGGGCGGCGACCGGCTCGCACTGTGTCATCGGAGGCGGCCCGTCTCTGGAGTTTCAGAAAAAGGCCTTCAACCATGTCGCATGGCGTGGGGAGAAGGTGTTCGCGCAGGCCGTAGTGTCGTCGGAGGAGGAGGAGGAGTTGAAGGATGTACGGCTGTCAGTCTCTGACCTGCGTAACGGCAAGTCTCTGATCGGGGCGGAGAACATCCGTCTACAATTCGTCAGCTACGTTGTCTCCGACTTGCTCGACACGACCAAGTACGGCCAGTGCGGCTCCCGCGAGGACAAGTCCAAGTGGGGGGAAGTGCTTGTGGCCGACGTGCTTGACATCAATGATTCCATGACGGTCCCGGCTGGACGAAAGCAGCCGGTCTGGATGACCGTGAGCGTTCCTTCGGATGCGAGGCCGGGAAAATATTCAGGAAAACTGACAGTCACGTCCTCCAATGCCAAGGCCCGTAGCCTCAATGTGGAACTGACCGTGGCTGATCATGTCCTGCCGCCGGCCCGTGACTGGGCTTTCCATCTGGATCTGTGGCAGAATCCATATTCAGTGGCGCGCTACGAAAACGTTCCCCTTTGGAGCGAGGCTCATTTCGAGGCCATGCGTCCGGTGATGAGGATGCTCGCCGAAGCCGGTCAGAAATCCGTCACCGCCACCATCATGAGCCGTCCGTGGAACGGTCAGACCGAGGACGCGTTCGGCTCGATGGTCACCAAGATCCGCCGCATCGACGGTACCTGGCTCTACGACTACACGATTTTCGACCGCTGGGTGGAGTTCATGTTCTCCCTTGGAATTGATAAGCAGATCAACTGCTACTCAATGATCCCGTGGGCGTTGCAGTTCGACTACATCGACCAGGCTACATCTTCGCCGGCGACCTTCCAGGCCGCTCCCGGAAGTGAGGAGTACAATGAATATTGGGGGGCTTTCATCGCAGACTTCGCCCGGCATCTCAAGGCGAAAGGCTGGTTTGAAAAGACCATGATCGCGATGGATGAGCGTCCGTTGGAGTCGATGCAGGCTGTCCTTGGCCTTATACGAAAGGTCGAGCCGGCTTTCAAGATCTCTCTCGCAGGAAACTATCACGAGCCGGTGATTTATGACATTGTCGATTTTAGCGAGACTTTTTCCGGCAAGCAGGAATTCCCTGAGTCCGCCAAGGCCAAAAGAAAGGAACTTGGCCTGACCACGACCTTCTACACCTGCTGCGCCGAGGCTCATCCGAACATGTTCGTGATCTCGAATCCTGACGAGGCCGCCTGGCTTGGCTGGTTCGCCCAGGCCGAGGGTTACGACGGCTATCTCCGCTGGGCCTACAACAGCTGGACCATTGATCCGCTCACCGATGCCCGTTTCCGCACCTGGCCCGCCGGAGACTGTTTCGTGGTTTATCCTGGAGGCCGCGGCAGTGTCCGTTTCTCCAAACTGGTCGAAGGCATCCAGGACTTCGAGAAAGTCCGCATCCTCCGCGCCCAGTGGCAGAAAGAAGGCAACGAGGCCAAACTCGCTCAACTGACCGAAGTCCTCAAGCCTTTCACCTCTGATAAGATCCTCGAAGAAGGCCCGGCCAAAGCCCTCGCCACCGCCAAGTCCTTCCTCGACAAACAGTAAGGCGAGCATCATTTTTATGTAAAAATGATCTTGTCGGGCTTGCTGATTCTCTTGGGCGACGATTATGGGGTAAAATGTTGCCCGAGGGTGTCTGCTTGCACTCTCGGGCAACAAAAATGAGGGAAAATGCTACTTGACCTTGATGGAGTTGAGGAGGTCGAGCTTGCCGGTGTCGGTGAGGTGGATTATGAGCTCACCGAAGAGGGTGTTCTGCCAGGCGAACCAGGCGCGGGTGAACTTGCTCGCATCATCCTTATAAAAGGACTCGTGCATAAAGCCGGTGCCGGCGTCGGTCTTCATCAGTGTCTCGACGCACCATTTGATCTCCTTGTCGTCCTGGGACGTGAAGGCCTTCATCATTATGCTCATTGGCCAGATGTAGTCGTAGCCGATGTGCGGACCGCCGATTCCCTCGCCGGCCTTGCCTTTGAAGAAATACGGATTGTCCTCGCTCCAGACGAACCTGCGGGTGTTCTGGTAGATAGGATCGTTAATGTCAATATCTCCGAGATAGGCCATCGCCAGAAGGCTCGGCACGTTGGCATCGTCCATCATCAGCTGGTTGCCGAAACCGTCCACCTCAAAGGCGAAGATCTTGCCGTACTTCGGGTGGTTCACGACGGCATATTCATAGAGAGCTTTCTCCACTTCGGCGGCGAGGTCGAGGCATTCCTTCGCGAGTTTCTTGTTGTGGTTGACCTCGGCGAGGATCTCGGCGGCCTTGCGCAAAGAGGTGACAGCGAAGAAGTTGGAAGGAACCAGGAACTCGAACATCGTGGCGTCGTCGGACGGACGGAAAGCTGAGGCGATAAGGCCTACAGGCTTGACAGGGTTGCCGCGGCCGTCGTTGGACTTGGTGTCGAACTGGCGGTCTGTCTTTCTGGCGAACCTGTAAGGACCCGGGCCATCCTTGCGCTGCTGCTCCTTGAAGGTCTTTAGGGTGGCCTGGATGGAATTCAGCCAAGTCTCTCCGAAAACGGAATCGTCACCGGTCACCTTCCAGTACTGGTAGGCGAGACGGATCGGGTAGCAGTGTGAGTCGATCTCCCATTTGCGCTCGTGGTCGTAAGGATTCATATCCGTGAGGTCGGACTCCCACTCGCTGCCGGTAGGGCCTTCGTTGAAGGCGTTGGCATACGGATCCAAGCAGATCAGCGAGAACTGGCAGTTGATCACGCCGGCGAGCATATTCTTAAGATGTTCATCCTGATTGGCCAGCTGGATGTATGGCCATACCTGCGCTCCGGAGTCACGTAGCCACATCGCGTGGATGTCACCGGTGTAAACGAAGGTCCTGAAGTTGCCGTCGTCGTCCTTGCCGAAGTGTACGGTGGTGTCAAGGGTGTTCGGGTAGCAGTTGGCGAACATCCAGGCGAGGCGCTGGTTCTTCAGGATGCCTTGCATCTGGGTGATCTTGTTCTCGACGGCCTCGGAGCGGAAAAGACGCTTTTCTGGAGCCGGACGCTGCGACTCGTAGGCCTTGGTGTTGCTCGTGGCAGTCGCTTTGACAGGCTCGGCGACCAGACTGGTTGGCTCTGCGGCCGGTTGGTGATCCTGCCGAACCACATCGTCCGGTGCCTGGGCTTGTGTCAAAGTACCTGAGAGCAGAAAAATGGCCGAAGCCAGAAGCAGTGTGCGTTTCATAATTTATTGTTCATTAGTGTATGAATATGGTCTGTCCTCCTTTGCGGTTCCTCTCACCGTGTCAGGCTCGGACCCTACAAGATAAACAATATTCGCTCCTTCTGCAAGGTCTTCATGGCGGAAATAGTTCCGGCTCCAATCCTTGCCGTTGATTCTCACACCTTTGATGTAGAAGTTGTCTTTGGAATTCTCCGGGGCTTCAAGCGAGATGACGCTTCCGTCAGGCCGGGTGATGACCGCTTTCCTGAACAGAGGAGTACCGATTGCATATTCATTGGATCCAGGGCAGACCGGATAGAATCCGAGGGCGGAGAATACGTACCAGGCGGATGTCTGGCCGTTGTCCTCGTCGCCGCAATAGCCGTCGAAGTTGGAGTTGTAGAACTTGTCCATCACCTCGCGGATCCGCTGCTGCGCCTTCCAAGGCTGGCCGCACCAGTCGTAAAGGTAGAGCATATGCTGGATCGGCTGGTTGCCGTGGGCGTAATTCCCCATATTCATAACCTGCATTTCCCTGATTTCGTGGATAGGGAAGCCGTAGTAGCTGTCATCGAAGATCGGTGGGATTGTGAATATGCTGTCGAGCATGCTTGCGAACACTTCGTCTCCGCCTATAAGGTCAATCAGGCCCTGAGGGTCGTGGAAGACTGACCAGGTGTAGTGCAGGCTGTTGCCTTCGGTGAAGTTGCCTCCCCATTTCAGAGGGCTGAACGGCCTCTCGAACGAGCCGTCGAGGTCCTTTCCGACCATCAGCCTGTACTCCGGATCGTAGAGATTCCTGTAATTGAATGCGGCCTTGGCGTAAGGCGCAAGCTCTTCCTCGCTGCGGCCCAGAGCCTTGCCGAACTGGTAGATGCACCAATCATCGTAGGAATATTCAAGAGTCCTGGCGGCATTCTCGTTGATGCCTACATTACAAGGGACATAGCCGAGGCTGTCGTAATATTCCCAACCGAGTCGGCCTGTGGCATCCACCTCAGGGTTAACGGCATGTGCACCGTGGGTGACGGCCTTCCAGAGCTCTTCCGCATCGTAGCCGCGCAGACCCTTGAGCCATGCATCGGTCACGATTGACGCTGAGTTGTTTCCGACCATACATCCCCTGTGCCCTGGACTTGACCACTCCGGTAGGAATCCGCTTTCCTTCCAAGTGTTGACCAGCCCTTCCTGCATCTTCACATTCTCGTCAGGATAGACAAGGTTCAGCAGCGGGAACAGGCATCTGAATGTGTCCCAGAAACCGGTGTCACCGAACAGATAGCCCTTGTGGACGGCTCCGTCGTAAGGACTGTAATGTACCCTTTCGCCGTCCGCGTTGATCTCGGACAGATCACGTGGGAACAGGACCGACCTGTAAAGGCAGGAATAGAATGTGCGCAGATTGTCGAGATTGTCATCCTCCACTGCGATGCGGCCCAGAACCTCGTTCCATCTTGCTCGCCCGGCCTCGGCGATCTCATCGAATGACCTGTCGCCCAGTTCTTTGAGATTGATTTCCGCCTGCTCCTGGCTGATGAATGAGGACGCGACCTTGAGGTTGACCTTCTGACCTTTCACCGTCTTGAATCCGACCATAGCGATGTGTCCGTCAACGGTTTGTGTCTCGAATGGAGTGTCGGAAACAACCACGAACCAGTTTCGGAAATTCTCGGTCACGCCGCCGTGGTTTGCGGTCGAGTAGCCTACGATCATATTCCTGTCACCTATGACTTCGGCATTGCCGCCGCTGTAGGCATCGACCACGAGGTAGGACATCTCCTTTTCAGGGTAGGTGAGTCTGAACGCCGCCGCCCTTTCGGTAGGGGCGAGTTCGGCAACCACATCGTGTTCAGCGAGATAGACCTGATAGTAGTAAGGCTTCACGGTCTCCGCCTTGTGCGAGAACCAGCTCTGCCGCCCCTCCTCGTCATAAACCGGACCTGTGGTCACAGGCATAATCGAGAATGAGCCGTAGTCGTTGATCCACGGACTCGGCTGGTGAGTCTGCTTCAAACCTCTGATCTTGGTCGCTGAATATGTGTATGTCCATCCGTCCCCGTTGCGTCCGGTCTGAGGTGTCCAGAAGTTCATTCCCCACGGCAAGGCGATCGCCGGGTAGGTGTTGCCTGTCGAAAGTTCGTAAGTGGACGCCGTGCCCATCAGCGGGTTCACATAGTCCACAGGATCCTCCATCCTCATTCTCTCCGGAGATCCGCACGCCGCGGCTATCAAGGCTACAGCCAAAAATATTGATCTTTTTCTCATCAGTTCTGAATATTTCCGCTAAGATACATCAATTTCCATTGGTTCGGAATAGTTCCACCGTCTTGTTCTACTTTATGACTTCCAGGTGTGAAAATACGCGCATACCTAAAACATCATCCACTTGATGACAAGCGAGTTGCGCTTCCAGGTGCGAGCATATTCGCACACCTGAGCGTCGTTGGCTTCGGTGCAGGTCGTTCTATTCGTGTTTATGACTTCCAGGTGTGAAAATACGCGCACACCTAAAACACCATCCACTTGATGACAAGCGAGTTGCGCTTCCAGGTGCGAGCATATTCGCACACCTGAGCGTTACTGGCGTAATATGGAATGATATATATATATCAAGGCCGCAGCCAAAAGAATAGACTATGCTCGCATATTCATTTTAGTAATCCTTAGAAATGCAACTTGTTTTTTCAATATCACTTAGGTTTGTTTGAACAGTCTATAGAAAATTTTTAGTACTTTGTCTTGCAAGGTATTTGAAATTATTTATATCTTTGCATTGTAAAAATGGTTGCAAAACAAGGTCTGGGGCGGACGATGAAGTTTAAGCCGCAGAACAAGATAATGAAAATTAAATAGTTAAAATGAAAAAAGTTGTGAATGTCAGTGTTGGAGGCCGGAGTTTTTCTCTGGATGAGGATGCCTACGCAAGGCTTCTTACTTATTTTGACCACTTCAAGGCTCGCCTTGACCGTGACACCCAGTCCGCGAAAGAGGAAGTGATGGCCGATCTGGAGAACCGGATCGCGGAGTTGTTCGATCAAGGTACCGGCGGGGCTTCCTACAGGGTTGTCAGTCTGGCTCTTGTCACGAAAGTGGTCGAGCAGCTCGGAATGCCGGACGGATCCAAGGAACCTAAGGAGTCGGGATCAGGAACGAATGCCCGGGAACAGAATCAAAGTGCCGGGACGGAAGATGAATATCCAAGGTCCGGATCAGGCGTGGATTTCACCTATAACGGTGCCCAGGGAACATCCCGCCGGAGGCTTTTCCGTGACTTGGACAACAAGACCATCGGGGGAGTGTGCGCCGGACTGGCAGCGTTTCTCAATGTGGACCTTACGATTGTCAGGATCGTGTCCCTTCTGACATTGTTGCTTTGGGGAACCGGTTTCCTGGTTTACCTTGTCCTGTGGATAGTGGTTCCTGTCGCCAAGACCCCGGCGGACAAATGTATGATGCGTGGCCTTGAGCCGACGGCCGAGAATATGGCGAGATTCAGCCAAGGGAGGAGCGGTTATGGAAAATAGCGCCGACAATGTACGCTCCCAGATGCGCAAGGGAGTCCTTGAATATTGCATACTCAGCATTCTGGCGCGCAAGGAGGCCTACGCTTCCTCGATTCTGGATGATTTGAAATCAGCGAATATGATCGTGGTCGAGGGGACGCTTTACCCGCTTCTGATCCGTCAGAAGAACCAGGGCCTGCTTTCCTACCGATGGGAGGAATCCACGCAGGGGCCTCCTCGGAAATATTACTGCATCACCGAGAAAGGCCGTCAGCAGCTCCGGGAGATGGACCAGGCCTGGCAGGAGATCGTGGAAACCATCGAGACAATAAAACAATGAATATGAAGCGTCTGCTTCCTAATGTATTGAAAGACAATGAAACAAGTTGAATATATCAGCATAGGCGGCTATGTGTTCTCTTTGGAGGACAGCGCCAGTCGCGCCGCCAAGGAATATCTTGACCAGCTCGAAGCGTTCTATTCCAGGAAAGAGAGCGGAGCGGAGGTCATGGAAGGGATTGAGGAACGCATGGCTGAGCTCCTTCTGGAGAAAAGCGGCAAGGGCGGTGTCGTCACCCTCGCTATGGTAAATGACGTGATCTCTGTCCTTGGCCGCCCGGAGACCATCGAGGAGGAAACTTCGGACGCACCGGACGCTGAGCCTGCCGAAGCGTCCGACCGTACATCAAAGAACACGAACAAGACCTCTGCCAGACCCCGCCGCAGACTCTACCGCGACCCCGCCAACGGAAAACTGGCCGGAGTCTGCAGCGGCCTCGCCACCTACTTCAATGTGGATCCGGCAATATTCAGAATATTATTCGTTGTCCTGACTCTACTGGGTGGTATAAACTTCCATTTCTGGCCGCTTGAGCCTTGGATTCACATCTCCGTTCCACTTGTGTACATCGTCCTCTGGATCTGCATGCCGGCCGTGAAGACAGTCCGCCAGCGCGATGAACTCCATGGTGAAAGAGGCACCGTGGATGACATCAGCGCCAGAATCCGCAACACTCCCCGTGAGGAGCCAAAGGCTAAGGACACGGAGACCTGGAAAAACATCAGCAGGATATTCTCCGTCATATTCGGAGTGCTCCTCCTCCTCGCCGGAGTCGCCGGCATAGCGTTCCTGTGCTCATTCTGGTGGGGCGGAGAGATCCTCGGCAACAGTTTCTTCTACAACAAATTCATAGAGCACATCGCCATTGAGGCCCCTGAGGTTCTGTCCTTCATTTCCGTCCCTCTAGTGATGGTCTCAGCCATCCTTGTGGTCGCGATTCCACTCTTCATCATGCTCTACGGCGGCGTGATGCTGATTTTCGGCCTCAAATCCCCGAAATGGCACCCAGGCCTCATCCTGTTCGTCATCTGGCTGATAATCCTTGTCGCCCTCTCCGTCTCCTCCCTCATGACCTTCGCCGTAATCGACTGAAACCCATAAGTTTAATATTGATAATGTAAGTCAGGCCAGGCAACCTGTGAAGGCTGCCCGGCCTGGAATTTGTCTTATTTTCTCAACGCATGACCTAAGCTATCCATCCGTAGCCTTGCGCGGCCATGTCCACAAAGTGGTTGAATAGAGTGTTGGTCTTGTCGTAGAATACCGCACGGTCATAACTTTCCGGAAGATCCTTATCCAATGATGTTTGAATAAGAGACATTACTCTTTGGCGAGGCTGAGCGTCTTTGTACCAGTCCACAACCATTATCTTGTCTTTGTCTTCCATCAACTTCTGATAGAGATTCTTTGAGGCCAGTATGACTTTCCGCTCTTCAACCTTGGTAAGTTTCCTGTTGGCCGACAGCAAATCAAAGATTTCCAGTTCCTCTTCTGTCAATCCCAGGTCCGCGCCTCGCGACTGTTCCATTTTCAAGTCTTCGATGAGTTGAAGAAGCCGTTCATAATAATCCTCATTCTCGCTGCCGCCAGCGTTGTACCTGTCTATTATATTCTTGTAACGTTGGGAAAAGACAACTCTTGAGACGTTTTTGCCTATCATCTGTTCAAGCGTCTTTTCAACAAATGAACGTAGATTGTCTATTTCCACGGCTTTATACGGAGTGGACTTTATCTCTTTACGGATAGCGTCCACATCCAGTCTGCTCAGGTCGATGACCTTGCCTTGATGAATGCGGTAAAGATCGCGGCAATCAGGATCCTCAAACATTCCTCCTACGGTGTCGTAAGCGGTCACGCTTTGATCCAGGGTCTCCGACATCCGTTGCTTTGCACGGCGCAATTTCTCGTCATCTATCTGGTTGCAGAACAAGCCGTTCAGGTAGGCCAAGGGCGCGAACATCTCGTTGTGCCAACCTCGCTCGAAGATTTCAGGCTTAGCCGCGTCATATAGGTTCTGCAACAGATTGGTCAGCACCTTGAAGCGGTCTTTCCACTCGTCCTTTTCCAAGATGCGGTCGTAAGCCTTGCGGAACATTTCGAGCCGGTCGAGGGTATCGCCCTCGGCGATGATGTCCACCAGCCTGACTCCAAGCGACTGCAGGAACACATCGCACTCAATGATGGTCTGATCGATGCTGTCAATCAACCGCGCGATGTCCTTGGCTGGATATTCTTGACTGTCGCCAGTGGAAGCATAGTCGGCAAGAGCCAATTGCATATACTTGAACACATTTACGTAATCCACGATTATGCCGCAAGTCTTGCCGGGGAACACTCGATTGGCGCGGGCGATGGCCTGCATCAAGGTGTGCCCCTTCATCGGCTTGTCGAGATAGAGGGTGGAGAGCGACGGCACATCGAAGCCAGTCAGCCACATAGCGCAGACGAAGACCAGGCTCAGCGGGTCGTCCTTGTCCTTGAAACGGTCCTCGATGTCCTTGCCGTCCTGCGTAATCGCCTCCAACTTCCTGCGATGCATCGTAATGTCAAGTCCTTGGGCGGCAAACTTCTCTTCCTCACCGTCTTCCTTGCTGATGACAACAGCCATCTCCACCTTATTCATATAGTCGAGTATGGCTGTGATTCTCTCCCGATCCTCCGCTGTCTTGACGGCATTACGTTCCTTCACGAGCAACTTCTTCTCTTCAGCCCAATATTTCTGTACCTTGTCGTACATCCTCACGGCGGTGTATTTGTCCACGCTCACCACCATACCCTTGCCCAAGAATCCACGGCGAGGGAAATGATGGGCGATGTCTCTGGCGATGCGGTCGAGACGTTCGTCCCGCTTTATGACCTCCATAATGCGGGAGGAAGAGTTTTCCAAGAGTTCTTTCTCCCGGTCGTTCAAGTTCTCGTCCTCGCATATACGGTCGATGTCGGTGTCCAGCCAATCATTCGTCAATCCCACCTCCGGGACACGTCGGCTGTAGAACAATGGCACCGTGCTGCCGTCCTCGATAGCCTGGGCGAAGTTATATTCAGACACATAGTCGCCAAACCACTGGTTGGTCAGTCGCCTGCTGCCCAGAAGCGGCGTGCCTGTGAAGGCGATGTAGCCTGCGTTCGGCAGGCCGGTGTGCATATTCTCGGCAAGCTGCCTGTACTGGGTGCGGTGCGCCTCGTCCACGAGAACAAAGATGTCATCGCGGTCAGACAGCAGGGGATATTTCTTGGCCTTGTCGTACTGGAACTTGTGTATCAGCGTGAAAACCATCGGTTTGTTGCTTCTGAGGAAGTCCCGCAACTGGGTTGAGTCTTTCGGCTGACATTCCTCCTTTGCCCCGATGACCTCGGTGCGAACGAAAGTCTTGTATATCTGCGCGTCCAAGTCCTCGCGGTCTGTGATGACGAGGAATGTGAAGTTGCCGGACAGCTTGCGTCTCACCTTCCTCACGAACATCACCATCGAATAGCTCTTGCCCGAACCTTGCGTGTGCCAGAACACACCGAGCTTGCCGTCAAGCTTCTCACGGTTCTCCACGCTCTTCATAAGATTGTTGACACCGAGGAACTGGTGATTCTTGGCTATGACCTTGACTCGTTTGTTGTCGAAGAATATGAAGTTTTCGATGTAATCGATCAACCGCTCCTTGCGCAGCAGACCATCGATAAGGTTCGTGACCGAGAGCCCGTGCTCCTCGATCTCCTTTCTGTCAATCTTTTCCTTCTCGTCATTGACACGCAGCCACTCGAAGAAGAACTCATAGCCACTGCTCCAGGCTCCCAACTTGGTCTGCATTCCATTGCTGAGCACACAAATCTGGTTGAACGCGAAGATGTTGGGAATATCCTTGCGGTAAGACACAAGGTTCTTGTTGTAGGATTCCTCAATCTTGACCGTGGAGTTCTTCAGTTCAATGAACACCATCGGCAACCCGTTCACGAAGAGCAGGACATCCGGGCGACGGTAACAGAAATGCCCCTTGATCCACATCTGGTTGACGCAGTGGAAGTCATTGTTCGCCGGCTTTTCGAAGTCGATGATCCTTACTATGTCGAAGTCCTCCCTGCCGTTCCTGTTGACTTTCACCTTGACTCCGTTGCGTACCAGATTGTATAACCGATAGTTCGTGTCGATCATATCCGTGCCGGTGTAGTCCTTGCGGAAGTCCCGAACGACATCCTTCAATAAATCCTCTCCGATCTGTGGATTAATCCGCTTCAGGGAGGACAGCAATATCTCAGGCAGGATGCACTCCGAGGAATTGGCCCGCCCTGTCGCCGCCACCTCGTCCATGGCGTCCGGACTCGGGTCACACTCGATCCTTTTCCATCCATATTCCCGAAGAGACAGACGGTCGCAGATCGCCCCCTCAATGCTATCCTCGCTGATGAATGATTTCATTCCGTTTCATTTTATGGTTTGACTTCAAGTTTACCCGACATCAGACGGGGGAGAAGGAGGTCCCGCTGGCGAACGAGGAGGGAATTCTGATGTTGGAGATTACACTTTTGCTTATAATTAGCTTGCATCAAACCATCAAATCTCATTAGCACATCTCTGTCAGGAAGGACAACTTTCATCCTATTAAGTATTGATGTTGTCATACTTGGCAATGCAGCGCCAGCGTTATAAGTTGTCATATCAACCAAGGATAGCACATAATACATATAAAAGCAAATATTGTTTTTCTTGGGAACAGAATAAAACATTGTGTCAACAGTCCAAAATTTGCCTTCGACATAAATGATATTGTTCAGCGAACCTTTCCTCGGTATCAACACGGAACAACCTTCATACAATGCTGTATCCCCATAACGCATTATCCCTCCTGAACCATATATCGGAATATCTCCATCATCAAGCTTTTTATGATCTTTACCATAACGAATATCAAGTAAATTCCCCAAAGATTCGACCTTCCACCCTTTCGGCAAGCCATTCTCCATTTCCACCTTCTCATACCCAGGGAAGCGGAAGCGGACGAACCATTCCTTATACAGGTTCTCCGCCATTTTCTCCAAAAGATGGATGCGCTTGGTATTGTTCTCTATCAAAGTATCATATGTGGAAAGGATGGAAGCAATTCTGTGCTGAAGATTAAGAGTTGGCAGAAATACAGGTAGCTTTGCCAAAATGCCAGTATTCAAATTCGGCATTGTAGAACCTACAGCATGGCTTTCTACCCATCCAACAGAATCCTGTCTCTGAAGAATATAAAACAAAAAAGGGGGTAATACTTTCTCTTTGTTCAATTCAACCTTTAGACATCCTGTACCACAAAGCCAACCGTCCTCTTTTTCCCCGACCAAGGCACAACGACCAACATCCCCCCTACGTGAATATACAACATCACCACATTTAACCTTATGTCTTTTCAATCTTTGAATATGAATATCAGACACACGTGCAATATTATCTTCTACTACTCTTCCTTCAACTATGTCCTTTGGCATTATCACAGGAGTTCCTTCCTCTGAATAATCAGACTGATGCAACTGAGAGCCAAAAGGTCCTGTCTGTATAGAATGAGACAAACAACCAAGCCTATATTTCTTCCATTCCATCACCTATTCCTCCACAAACATTTCATTCTCCACAGCTGATTTGTTCTGTGACTGCAAAAAACGATAGTAATATTGTGAGGCAATATTGCGGCGAAGTGTCCGCACGCTCCAAGTCTCAATGAAAGCCTCGTGGGCATACCAATTACGAGCGGCCTCATCATCCACATCCAAGAGCAGGTAATAATGCGTCCAAGTGAGTAATTCGGATTTTCCAATCGGTGATTGGAAAATATCAGGGAAGGTTTTATAAAACCTCATAAAGTTGTACAAATAACTCTTGGTGAATCCCTTACCGTAAATGCTAGTAAGTTCCATGGAAAGATTCTTTATCACCTCTCCACCGTATTCTGCACGATTTTCTCCCAGCATAATCTCCTCGCTGACACGCTTGCCCAGCAGCCAGTTGCGCTGAATCATCGCGATATTCACCGAACGATAGGTTTCTTGCCGTGCCTGTTCGATGATGCTTCGGGCATCTTTCAAGAGACTGCCACTATTCTGACATGGCGCCTTTTCCATACCCTATTCCTCCTCCTCATTTTTCTTCTCCATAATCAACTCACTTGACACTTCCAGAGACCTCTTGATTTGCTGAATCAGCACCTCACGCGGCGGCAACTCAGTCATATACTTGGCTACCTTGATGCCAGACTTATCGAGTTGAAGGAGTTCAATCTGCTCCTCGCCTCCTTCCGTACACAGCAGCAAGCCTAAAGGGGACTCCTCGCCAGGCTCCATTTCGTGAGCTTCGAGCCAACGGAGATAGAGTTCCATCTGCCCTTTATACTGCGCCTTAAAGCGACCAAGTTTCAGGTCAATCGCTATTAAACGGTGCAGTTTTCTATGGAAAAAGAGTAAGTCAAGATAGAAATCCTCACCGTCTATTATCATTCGTTTCTGGCGTTCCACAAAGGTAAAGCCATTTCCCAATTCCAAGATGAATTGCTCCAAATGGACAACAAGGCTATCCTCCAAACTCTTTTCGCTATAACAACCTTTCAATCCTGTAAACTCCAAGAAGTAAGGACTCTTGAACACGAGGTCTGGCGACATCTTGTTGTCATCCCGCAGTTCGGCAAGCTCTTGCTTTATAAGTTCGTCCGGTTTCTGGGCGATGGCTGTACGCTCGAAGAGCATACCGTCAATTTCCTTACGGAGGCGATTTCTTCCCCATCTATTAGAAGATGACATTGTCTGATAAAATTCTACTGCCAAAGGATCTTTAATCGGAAGAACCTCTATTATATGCGACCACGTCAATTGTGTCGCAAGTTGCGACACAATCTGCTCACTTGATATTTTTTGAGCGAATTGCATCATCCGCCTTATATTTCTTAGTTCAAATCCTTTCGTTCCATACAGGCTTTGCAATTGTGTCGCCACCGTCGACACAATTTGTTTTCCATATTCCGCTCTCTGATTACCAAGTACTTCACGATTGATTCGTTCACCGATATGCCAGTACATCATAGTCAACTCAGCATTAACGGTCACCGCCACACGTTGCCGTGCGGAATCAATAATCTGTCGCAAATCGTTTATCAATGCGGAATGCGCGGTTGCCAAATGTCCCTTTTCACTTTCCATACCTTATTCCTCCCAAAATAAATCCATCATATTCTTCTCTATCTCTTTCTGCAAGTCTGCTGCCTCAGCGCTCAGCTTTGAGAACTCGCCATTCATCGACAGCATTTCAGCACGGAACTCCTCGGAAGTCATTCCATCATCCTCGATGACCACACCTACATAGCGGCCGGCATTCAGGCTCCAGTCATTGTCCTCTATGCCGTCCTCTCCGGTTATCTTCGCAACTTTGCACAAGCCGATGACGTCACGATATTTGCCATCCGGCCATCTTTCGAGCAACCAATCCACCTCTTCCTGTTTGCCGGAGGATTTATATTCATTGACTAATGTCCAGAAAGCATCGCTGTCTCCCTCGTAGAGACGAGTGATGACGCCGAGGTTCTTGATTTGTTCGTCCGAGAACTTGCGGTGGGCACGATCCACTTGCGTAAAGATATTGCGGGCATCTATGAAGAGGATTTCATCTTTTTGGGTGCGCTGCTTGTTGAAGAACCAAAGGGTGGCAGGGAGAGTGACAGTAGAGAACATATTGCTTGGAAGTGTCACCATCTGGGAGATGATGCCGTCCTGTATCATCTTCTTGCGAATCTCCAACTCGCTTCCGCCCGCATCGCTCGCGGAGTTCGCCATAACGAGGGCAGCCTTGCCATTCTCGTTTAGAGCCGTGGCGAAGTAACCTATCCACAGATAGTTGGCATTAGGAACCGTCTCTTTCTTGTCGCTCGCCTTCTTGGTGGATTTCGTCTTGTTGCGAGGCACTCCGTAGGTATTGAACCGGGCATCGTCGCAAACCTTGTCGAACACCACCTCATCGACATTGAAAGGAGGATTCGCCATCACATAGTCGAAACGGCCAAAGGCGTTGTAAGGGTCACTATAGAAGGAGTTTGCCTCCGTTATCTCACCACGCACGTTGTTGAGCAGGAGGTTCATCTTCGCCAGTTTCACGGTGTCCGGCTCTTTCTCCACTCCGTAGCAGCGGAAACTCATCATATCTTGGTTGGTGGCATTGTGGCGGTGCATATATCGCGCCGCCTGCACGAACATACCGCCCGAACCGCAAGCCGGGTCGAGAAACTTCTTGTCACCGGTGACAGGGCGAAGCACCTCTACCATATATTGCACGACAGAAGCAGGAGTATAGAATGCTCCACCACCCTGACCTTCAGCCAAGGCGAAATTGCCAAGGAAATATTCATAGATCTGACCGAATATGTCGATGCTGATGTTCTCTGGAATATCCTTGAATACCCGCACGATGCGGCTCAACAGCTCTGGCTCTTCCTCTGGCACCAGCTGCCCATACACTTCCTTCGGGAGCACTCCTGCCATACGTGGGTTCTCTCGTTCGATAGCCTCCATCGCCTCTTTCACGAGCACCGCCTTGCGGGCATCATCGGGCGCGTCATTGATATAATCGAAGTAAG
>ENA-UOOD01002102-UOOD01002102.1-human-gut-metagenome-genome-assembly--contig:-CS67-NODE-2102-length-18554-cov-7.106006_pt1 | contig 18554 bp, 15 predicted proteins | sample MGYA00242464_ERZ724011 | MGnify/ENA metagenome assembly ERZ724011 | reverse complement strand
TGCTGAGGGCCAGATTGCCAAACAGCCGGGGATCAATACTGTCCACAGGGAGGCCAAAGATAGAAAGCAACTTCCCATAAAAACTGACTTGGTCCTGTCGGAATGCCTGAAAATTCTCTTCGGAAAGGCAGCGGCGCGCCTGCTGCTCCTCCTCAATGGACAAAACAGCGACTCCGCTTTTGGCCCCGTAGCAGCAGTTTTTCAGGAAGGTCTCCACGCCCGCCCGCCAACTGAGCGCCGGGTCCTCCATCAGCTGCCGGGCATAATCCAGTAGCCTGGGCTGCTGATATCGCAGGGCGTGGAGCACCAGTTCCTCCTTGGATGAGAAGAAACTGTAGAAGAAAGTCTTGGAGATTCCCACTTTTCCGCACAGAACATCAATGCTGCTGTGAATCAATCCCCGATCCGCGATACACCGGATCATGGTGACCATCAGGGCTTCCTTTACCTTCGCCCTCTCCTCATCAGAATACGCCTTTCTTGCCACAAGCCGTCACCGCCCTATATAAAGTATAAAATTAGAAAATAGTCTTTATTTGTATTATAGCGAAACTTGCCCGAAATGCAAGACTGTTTCAAAAAATAAGTCCCCGGTGAAACACACCGGGGACTTAGTATGATGGTTTCGATAGGCCCGGAATAATCTTTGTTTACTGCCCCGCAAAATCTGCCGTGCCATTTTCATGTTTTATGTCTGCGGTGCTGGGCTTTCCTCTCCTCTGAGTTCCGCCCGAACCTCGTCATAGTATCTCTGCACCGTTGTACGGTCCATGCCCAGCTCTCTGGCAATCATGCCCTTGTTGGTCACGCCGGGGTGCTCCCGCAGGTAGGCGGCGATGGCTTTCTTCTTGGGACTTATCCCGTCCGGATACTCCGTGCTGGCCCCGGAGCGGAGGGCAGCGATTTCCGCCTTCATCTGGAGGATCAGTTCCGCCAGCTTTTCCTCACACTCTGCCTCTGTGTGGCCGTAGACATTCCGGGAGTGCTTTTTCCCGTCCGGCCAGATGGGAGAGTATCTGCCCTCCCAGAGGTTTTCTTTGATCTGCTTGAGGTAGCCGGTGCCCGGCCTGCGGCGGGCGGGCTGGACAGGGGTGAACTCCGGCTCTGAACAGATGCTCTTTTCTTCTTCCCCGACCGTTACCACCTCTACGCCCGCGATCCCCTGGTCGATGTTCACCGCCGCCTTCCGCCGCATCTCGTCGGTGATGTGGGTGTAGGTGTTCAGGGTGGTGGCGGAGGAGACATGGCCGATGATGGTGGAGAGGGTCTTGACGTCCATCCCGTTTTCCAGGGACATGGTGGCAAAAGTATGCCGGAGATCATGAAATCTGACGGACTTGCACCCGGCCCGCTTCAGAATGACCTGGAGGCGCTTGCGCACATAGCCGGGATCGATAGGCTGGCCCGGCTTGACCCTCGACGGGAACACCAGATCAGAGAAAATTCCTTTTTTATACTCTGCCAGCACCTCCAGCATAGCGGGCGGCAGGATAATGGTGCGGTTGGCCGCCTTGGTCTTGGGTTCGCTGACGATCAGCTTCCCGCCCACCGGACAGACCTGCTTGTCAATGCGAAGCTTCCCCGTGGCGAAGTCCAGATCATCCCACCGAAGGGCCAGCAGTTCACCCCGGCGCATCCCGGTGGTCAGATCCAGTAGGAACAGCTCATACATCCCCTCCGCCTTGGCCTGGATGAGGAACCGTCGCATCTCCTCCTGGGTCAGCACCTGCATCTCCCTCCCCTTGATGGGCGGGAGCCTGCACCCAGCGGCAGGGTTTCCGTGGATCAACTTCTCCTCCACCGCCTTGTCCAGGGCCATCTGGCAGACGGCGTGACAGCTGCGCACCGAGCGGTCCGCCATGCCCTTTCCACGCTTTTCTGCATTGCTTTTTCTGCCGCTCTCCTTCATGGTTCGGAAGAACTGCTGGAGATCCGCCTGGGTCAGCCGATTGAGCTGGATGCTGCCCAGGCCGGGGATCAGGTGGTTGTAGATCCAGCCCTCATATCCCAGCTGGGTGGTAGGCCGGAGCCTCGGCTTGGAGAAATTCTGGTACCAGTAGTCCATCCATGCCCCAAAGGGCATATCAGGCCGTACCTGAGTTGGGCGGCGGCCGTCGCACTGCTCCTTCAGCTGTTCCAGCTTCTCCACGCATTTCTTCTTCGTCTTGGCCAGCACATTTTTTGTTTTGGGATTGCCGGCCTCGTCGTAGCCCACTACCACTCGGCCCTCCCATCTGCCGTCCTTCCGCAGGCGGACGGTACCCTCGCCTCGTCTTCTCTTTCCTGCCATTCCCTCACCTCACCATGATATTTTCCATAAAGCCTCCCACGATCTCGCTGGCTCGCTTCTGCATATCCCCCGTCACATGGGTGTAGGTATCCAGGGTGAAGGACGCCTGGGTGTGCCCCAGGATGCCCGACAGGGTCTTGGCGTCCACCCCAGAGGCCAGGGCGTGAGTGGCAAAGGTATGCCGTAAATCATGGAACCTGATGCCGGGCAATCCCGCCTTTTTCAGCAGTTCCTTCATACGGACGTAGGCAGCATTGGGACGGGTGGGCCGCTCCGGGCGGAGGGGATCAGGGAAGATCCACTCTGTATAGGAGCGTTTCCTGCGCTCCGATAGAAGCTGGGCCGTGCTGGGCGGCAGGGTGATGATTCGCTTCCCGGCCCCGGTCTTTGTCTCTCCTGCGGTTAGCCTTCCGCCCCGTTCCGCATGGATGGTCCGGCGGACGGTGAGGGTGCCGTGGGCCTCGTCGAAGTCCTGCCACATGAGGCCGCAGATCTCTCCCCGGCGCAGGCCGGTAGTCAGCTCCGTGTAGAAGAAGTCGTGCCAGACTTTGTCCTCCTGGATGGCTGTCATGAACCGCTCCAGCTGGGCATTGTTCAGGACCTGCTTGGGCGCGGCCTTTTTCCTTGGCAGGATGATGCCGTCGGTGGGGTTCCTGGCGATCAGGTTTTCCTGTGCTGCCGCGTCCAGGGCCTCGTGGAGCACACCGTGGATACGGCGGATGGTGGAACCGGCCAGCTTGTACCCGTATTGGGGGTGCTCCTCCTGACGGCCATGCTCCTGGAGTTCCCAGTACAGCTGGCGGATATCCTCGACAGTGATCTTTCCCACCGGCTTGTTCCCCAGGCGGGGCTTGATATTCCGCTCGACATATCCCCGGTATCCTTCCAGTGTAGAGGGCCGCACCGAGGGGGCGGCGTATTCCTCCAGCCAGCGGTCCAGCCACTCGCCAAGGGGCATTTTGCTCTCCTCCCGCAGATCCACGTCCCGGTACTCCTCGATGTTTCGATGGAGCTTTGCCAGCAGTTCCTTCTGACTTCCGGCGGAGAGGTACCGGAAGATGGAGTCGCCGTTGCTCTTGTGACCCACTACGATGCGGCCCTCCCAGCGGCCATCTTCCCGTTTTCTGACCATGCCGTCGCCGGACGGCCTGCGTTTTGCCATAGACTATTCCTCCTTGTTCTGGTCGATCAGACTGCCGTCGTCCTCGTCCAGAGCCTCCAGGATCATGCGCACTCCTAAACGGAATCCCAGGATGAAATTCTCCAGTGCCATGGTACTGCCGATCTCGTTCTCCGCATTGATGAGCCGGAGCAGCAATGTTTTTTCCTTGTCCTCCAGCAGAGCGGTGAGCTTTTCCTCGCACTCCGCCGACTGTTCCATGGCCTTTTTCAGTGCAGTCCCCGATTTGACGATCTGATCGTTGGGCGTGATGTTTCCGAAGTACAGATTTTCCAGTGTGTCACGCATGTGTGCCACCTCCTTTATCAGCAACACACAATACCACAGAAACGGGAAATAGCCAGGGCAACGGCGAACTATTATCAAATTGTTATCATTTTTTTGGGGGGTGCACTGCACTGAACTACACCCAGTGGGTATCAGATCCCGAGGGCTTTTTGTTGTTTACAGTGCCGTAATTTTTGGGGGAGGTCACATCCCACCCATGACCATTCCGCCCTGACTTTGCTCCTCCTCGTGGTCGTCCGGCTTGTGACCCATAGCGATTTTCTTCTCCTGAATTTTTCTTTGGAGTTTGCGGTCCACCTGCAGACCGGCACTCGATTGGGGCAGGGAGTGGTCCTCAAAGATCCGGCTCATGTGGTAGAGCAGGCGGGTGGCCGCCAGCATAATGGAGGGCGGACGGAGGTCGTTTTGTCGCTCCAGAAAGAGTTGGGCGTACTGGTTCCCCTGGGCGGCTGAGCGGCTGAACCAGTCCATCGCCTGGGCTTGGTCGCGGGTTACTCCCTGACCAGTCAGGTACAGCTTGCCCAGCATATACTGGGCATACCGGTTGCCCGCCTCTGCCGATTTGGTGAACCACTCCACCGCTCTGGTGGTGTCCTTGTTGACAGCGTTCCCCTCCAGATACTCTTTGCCCAGACGGTAAGCGGTGAAGTGGCATCCGTTTTCTGCGGCCTGTTTCATCCAGCGGATGCCTTCGTCCGGTTCTCGGACTTCGGGATCGTCAGAGAGAAGCAGTTTAACATCGGCCAGTTTTCCTGTCAGTCCCAAGTGTTAAATACGATCTCACCAACTGTTTGCGGATTCCAATAATGGATCTGATCCAGATCTTCCGGGCTCAGCTCCCCGCACAGATCATGCCAGTCTCGGGTCAGTTCGCTGGGACTCAGAAACCTCACCGATCCTTCCGGTAGCTGGAGCCACTCCGGCTGGCTGATCCAAATAAAACCACCGGAAGCATCCCGCTGAGCAAAGGCCGCATAGGGATAATGGACGTTCTGCAACACAAAGACGGACTGGTCATATCTGCTGAGTTTGGCAGAATAGAAGTTTCTCGGGTATGTATCTGTGTCCAATTCTGTCACAGTCCCGCCATTTTCCAGGGCAATGGAGTAGCACATCTGACAGAACGCTTTCTCATCCAGAAGCGGCAGCGGTGCTGCGTTCACGCTCCAAAATCCTGTAACTCCTCTTGGAAGTATCATTTCATCGTCCTTTACTCGCAGTTGTGTTCTTGAACATTCTTCAAACAAGTCTTTTTGTGATGGCCTCATCCACCGGTTCCAGTTCCTTCTCCAGCACACATTGCAGATCCCATAGCAGGCGCGTTTCTTCCCCGACGCTGACAGTTAATTTTCCCGTGGACTCCCAGCGGCAAAGAATTCGGTAGAGGGCGATTGCTTGTTGTTCATTCAATTCGATCTGCATCATTCTGCCTCCATCAGGTCGTCAGTTGGTCGTCAAAGCAGTTGCCGTCAAGGTCAAAAAATGCGGTGTAAATTGCCGTATAATCACCCTCATCATCATTGATGCCCATACTGAACGCAATGCAGAGCAAGGGCGTGTCATACATATAGTTTTTCTCAAATGCGGCAATTTTCCGCTTAAACTGATAGGTTTCTGCCACAGTCCGGTAATCTGCTCGCATTTCTTTCTGAAAATCCTCCGGATTATCATCGTACCAATTTTTCAGGTACCTCATCATGCACTGCTTGGTTTTCTCAAATATCTCATACTTTTCAAGGTAATCATCAAACGGCAACCCGTTCAGCAACATCTCGCTCATGGCATACACTCCTCCTTTACACAAGAAACATCCCCTGGGCCTCAACCAGTTTCCGCAGGAGTTCTATTGCGGCCTGGTTTTCTTCTGTCACTTTCTTCAGCGTGACAATGATATATACGTCATCTTTTCCGAGATGGAACACCATATCAAGCGTTGGGAACAAAACCGTCATGGAACCAAAGGTCTTTTGGCATACCAGGTCAGACAATACATCCAGGTCACCGATGGATTCCATTGGAAATTCCAGGTAGTACCCTTCTTGGTTAGGCGTCTGTTCCATGAAATCTTCCATACCGGGTAGTGCAAGCCCCGTGACAAGGACCGTTTCCAGCGGATAATAGCAGGAAAAATGGAGGACAACTTCTAACCACTTTTGATACAGGCGATCCATGTTGGACTTTTTGTAGTAGTGTTTTTCCAGCAGGGCAATCCCATCATTCCGCCCATCTTCCAGACCTCCGGGGACGACGTCGATCATATACGCCTTTGCATTGTATTCCTCCGCCTCAGAAAGAAGGTATTCCATCTCTGCATCATATGGCCGCATAGAAAAGCCTTTGAACCCTATCTGCTCAAAAAGTTGTTGCATTTCATCATAACTCAAAGCCATCGTTTGATCTCCTTGCTTATATATATTTTATCTCTCTTATTCTGAAGAAAAGACTCTTACAAAGCCCTCTGTCCAGTGGCATTGACCAATGAGGTAGGTATCCAGGCTCCACTCCTGCTTGTTCATGCGCCGCTTCGCTGCATCCATAGCCCTCTGGGCTTCTGAGAAATCCGCATAACAGGCGCTACTCCAGACATCTGTCTCATCTCCCTCTGCGTCCTCGTCCCAGCCCCAGATCATATGGACTTTCTGGGATTGGCCGATTATACCAACCACCAGCTTTTCCGTGATCTCATAGGTGCAGGGGTAATCCCGGAATCCTGGGAGAGCAGACAAGTAGTGTTCCGCCGCTTGCCGGGCCTTTTCTCTGGATTCAAACAGTCCGATAAAAAAGCCTTCAAGCCTCTCATTGAATATCATTAAGCTGTATAGCAGATTTGTCATTTGCGTCCTCCGTCTGGCATATCATCGTATTTCGGGACCCCATTTCAGAAATGTGGCCGTGGGATATTCGTCAGACAAAATGTCTGCCATCAGATTCGTCCCGCAGATAAAAAAGTGGTGGGTGTCTTCTGGAACAATGTAGTTTTCCTCCCGGAACCTGGTCAGATGGTCAGAGGTCTCGCTGAGATAGAAGGTCCAGAGCGCCCAGCCCGGCGTTTTCTCAGACACCCAAAGCTCCGGGCGGTAGCTCTCGTCGGTGACGGTGTAGGAGACGATCCTGTCCCACACCAGCCGGAGGGCCCGCTCCGACCGCTTCTCCTCTTGGAAATGATCAGGGCGCAGGAGGACCGCAAAGCCATCCTCCTGAAATCCGATCTCTTCCACATCATAGACTTCGTCCACTTCAGGATGGGGAACCCACTTTCTGAAATTTTCCCAGAAATGATGTTCCAGCATAGCTCTGCGCTCCTTTCAACATGTCTCCTTAGCCCTGTTCAATCTCCGATACCTGCCAATCCATATCCATGTTCCATGGCGGTATTACAAACGCGGATGAGGGCCGCGACGAACCCTCGGATTTTCTGAAAGGACACGCCATATCGCTGGATCACGCTGGTTTCTTCTGCCCCATGCGCTGACAGCCAGTTGAAGACGGAATCTGCAAACGCCCGGATAGCCGGGACCTGGTCCATTTCGAGACAGGCTTCCCTGTATGGATCAAACTGGTGATAGCATTGGTAATTTGTGAACGCCGCCCGGAAGTCATACAAGAAGTTTCCCACTCCTTCCGGCTCCTCTGCCAAGTGATCTTTCACGGCTTTCCGTGGCCTGGACGCCAGGAGCTCAATGGCCTGCTCCATGTCTTTCGCAGCAACAATGGAAAGGGACATCATTTCACCGCCTCTCGGTTCTGCGACTCTTCAAACCTCAATTTGATGAGCACCCTCTCACACCAAAAGCCAGTTCTGGCCGTCCGGCACGGAGCGGAGACTCCCCGGGATCCGCTCCAGCAGTTCCCCGGTATCATAATCCCGCACCAGGATTTCCTCCCGGTAGTCCGGGTCCTCGTACCAAACCGAAGTATACAGCCTGGTTCCTTCCAGAAACGCGAAATACTCGTTCTCCTCCACCGCAAAGTCCCGGCGCTCCGGCCAGAGGAGCTGAATCCTGTTATTATGCCCTGACCGTATCAGCATGAGGGGCGGAGTCTCCAGCATCAGATTGCAACAGTCATCTGCAATGGAGAGAGGCAGCACCGCCAGCGGTTCGGTCGTTCCCGTCGTCTCGTGGAAGGCAAGGATATGGATTTCTCCTTTCGGGAAGTCCACCAGCAGCAGTACCACTTGACCATCGTGGTACGCCGGTCTGCCCAGGTACTGTCCCGGCTTTGTGCATACCGGCTCATAGACTGTGCCCTCCGGGCAGCGGACCAGGACAAGCCGGTTTTTGCGGATGGGATGGCCGCTGCGAAACAGCTCCTCCGCCTCATATAAATCTCCGCTGGCATAGTCAGTACCCCAGTACCATTCGCTGCTGCCGGCCAGCGGCTCCAGATCGGTAATCCCGTTTGTGATGATGCGTTTCATACACTGTCCTCCCAAGCGATGTCTTGATGAAGTGCCGAGATTATACCACGGCGAATGGGGGAATCTCATGAATATTCTCTTAAGTTTTCTTAATCTCTGGAAGCGAGGTATCTCTTTTTGTTTACAGCCCCCCATTTTTTGAGTCCTGGACGGTACAGAAATCACTTGCTTAATTCCGCCCTCAGAGGTACAATGTAGGCAGTCAGAGGCACGAAAAACGCTCCCCATCCAAGCCGGAAACCCATTTCCGGCAAAAGGCGGGGAGCGTTTTTGACCACAGGACATACCACAGACGGCGGTGTAGCACATGGAGATCAGAGTTCCAAAGAGTGGCGGAAAGAAAGAGAAACCGAGCGGAAAGTGCCACAAATAATTAGAAATCATGCAAAAAAGGTTTAAATGCCTTTTCGCATCCGAGAGGTCGAGGGTTCGAATCCCTTCAGGTCCACCAAACAGGTATTGGACGAACACCTATTTCTTCAGCGGCGGCTTCGCCGTGAAGTGTTCGCTCTGATCCACAACAGAAAAGCGCCGTCTTGGAAGTGATTCCGAGACGGCGCTTTTTCTTCGGCTGGTAAAGCAAATGGCAGATGCTGAGGGCATTACGGAAACGCTGAAAGCCGGCGACCAAATGGAGTGGGTCAGACGAATGAATAATGTCCGGAATCGTGCAACTGAAATATTAAATAATGAACTGATACACATTTCCGCCTCATCGTGGCCGCCGAAGGGAATGACCGCCGCCACGGTGGGCGTCGCATAGGTCAGTGTGCCGGTCTTGCCGAACACGATAGTGTCCGCCTTGGCCACCGCCCCAAAAAGCGTCCGCCCTTGGCGGGGAAACCCATTGACCGCGGAAAAAACTTCCTCTATAATATAAGGTCACAGAGGAATTTTTGCGCAAAGGAGCAACCGCGTATGAACGAGATCTATGTCACCGGGCACCGCAACCCGGATACCGACTCCATCGTGGCCGCCATGTCCTTCGCTGCGCTGAAAAACGCGCTGGGCGAGAAGGAGTATGTGGCCGTCCATCTGGGCACCATCAGCGACGAGACAAACCGGATGCTGGAGCGGTTCCACTTCAACCCGCCCCGCTTTATCCAGAACGTCCGCACGCAGGTGCAGGATCTGGACTTCGACCGCCCGCCCTGCCTGGACGCCTCCGTTACCATGGACCGTGCGTGGAAGCTCATGCGGGAGCAGAAGATCTCCGCCATCCCCGTGGTCAACGAGGACGGCACGCTGTACGGCATGCTGTCCGCCGGGGACATCGCCACGTTCAGCCTGAACACCGTGGGCGATCCGCGGGTGGACGACATCCCGCTTTTCAACCTGCTGAGCGTTATCGAGGGCCGCGTCATGGGTGACGGCGGCGACATGGTGGACAGCGTCAGCGGCTCCGTGTCCATCGCCCTGCCCCAGAACTGCGAGAACCTGCTGTTCGACAGCGCCGACAGCATCGTGCTGTGCGGCAGCCAGCCGGACATGATCCGCCGGGCGCTGGACAAGCAGGTGGCCTGCCTCATCCTGTGCCAGACCGACGTGGAGCCGGAGTGGCTGGAAAATGCCGGCAGCACCTGCGTTATCTCCACGCCACTGGACGCCAGCCGCGTCCACCGGCTCATCTATCAGGCCACCCCCATCGGGCGGCCCTGCGCCACGGAGGGGCTCATCTCCTTCCACTTGGACGACTACATCGACGACGTGCGGGAGGTCGTGCTGAAAAGCCGCTACCGCTGCTACCCCGTTTTGGACGATGAGGAGAAGGTCGTGGGTACGCTGTCCCGTTACCATCTGCTGAAGCCCCGGCGCAAGCGGGTGGTGCTGGTGGATCACAACGAGCTGGCCCAGACCGTGCCCGGCATCGAGCAGGCGGAGATCCTGGGCATCATCGACCACCACCGTCTGGCGGACATCCAGACCCGGCAGCCCATCTCCGTCCGCAACGAGCCGGTGGGCAGCACCAATACCATCATCACCTCCATGTATCAGGAGCACGGCGTCACGCCGTCCCCCCATATGGCGGGGCTGATGGCGGCGGCTATCCTGTCCGACACCGTTATGTTCAAGTCCCCCACCTGCACCAAGCGGGACATCGCCATGGCCGAGCGGCTGGCCCGCATTGCCAAGGTGTCCCTCACCGATCTGGGACGGGAGCTGTTCAGCGGCAGCAACGACAGCAAGTCCGCCGAGGAGCTGCTGCGCAGCGACTTCAAGGAGTTCCACATTGCCGAGCAGGTACTGGGCGTGGGGCAGGTCACCTGCATCGATTCCCAGAGCCTGATGGAGCGCAAGGACGAGCTGCTGGGCGCCATGCGAAGGGCCCAGAAGGCCAACAGCTACGACATGGTGATCCTGATGCTCACCGATGTGCTGCAGGAGGGCACCCAGCTGCTGTACATCGGCAGCGATGATACCATCCGCAACGCCTTCGCCGTGGAGCCCAAGGACAACGCGGTGTTCCTGCCCGGCGTCATGTCCCGCAAGAAGCAGGTAGTCCCCATGCTGACTACCCTGTGGGGCTGAGATGCCGGCGGAGGGCGCGGCCATGCCGTCTGTGGCCAAAAAAGGGCTGGACGCCAACACCATCAAGCTCATCGCCATTCTGGCCATGACGGCGGATCACATCGCGTGGGCGGTGTTCCCCGGCTATCCCCGGCAGTGGCTGCCGCTGGCGATGCACCTGATCGGGCGGCTGACCTGCCCCATCATGTGCTACTTCATCGCGGAGGGCTTTCACCACACCCGCGATGTCCGCAAATACACGGCGCGGCTGTTCGTGTTTGCGGTGATCTCCCACTTCTGCTACCTGTACGCCTCAGCGGACTTCGTGGACTGGCGCTCCTTTATCCCGTTCTATTACGGGGCGGTGCTGAACCAGACCAGCGTGCTGTGGCCGCTGGCGTGGGGCCTTGTGATGCTGCGGGTGGCCCACAGCGACCGCCTGAGCGCCGCCGCCAAGACCGCGCTGGTGGTTGGTATCTGCCTGATCACCTTCCCCAGCGACTGGAGCTGCATCGCATCGCTGTGCGTGCTGGCCTTCGGCACCAACCGGGGCGACCTGAAAAAGCAGGGCCTGTGGATGACGTTCTATGTGGCGCTGTACGCCGTTGTGTACGCGCTGGCACTGGACTGGGTATACGGTCTGGTACAGATGGGTGTGGTGCTGAGCCTGCCCATCCTCCGGCTTTACAACGGGCAGCGGGGCCGCAGCCCCCGGATCAATCGGATCATGAAGTGGCTGTTCTATCTCTACTACCCCCTGCACCTGCTGGTCATCGGTCTGCTGGAGCACCTGTAAAAGAACGCCCGTCGGGGGAGCTGCGGCTCTCCCGGCGGGTCTTGCTTCCCCCGCCCCGGCAAAAGGGGCCTGTATCTGCTGTAATCTGAAAAATCGAAGGAGGAGATATACACGTCATGAGCCAGAGCAACGCAAGCGGCATGACCTTTATGGAAAAGCTGTCCACCTTCATTGTGGACAAGCGCAGCCTTATCTTCCTGATCACCATTATCGGCCTGCTTTTCTCCGCCGTCTCCCGCAGCTGGGTGGAGGTGGAGAACGACCTGACGTATTACCTGCCGGATGACTCCCAGACCAAGCAGGCACTGGCCGTGATGGACGAGGAGTTCATCACCTACGGCACGGCGGAGGTGATGGCGGCCAACGTCACCCCAGCGCAGGCGGAGAAGCTGGCCGCTCAGATCCGGGAGGTGGAGGGTGTGCAGAGCGTGGACTACGACGAGACCACCGACCACTACAACGCCCTGTCCGCCCTGTTCTCCGTCACCTTTGCCTACGACGAGGATGACGATGCCTGCCTGACATCGCTGGAGGCGGTGAAGGAGCTGCTGAGCAGCTATGACCTGTACATATCCACGGATCTGGGCAACACCCTGCGGGAGACCATCGACCACGAGATCAGCATCATCATGATCTATGTGGCCATTGTCATCGTGCTGGTGCTGCTGTTCACCTCCGAGACATACGGCGAGGTGCCGGTGCTGCTGCTGACCTTCGTGGTGGCGCTGGTGCTGAACCAGGGCACCAACTTCCTCATGGGCAGGATCTCCTTCGTGTCCAACTCCGTCACCAGCATTCTGCAGCTGGCGCTGTCCATCGACTACGCCATCATCTTCTGCAACCGCTTCAAGGAGGAGCACCGCCTGCTGGCGCTGCGGGAGGCGGTGATCGTGTCCCTCAGCAAGTCCATCCCCGAGATCGGTGCCAGCAGCCTGACCACCATCGGCGGTCTGGTGGCCATGCTGTTCATGCAGTTCAGGCTGGGCCCGGACATGGCCCTGTGCCTGATCAAATCCATCCTGTTCGCGCTGCTGTCCGCCTTTGTGGTGATGCCGGGGCTGCTGATGCTGTTCGGGCCCCTCATTGACCGGACGCCGCACCGCAGCTTCGTGCCCAAGATCCCCTTTGTGGGCAGATTCGACTACGCCACGCGGCATGTGGTGCCCGTTATCTTCGCGCTGCTCATCACGGCGGGCTTCTTCCTGTCGTCCCGCTGCCCCTACGCCTACGGCTACAGTCTGCTGACCACCCCCAAGCAGAACGAGAGCCAGATCGCCCAGCAGATGATCGACGACACCTTTACCTCCACCAATATGCTGGCGCTGATGGTGCCGGCAGGGGACTATGACCGGGAGCGCGCCCTGCTGGCGGAGCTGGAGCAGTACGACGAGGTGGATCACACCATGGGGCTGGTGAACATCGAGGCACTGGACGGCTACATGCTGGCCGACAGCCTGACGCCCCGGCAGTTCGCGGAGCTGGCGGGACTGGACTACGAGACGGCGCAGCTGGTGTACGCCGCCTACGCCGCCATGGACGGCGACTATGGACGGCTGGTGGGCAAGCTGTCCACCTACAGGGTGCCGCTGCTGGACATGTTCCTGTTCGTGTGCGAGCAGGTGGACGCCGGTGTGGTGACCCTCAGCGCCGACCAGACCGCCATGCTGCAGAGCGCCCAGACCCAGATGCGCAGTGCCAAGAACCAGCTGCAGAGCGACGCATACAGCCGGATGCTGGTGTATCTGACGCTGCCGGTAAGCGGCGACGAGACATACGCCTTCACCGACAAAATACTGGACATTGCCCAGTCCTGCTACCCCGGCCAGCAGGTATATCTGGCCGGCGACTCCACCAATGAGTACGACTTCGAGAAGTCCTTTGCCATCGACAACAAGGTGGTCAGCGTCGTGTCCATTCTGGTGGTCATGGTGGTGCTGCTGTTCACCTTCAAGTCCGCCGGTATGCCGGTGCTGCTGATCCTGGTCATTCAGGGCTGCATCTGGATCAACTTCTCCTTCCCGGCCATTACCGGAAAATACCTGTTCTACCTGAGCTATCTGATCGTCAGCTCTATCCAGATGGGCGCCAACATCGACTACGCCATCGTCATTGCCAGCCGCTATCAGGAGCTGAAGGTGAAGATGGCCCAGCGCAGCGCCATCGTGGAGACGCTGAACTTCGCGTTCCCCACCATCATCACCTCCGGCGCCATCATGTCCATCTGCGGCTTCCTCATCGGCAGCATGACCTCCGAGCCCACCATCGCCGGTATCGGTGAGAGTCTGGGCCGGGGCACGGTGATCTCCATCATCATCGTCATGTTCGCCCTGCCCCAGATACTGCTTATCGGCAGCCGGATCATCGACAAGACCTCCTTCTCCGTACCGTCCGTGGTGGCCAAAAAGGCCGGTCACGGCAGCATGACGGTGAACGGTCTGGTATACGGACACATCAACGGCACTGTCCGGGGCATCATGCGCGCCACGGTGGAGGGCGATATCGACCTGACCATGGTATCCGGTGCGGAGGGAGAGGAGGCTGACCGCCATGAAGAAGCTTGATATACGCCGGGCCTGCGGGGCGCTGCTGGCGGCGCTGCTGCTGACCGCCTGCCTGCTCCCGGCCCGGAGCTACGCCGCACAGGACGCGGATGTCATCCACATCGGCAGCGAGGCCGAGCTGGCCGAGCTGGCCGCACGCTGCGCGCTGGACACATGGTCACGGGGCAGAACGGTGGTGCTGGACTGTGACCTGACGCTGTCGGACGGGTCGTTCCTGCCCATTCCCTCCTTCGGGGGCGTGTTTGACGGGCAGGGCCACGCCATCCGGGGCATCCGCGTCTCCGGCAGTCTGTCCCCCGCCGGACTGTTCGGCGTGGTGCAGGCGGGCGGCGTTGTCCGTGACCTCCGGGCCGAGGGCGCGGTGACGCCGGAGGGCGACGCCCGAAGCGCCGGCGGCATTGCCGGCGAGAACCGGGGCACCATCGAAAATTGCAGCTTTACCGGCACCGTGTCCGGCAAGAGCAGCATTGGCGGCATCGCCGGGGCCAACATGGCCGCCGGCAGCATCCTGAGCTGTCAGGCCGCCGGTGCGGCGGCGGGCGAGGTCATGACCGGCGGCATCGCCGGGTACAACGAGGGGCTCATCGCCTCCTGCGAGAACAACGCCTTCGTCAACGTGGAGAGCACCGATCCCCGCATCGATCTGGACGATCTGGCGCTGTCGCTGACCATGGATCTGTCCGCCCTGAGCCGACTCAACGCAGGCACCTCCGTCACGGACACCGGCGGCGTCGCCGGGTACAGTGCCGGGACGGTATCGGACTGCGTGAACCACGGGGCTGTGGGCTATCAGCACATCGGCTACAACACCGGCGGCATCGTGGGCCGCAGCTGCGGCCAGCTGCGCCAGTGTACCAACGACGGCGCGGTGTGCGGCCGCAAGGACGTGGGCGGCATCGCGGGGCAGATCGAGCCCTACATCCGGATCAGCGACACCGACTATCTGTCGGAGATGAACCGGCAGCTGTACGAGCTGCGGCGGCTGACGGATCAGGCCGTCAGCGACGCGCAGGACGGCTCCGGCGACCTGTCCGGCCAGCTCAGCGACATGAACGACTATCTCAAGGACAACATCTCCAAGCCCGGCGATCTGGCGGCCGCCGTCCACGGCTTCGGGCGGCTGCTGGAGCAGCTGAACGGCACGGCCGCCGGTTCGGCGGACGCGGTGGCGGAGGATATCAAGGCCGTCAACGAGCAGTTCAACCGGCTGTCCAACACCATGCTGGCCGCCATCAGCGCCGCCAGCGATCCCTCCTCCCTTGTCTCCGACACATCGGAGGTCAACGTGGACAGCGTAACGCTGGGCAAGACCTCCGACTGCCGCAACAGCGGCACCGTGGACGGCGACAGCAATACCGGCGGCATCGCCGGCTCTATGGCCGTGGAGTACGGCCTCGACCCGGAGGACGATGTCAGCGCCGATCTCAGCGGCAGCTACCGCCGTCAGTACGAGTACAAGGCCATTGTGCAGCGGTGCGTCAATGAGGGCGCCGTCACCGCCAAGCGCAGCAACGTGGGCGGCATCGCGGGCCGCATGGATCTGGGCTTCATCACCGGCTGCGAGAGCTACGGCAGCGTCGTCAGCGGCAGCGGCAGCTATGTGGGCGGCATCGCCGGTCTTACTGCCGCCACCGTCCGCAGCAGCTATGCCAAGTGCGCCATCAGCGGCAAGCGGTATGTGGGCGGCATCGTGGGCAGCGGTACGGCGGAGAAATCCGACGGCGGTGCCAGCACCGTGGCGGACTGCTGGTCGCTGGTGGACATCACCGCCTGCCAGCAGTATGAGGGCGCGGTATCCGGCATTGATACCGGCACGTTTGCGCGGAATTATTTCGTCTCCGACACGCTGGCGGGCATCAACCGCCAGAGCTTCGGAGGCCGGGCCGAGCCGGTGGACTTCGCCGTTATGGCCGCAAGCACCGCCGTGCCCGATGGCATGAAGCGGTTCACCCTGTCCTTCGTGCGGGACGGCGCGGTGGTCAGCAGCCGCAGCTTTTCCTACGGCGACTCCTTCGACAGCAGCGTGTTCCCGGCCCTCCCGGCCAAGGAGGGCAGCTACGCCCACTGGGATCGCAGCGACCTGCGGGATCTGCGGTTCGACACGACAGTCACCGCCGTGTACGACGCCTACATGCCCGCGCTGTCCTCCCAGCAGAGCCGGGAGGACGGGCGCTCCGTCATTCTGGCGGAGGGCCTGTTCAGCGGCGACAACAGCCTGATCGCCACCGCCCGTGAGCTGACGCCGGAGGCGTTCCACATCACGGAGGGCAGTCTGCTGGCGGGCTGGTGGGCCTACTGGCAGGAGGGGCGCCTGCCCCCCGCCGCCGTGAACCGGCAGGTACTGGAGCAGTGGCAGGTGTTCCTGCCCGATGACGGTCAGGCGCAGCACATACTGCGCTATCTGCCGCCGGAGGGGACGTCGCGCCTGACCATCTACGTCAACGATGGCAGCGGCTGGCAGGCGATGGACTGCGGCACCGTGGGCAGCTACCTGACCTTTGCGGTGGAGGGACGCAGCCCCCTATTCGCCGCCGTCACATCCTCGCCGGTGTGGTGGATGGCCGCTGCGGCGGCAGGCGCGTGCCTTGCCGTGGTGCTGACCGTCCTGCTCCTCCGCCGCAGGCGGCGGAAAAAGGCTGCCAGGGCGGCGGAGGCCCCTGCGGCAGAGAGCCATGCGGTGCAGGCGCCGCAGACGGCGGCCCCGCAGGCGGCATCCGATGAACCTGCACCCCCCGTCCGGCAGAAAAAGCGCCGCTGGTGGATCCCGGCGGGTATGGCGGCGGGCATTGCCGCCGCCATGGCGGTGATCCTCGCCGTCACCGGTCTGGGCGATGGCCTGAAGGCCTGCCGCATGCTGACATCGGCGCTGCGGGACACCCCTGCGGCCATGACCGTCCATCTGGACACCGGAGACGCCTCCTACCGGGCCGATGTGTACCGCGCCGAGGTCGGCGGCACCGCCGTCACCACCATAACGTGGGAGGGCGTCAGCGTCTACTGTGCCGATGGCACGGTGTATCTGGAGAATGGCCGCGCCTTCCGCCCGGAGGGCATCCTATCCCCGTCTCAGGCAGCATCGCTGTTCCGCAAGGCCCATGTGGAGTATCAGCGGGCCGGTGAAGGCGGCAGCTACACCATGACGCTGGGCGAGACGGACACGGCGGCGCTGCTGGCGCTGCTGCCGGAGGGCTTTGCGGACACGTCCGGTATCTCCGGCCTGACCATGGCGCTGACGACGGAGGACGGCCGCGCCGTCTCGCTGACCCTTACCGCCGGGGAGGCGGACGATCTGACCATCCGGGTGGACTTCCTGAGCCCGGACGGGACGGACGCGCCGGCCGTGCCCGCAGCGGTGACGGACGCCATCGCCGCCGGCGGAACGCCGGAGGGGACGCTCCCCACCGGAGACGCACTCCGACTGCTGCGGGCGTGGGCCTCCCTGCGGGGCGGCGACGTGCTGGCCGCCGACCTGACCCTGACGGCGGACTGCGGCCCGCTGGTGCTGCGGGATACGGTGCAGTATGACCGCCGCACCGTCAGCGGGCTGGACTTCTCCTGCGTTCGCCGGGGCAGCCTGACGCTGTACTTCTCCGGCGGCAAGCTGTGCGATGCGGAGGGACGCACCCTTACCGCGGGCGACAGCGCTGCGGAGCAGTCCCGGCTCATGGTGCGGGCCTACGGGCTGGTGCTCAGCGGCGACGCCGCCTGCACCCGTTCCGGCGGGGCGGAGGTCTACACCCTGCTGCTGGATGAGGCGGGCGCGGCGGACTTTGCCGCCGCCATTGCCCCGGACATCCAGTCCCAGCATGTGACCCTCACCGGCGGGGAGGTGGTGCTGGAGGTGCGGAACGGCTATCTGCGAAGCATCCGCGTCACCTGCGTGGGCGCCGTCCGGGTGGCCCTGCTGGAGACGGACGCCTCGCTGGGCGCGGATATCCGCTTTGTCCAGCGGAACTACCCCTTCCCCCAGAAGGTGCTGACAGCACTGCAATAAGCACGGAGCAAAAAAACATCCGTCCGATCCGGACGGATGTTTTTTGTGTCGTAGGGGCTTTACTCGGCCTCGGCCAGCGCCTTGGCGGCGGCGATAGCCTTCTCCTGTGCCGCAGCGGGGCAGTCCTCGTAGCGGACGAAGGTGAAGGTGAACGTACCGCGGGACTGGGTCATGGAGCGCAGGTCGATGGCGTAGCTCATCATCTCGGCCATGGGAACCTCGGCCTCCAGCACCGTCTCGCCGTCGCCGGTGGGGTTCATGCCCATCACGCGGCCGCGGCGCTTGTTCAGATCGCCCATCACGTCACCCACGAAGTTGTCGGGTACAGTGACCTTCAGCTCACCGATGGGCTCCATCAGCACGGGCTTGGCCTCGGGCAGAGCAGCCTTGAAGGCCAGGTTGGCAGCCAGCTTGAAGGCAATTTCGGAGGAGTCAACGGGGTGGTAGGAGCCATCCACCAGCGTGGCCTTCAGGAACACCACGGGATAGCCGGCCAGCACGCCGTGCAGGCAGCTCT
>ENA-UOOD01002091-UOOD01002091.1-human-gut-metagenome-genome-assembly--contig:-CS67-NODE-2091-length-18642-cov-15.637489_pt1 | contig 18642 bp, 13 predicted proteins | sample MGYA00242464_ERZ724011 | MGnify/ENA metagenome assembly ERZ724011 | reverse complement strand
ACGTGTTCACCAACACCCTTATCTACGCCGCCCTTCCTGAGTTCTACGCCATCCTTGGACTCGTCGGCGCCATTATGGCATAAGTCTATAAATAACAGCATAATATGTCGCTGATAAAATCAATTTCCGGCATACGCGGAACTATTGGAGGAAAGCCCGGAGACGGGCTTTCTCCTATTGATATAGTAAAGTTCACCTACGCCTACTGCGCCAGCCTCCCTACAAGGAAGCCTCAGCCGAACGGTGAGAAGTACAAGATAGTCGTCGGCAAGGACGCAAGGCTGTCCGGAGCGATGGTCGAGAACCTTGTCATCGGCTCACTGATGGCCTGCGGCGTGGATGTGGTGAAGATTGGTTTCGCCTCCACTCCGACCACAGAGATGGCCGTGACATTCGCCAAGGCCGACGGCGGAATCATCCTCACAGCCTCACACAACCCTCGCCAGTGGAACGCCCTCAAGCTTCTCAACGACCGTGGAGAGTTCCTCACAGCGGCCGAAGGCCAGGCCATCCTTGACCTCGCCGAGACCGAGGACTTCAGTTTCGCTGATGTTGACGACCTCGGGCACGTCACCGAACACGACTACACCGACGAGCATCTGGATGCCGTTATGGCTCTGGAAGCCGTTGATGTCCAGGCTATCAAGGACGCTCATTTCAAGGTTGTACTGGACGCAATCAACTCGGTCGGCGGAATCATAATGCCAAGACTATTGGAGAGACTCGGCGTGGAGTGCGTCAAGCTCAACTGCGACCCGACCGGCGACTTCGCCCACAACCCGGAGCCGCTGCCGAAGAATCTTACCGACCTTAGCGAGACTGTGGTCAGGGAGGGTGCCGACCTGGGAATCTCCGTCGATCCTGACGTGGACCGTCTGGCGTTCATCTGCGAGAACGGGGAGCCGTTTGTGGAGGAATATACCCTTGTGAGCGTGGCGAGCTATCTTTTCGAGAGGGCTGCCGCGATCGCCAAAAAGGAGGGCAGAACGCTTGCGGAGGTCACTGCTCCGTACAAGCCGGTCTCCTGCTCGAACCTTTCATCCAGCCGCGCGCTGCGGGATGTGACCGAGGAATATGGCGGTGAGTATGAGGCGACTGCCGTGGGTGAGGTCAATGTGACCACAAAGATGCGTCAGACCGGGGCGCTGATCGGTGGCGAGGGCAATGGCGGGGTGATCTATCCTGCCAGTCACTATGGTCGTGACGCTATGGTCGGTGTGGCTTTGTTCCTTTCCAATCTTGCGCACAAGAAGATGAAGGTGAGCGAGCTCAAGAGGACGTACCCGGAGTACCACATTGCGAAAAACAAGATCGAGTTGAGCGACAAGGGGTTGATTGACAGGATTCTGGAGGAGATGAAGAAGGGATATGCCGCCGAGGACATCAATGACATCGATGGTGTGAAGATCAGTTTCGAGTCGAAGCGTCAGTGGGTTCACCTGCGCCGCTCCAACACCGAGCCGATCATCCGCATCTACTCCGAGGCTCCGACCCTCGCCGCCGCGGAAGCCCTTGCCAATGAGGTGATAGGGATCGCTAATAGAATTATTAATAGTAATTAAAGAATATTATCACCTCCTTGCAACGTCTCGCTGCGCTCGACCCCACCGCTCACTATGTGAGCGGTCCCCCCTCTTACGAGGCCGAGGGTGGCCACGGTTGCAAGGAGGTGATAATTAGCTTTGGGTCGATTTTGGTTATTCATTTATTAATAATTTAATTATTAAATAATTATGTTTTCATTCAGGACTACGGCGCTGGAGGATCAGCTGGACAAGGCGTTGCTGGACGGGCGGGTCGGGTGCTTCTGCACCCAGAACTGCTGGGACACGGCGCACGGAAGGTATATGTACGATCTGTTCACGGAGCGAGGGAACCTGAAGGCAGTGTTCAGCCCTATGGGGGCGGAGCTGACTCCGGGAACGAACCATATCTCGTTTGACGCTGAGGCACTGACGGAACTGGACGCGATCGTTGTGGAGATTCAGGATGCGGGAGCACGGTACTTCAACTACACGAAGGACGTGTTCCACCTGATGGTGATTCTCGCGGTGATGGAGAACCCACCGTCCCTCTACATCGTGGACCACATCAACCCCGCCGGCAGAATCGTCGAAGGCTCGATGCCCTCCGGCACGGTCGAGCCGCACACTCCGAAAATCGCCCACAGGCACGGACTCACCCTCGGCGAGCTCTGTGACCTTTGGTACAACGAGATCGGAGCCACATTCGCCCTTCACGTCATCTCAGCCCTGGCCAGCGACTCCACCCGCCAGCTGCTCCCGTGGACGATAGCCCCAGCCTCGGATATTCCAGGAATGTTCACCTGCGAGATGTACAGCGGCGGCGGCCTCTGGAACAACACCACCATCACCCCCGCCATCGGAACAGCCAGGCCTTATGAATATCTCGGAGCCCCCTTCATCCGGCACAACCGTCTGGAAGTCCTCCCCGCCCCCGCCGGAGTCCTGATGCGCCCCTGCACCTTCACCCCGTCCACAGGACGCTACGAAGGCCAACGATGCAACGGCTACCAGATCATGCTCCAACCAGGTACGGAATACCATTCACTGCTCCACACGCTTCAGTTGATGCGGTATTTCCGGGAAAGATACTCGCAGTTCGAGCTGCTTGACGGTTTGGAGTCCAAGATAGCCGACCATGTCATGCTGAGTTACCTCCAAGGAGAGATTCAATACCAAGATCTGCGCGAACACGTCAAACTGGAAGAGCAGAAGTGGATCCGCAAAGCCAAACGCTACAGCCTTTATGACGACCAGCCGTACAGGATCAAGTAGCCCCCGCCCAAGCAAGCCTCCTGCAAAGGTAATATGGAACAGACATAGAACAATGTAGAAAATGTTGGACCTGATTAAAGAGTATATTATCAAATTCACGGACTTCGTCTGCGGATGGCCGTTGTTCACACTTCTGATAGGAGGAGGAATATTCCTGTTCATATATTCAAGAGCATTGCCGCTGAGGAAGTTGGGAATGGCGGTCAGTTCTCTGAAAATGAAGAAGAAAGGAGAGGGACAGGTCAGTTCCTTTCAGGCTCTGATGAACACCATCAGCAGCACAGTCGGGATGGGGAACATCGCCGGGGTCGCGATAGCACTATGCGTCGGTGGGCCCGGAGCCATCTTCTGGATGTGGGTCAGCGCTTTGCTTGGAATGGCCACAAAGTTCTTTGAGGGCACCCTCGCCGTAATGTATAAAGGGAAGGATGACAAGGGAGTAGCCCAAGGAGGACCGATGTTCGTCCTGACCGAAGGAATCGGCAGGAAGATGAAGCCGTTGGCTGTAATGTTCGCATTCTGCGCTTTGTTCAGCGGCCTTCCTGTGATGCAGGCAAACCAACTCTCCGAGTCGTTATATTCAGTGATCCTTGAGCCGCTTGGAGTGCCCGAATCAAGATGGGTGTTTCTGGTAATCGGTCTTGTGATCGGCGGCATAGTGAGTCTCGTCATTTTTGGTGGGATAAAGCGGATCTCGCAGGTTTCATCGAAGATCGTACCGTTTATGGTTGGATTCTATTTCCTTATGGTGGTGGGCATTATGGTTGTCTATCACGACCGTCTGCCCTCCGTGTTTGAAGCCATCTTCGAAGGTGCTTTCTGCTGGAAGGCTGGTTTCGGAGCCTTCACCGCCGTGGCTCTGACCGGAGCGAGGAGGGCGATGTTCGTCAACGAGGCCGGTGTCGGAACCGCCGGGATGATGCACGGAGCCTCGATGAACGCCGAGCCTGTGAGGGAGGGACTCGTGGCTATGCTTGGGCCGGCGATAGACTCCGGCCTTGTCTGCACCCTGTCCGCGATTCCGATGATCATGGCCGGTCTCTACAGCACTGACAGCATAAAGGGACTGTCCATCGCGCTGAACACTTATGACGCCCTGATTCCGTTCGCAGGACGCTATCTTCTCGAATTCGTAGTGATCATCTTCGCCTTCTCGACGATGTTCTCATATTCCTACTACGGAACGATGTGCACATCTTACCTCTGGGGCACGAGACATGCTCAGAAGTACCGCTACTTCTATGTCGCGACAATCGTCCTCGCAAGTGTCATCACTCTGGATGTCGCCGTCAGTCTAATGGATCTTGCCTTCGCCCTGATGGCCTTTCCGAATATGATCGCCGTCTTTTCCCTCGCCCCAAAGGTAATGAAAGAGGCAAGGCGACTTTGATGCGCCCCATTCATCGGCAAGCAGACTCCAGACCGGCAATCGAGAATATTATGCGTAGGTCTCAGGACGTGGTATATACGTGATATGAGTCCGCAAACCAACGCCGCACGGGAGCACGGGAAGCCGCGTCAATAACATCGGGAGCATTATCCTTGTACCGAGCCTGCTGACTCCCAGGTGAGCGAATCGTTTCGCACCTGGAACAGTGTGATGCCTCCTCCCCGTTATTGCCGCTCAGTACCACAGAGCCGCTTTGAATATTTCACGTTCCTCCCTACTTTCTTTATATGATGTGATACGCAATCCAGACCAGACAAGCACAATAATGCCATCATTCGGCAACCATCCTGAACAAGGTTGCCTTTCTAAGGATGATGGAGTGTCATTTTGCGAAAAGGCCTGATGCTATAAACCACCTTCTCATCATACCTTAATCTTTATTCATCATCCTCCTCAACGACCCAACCTTTATCAATATAGTGAATCAACTTCACATCAATCAGTTCCTTGATGCCATTATCTACGTGGGAGATGATTCTGCCGACATCAGAAACATCATCAATTTTCAATATCACCTGTGCGGAAACCTTCTTTACACCGCCCTGCTCAAGCAACTGTATGTTTCTTGCCTTCACAGCCTTGATCTTACAGGCTCGCATATAAACATTCTCCGAAGCCTCGCTTCTATTTGAATATGCCTGATACTGAAGAGAATCAATCCTTTCCACATATTTCTTCTTTTTAGTCGAAGAATTTTCCTGTTTTGTCTCCGAAGAATTGCTCTTAGCCGCAGGACTCTTCACATCATCTGATCGCTCATTATCATATTCAACAAAAGGATTTCGTACCTCAGGCCAAGACTCTGTCAAATCCGCTTTATCCCAAGCATATTCCACGTCACTATAATCCGGCTGTTTCATATCCTCGTCTTCTTCCTCATCCTTAGGGGTAGGAACCTTATCCACAACGAGAGATTTACCGGCTCTGGTCAATGCCACATCAACAAAATAATGATCCTCAAAATCATATGTGGTCTTATTTACTGTCCGATACTCGGTCTGAGGATAGGACCACCACCCATTACTCCTTGTAACCTGGTACTGTTCACGGAGCGAGGGAACCTGAAGGCAGTGTTCAGCCCTATGGGGGCGGAGCTGACTCCGGGAACGAACCATATCTCGTTTGAAGCGGACGCGCTGAAGGAACTGGACGCGATCGTGGTGGAGATTCAGGATGCGGGGACACGGTACTTCAACTACACGAAGGACGTGTTCCACCTGATGGAGATTCTCGCGGCGATGGAGAACCCGCCGGCACTCTACATCGTGGACCACATCAACCCCGCCGGAGTCCTGATGCGCCCCTGCACCTTCACCCCGTCCACAGGACGCTACGAAGGCCAACGATGCAACGGCTACCAGATCATGCTCCAACCAGGTACGGAATACCATTCACTGCTCCACACGCTTCAGTTGATGCGGTATTTCCGGGAAAGATACTCGCAGTTCGAGCTGCTTGACGGTTTGGAGTCCAAGATAGCCGACCATGTCATGCTGAGTTACCTCCAAGGAGAGATTCAATACCAGGATCTGCGCGAGCACGTCAAACTGGAAGAGCAGAAGTGGATCCGCAAAGCCAAACGCTACAGTCTTTATGACGACCAGCCTTACCGCATAAAATAACCGGTAACGGGAATTATGGCAGAATAGAGCGGCTTTCCAGTCGCTCTATTTCATATTATCTAACCTCGGTCACTTCATGACAATTACCGAGCTTCGTGACCGTTCTCTCTTATGATATAGCATTCAGGGGCATATCGGGTGTTTCAAAAATGATGAAACATCAAAAAAATGTAAAAAAATATTCTTGATTCAACAAAATCATAGTAAATTTGCAGCGCTTATGCAGTTGACACTAAGGACTGCAAAGTGGTTGCTTAATATTTAAGTGGTTGCTAAAAAAGGTTAATAGCCTATTATACTGTTATGATTAAGAAGCTAGTACTCATAGTATTGGTACTATATGGCGGCTGCCTTTCCGCGCAGAACAGGCAGGAGGTTCGGGATTCCGTAAAAATCTATTTTCAACAGGGGAAAACCGAGCTTGTGCCATCTCTTAAAAGTAACCGATCAGCTTTGAACAGAATTTCGGACAGTCTTCGCACAAGTTACGCCGACTCGGTCTATCAATTAAGGAAGATTCTTGTTGTGGGAGGAGCGTCCCCTGAAGGAAGCGTCCAGCTCAACAAATGGCTGTCGGAGCGACGCGCCGAAGTGTTGTTCGACTACCTTTCCCGCTACGGAGCCTTACCAGACTCATTGAGAACCTCACGATTTCTCGGGAGGGACTGGAACGGACTGATCCAACTCGTGGAGAATGATCCGGAAGTACCTCATAAAGAGGCGACTCTGTACTTGCTGCGCAAGATAGCGAGAGAATCGGTGACGAATGGTGATGTCAAAGGCGACCATCTCTACCGTCTCCGCCAGCTTTGCGGTGGCGAGTCCTACAACTACATGTACAGAAACCTGTTCCCGGAACTCCGCGCCTCCAGACTCTACCTCTCCTACGAAAAGGTTCAGAACCCGGTAGGAGCGCTGACCCTGCAGGGGATGCGTCTTGTCCCGCCGGCAACCGACATCATAAGGAAGGACACGCCAAAAGCATCTTCACCGAAGCCATTCTACATGGATTTCAGGACCAACATCCTTTACGATGCCCTGCTCGTCCCGAACATCGGTGTCGAATTCTACCTCGGAAGGAACTGGTCTGTCGTGACCGACTGGATGTACGGCTGGTGGAAATCAGACAAGGTTCATTGGTACTGGCGCACCTACGGTGGAGACCTGACCCTGCGCAAGTGGTTCGGCAAGGCCGCGAAGAGGAAACCACTGACAGGCCACCACATCGGTGTCAACGGCCAGATATTCACCTACGACTTCGAGATCGGAGGCACCGGCTACCTCGGAGGCAAGCCAGGCGGCACTCTTTGGGACAAGATGAACTATTCGGCGGCTCTGGAATACGGCTACTCTGTTCCGATAGCCCGGAGACTGAACCTTGATTTCTCCATAGACCTTGGCTACAGCGAAGGAACCTATCATGAATATGACCCTATCGACGACTGTTACGTATGGCAGTCCACCAGGCAGAGGCACTGGTTCGGCCCGACCAAGGCGGAAGTGTCTTTGGTATGGCTCATAGGCCGCGGCAACTACAACAGCAACAAAGGAGGCAGACGATGAAAAAGGGATTACTGAATATGTTGGTGTGCGTGCTGGCCGCCGCCCTGTGCTCCTGCAACCACAAGGAACTGTGCTATCATCACCCGCACACAGCGTCCGTCAAGGTTGAGTTTGACTGGCGTGACGCCCGCGAGGCCTCTCCGGAAGGCATGTGCGTGTTCTTCTATCCTATGGAAGGCGAGGAAGCCCCGATGCGCCGGTTCGACTTCAAGGGAAAGACCGGCGGACAGATTGACATCCAGGTCGGCAAATACCGGGTCCTCTGCTACAACAACGACACCGAGATTGTCCTCATGCGCGGAACCGAAGGTTTTGACACCCACGAGGCCTACACCCGCAACGGAGACCTTTTCGAGACCATCTATGGAGCGTCCGCCAGAAGTTCCGCGCCACGCGCGAACGGCGCCGAGGACGAACGGGTGGTCCTCAGTCCGGAGATGATGTGGGGATGCACGGCGCTTGACGTGGAGATCACCGAGACAGGAACCAGTTACATCTGCATACCTGAAAGTGAGAAAGACGAATGGATCGGCAAACCGGCCACGCACACCGAGCAGGTCATCACGCTCTATCCTCATGAATTGATCTGCACCTACACCTATGAGATCCGTAACGTGAAAGGCCTTGGCCGTGTCTCCCAGATGTGCGGCTCGATCACAGGAATGGCTCCGTCACTGCTTTTCCACGACGAATCAGTCGGCAAGGAATGCGTGACGATTCCTTACGAGGCCAATGTCGGGGACGCCACGACGATAGTCGGCAAGTTCCTGACATTCGGACACAACGAGACAAACACAGAGCCGCAAAGAATGCTTCTTTATGTCTGGATGGACAACGGCGAGAAGTACTGCTACGGAATCGACAGCGATCGGTTCGATGTGACCGGCCAGGTTCATTCCGCACCGGACAAGCGCCACGTCCACATCATCATCGACGGCCTTGACCTCCCGAAACCTATCGGCGGAGGAGACCTTGACACAACGATCGATGACTGGCATGAGATCAACGAGGACATCCACATGTAAACACGTATAAACACAAAAAAAGACATATAGTTTTTTATTAAAAGCAACGTTTAATTTATCTAAAAACCTAAAAAGATGAAAACCAAGTATTTGTTTGGAGCGGCAGCGGCGCTGATGATGGCCGCGTGCTCCCAAGACGAGCTGGTGAGCGTGAAGCAGGACGGGATCGCCTACAGCGTGACCGCGTCAAAGCAGACCCGCGCTGCGGACTCCTACTGTAACAACGCCCTCCCTGAGAGCTTCAAGGTGTGGGCCAGGACGACCGACGGCAACCTCTACATCAACGGCGACGTGATCAAGAACGAGGGCGGCGTGTGGACCGACCAGGCCGGAACCCGCTACTGGCCGGAGAACAAGGCCCTGGACTTCTACGCCCAGGTGAACGGCGACAATGAGTTCAACTTCAACAACGGAGCCCCTACCTTCGACAACTTCACGGTGAAGGACAACGTGACCGAGCAGCTCGACCTGATCTACTCCGTCAACAAGAACGTGACGAAGCCAGGTGACGGCAAGGTAGTCCTCAACTTCCGCCACGCCCTCTCACAGGTGTGCTTCAGGGCCAAGAACAACATGAAGACCATGCAGGTCGAGATCAAGGGCGTGAGCGTCGGACACCTCACCAACGCCGGAACCTTCGCGTTCCCGGCCGAGAGCACCGACAAGAACTACGTGCACCCTTCACACGGCGACGAGGTTGACCCTAACGCCCCAGAGCTCAACGGCGGCGTGTGGACCATCCCGGCTGACGCGGCCTACAACAAGAAGTATGACGTGACCCCAATCGACGGCACCGTCGTTCTCCCTGCCCAGTGCGGCGTGAAGAACCTCACCTGCCCTGAGGACAACCACCAGAACGGTTTCGCTCAGGTGCTCACCCTCCTCCCTCAGGAGGTGAAGGCGTGGGACCCTACCGTTAAGGGATCCGACTACAACGGAGCGTACTTCCTCGTTAAGGTTGTCCTCTCCAATGTTGTGAAGGACGACTCCGGCGCCGAGGTTGCGACCGTTGTCTATGACGGCCTCGCCGCGGTTCCTGTCAATGTCAAGTGGGAGCAGGGCTACCGCTACATCTACACCTTCGTCTTCGACGAGGGCGGCGACGGCGGCTGGACCCCGGATCCGAACGACCCTAAGCCTGTCCTCACCAACATCAAGTACGACATCACTGTCGACGACTTCATCCCGGTAGAGAAGGATGGCACCAAGATGGACACAGGTAAGGACGACGAGAAACCTGCTGAGACAACCACCTACACACTGGTTTACAATGCCAACGGTGGAGTGTTCGGCACCAGTGAAACCAGAACCGCCACAGGAAAGTCAACAGAGGACACCTACTCGTTCACCGTTGACGGCACATTCCTTCCGGCACGTGATGGCTATACTTTCCTTGGCTGGGCCGAGACATCTGACGCAACCGAGGCGAACATCGCCGCAGGCGCGACAGTCAACCTCACCAAGGAGGCCAACTCAAAAACCATCTATGCAGTCTGGGAGAAGGATGCTGTCACTTATGACTACAAACTCATCTTCGATGGCAACGGTGCGACAACCGGAGTTCCTGCCACACTCACATATAACGGCACTGAGGAGACCTACGAGTTCACAGTTCCGGATGCATCTGACATGAAATACGGTGAGCGCAAGTTCATGGGATGGTCAGACACCAAGGACGCATCCACCCTCGAGGCCATCAAATACAAGGCTGGAGACAAGGTTACTGTGACAAAGGACGTTCCTGTCAAGACCATCTATGCCGCTTGGGGCACACCTACCGGAGTCATCGTTCCTCCAGTAGCCGGCGGAGAGGATTGGTAATAGAAGAATCAGAACATTCTGACAATGAGACGATTCTCATCAATAGCATTAGGCGTACTGGCCATGGCGGCGATCTCCTGCTCGGATGATCTCCGCGATGGCGGTACACCTGCTTTGGAAAGCGCTCACATCACGGTCTATGCCAGCAAAGGCGACGCTGAGACCCGTTCTATCCTCAGCGAGGAGAACGGTAACCTCAACTGCGCGTGGACAGATGGCGACCAGCTGCTCGTCACCGATGTGAACGGAGGCACAAAGGGTATTTTGGAACTTACTGACGTGAATGCCGGAAAGTTCGAGGGTACTCTTATGGGATTGTCAGAAGGCAAGGTGACCCTGAAGTATTTTTACCTCGGAACCGGAGTTGTCCCTAACACAGGAAGCCAGAGTTATATCTACGACATCGCCGCCCAGGACGGAACGATTGAGTCGCTGAGCAATAATGACGCCCTCTCCGCCCAGGCCGAGATCGCTGTCATCAACGGTGGCGCTTACCCTGACGGAACGCTCCAGCTGGAACGTCACTTCTCTTTCGCTCACTTCACACTCAAACTCCCTGAGGGAGTGACCCTGAACGGTGAGCCTGTCACCATCTCCGGCAACCACCTCCTCACCAAGGCCACCCTCGGTCTGGCTGACCGTGCCATATCCGAGCAGACAGCCGGTACCATCACGGTGAACCCAGGCAAGAACAGCTTCTACGTAAACATCATCCCTGCCAACGAGGTGGCTCCTGTATTCACTGTGACCATCAACGGTAAAGAGTACGTGGGCAAGCTCAACGCCCGCGACATCGCCGCCGGCAAGTTCCTCCGTAAGAAGGACGGCGACAATGATTCCGGAGTGACTGTGGACATGACCGTTGCCGGTGGTGATGAGCCATCCAAAGACGACATGGTAGGTCCTGAGTTCAAGATTGACGGCAAGAAGTACCGTTTCACGTCCGGCAACCTGTACTACAACACGAAGACCGGTGTGTGGGGCATTCACGAACGCCAGACGGACTTCACCAACGCCGGAGGCCTTGACCTTCAGGATGGCCCGGTTGAGAAGACACCTGAACTCATCGGTCTCTTCGCTTGGGGAGCGACAGGTCTTGAGGACGCACAGAAGCCGACTACGTTGAAAGAAGCTCTTTGGCAGCAATCGTATGACGGACATTACTTCCCGTCAACAGCCGGTCAAAGCAAGAACAGCAGAATCAAGACCCTGTGGTCCAATGAGTATGTTTACGACTGGGGACGCGCGTACATGGAGAGCGGCAGAGCAGCGGACGACGACCGCCAGTACCTGACACCTTCCACAGAAATATTCACAGCCCTTATGAAAAGCGGATTCGTCCAGGGTGCGACCATTAAAGGAGCGGCTTCCGATGGTTCAGATGTCGTTGGACTCATTGTCATTCCGGATGTGAATGAACTCACTGAGGCAAAGGATTTCATCCGTTCCGTTGAAGGAGCTTCCTGTCTTTCAAGCATGCCGGCAGTCATCCACAACAACAGCGGCAACACGTTTAACTACAAGAACATCACTCTTGACAGTTACGACGTGCTCAAAAAGCTCAATGATGCGGTGTTCTTCCCGGCCGCGGACAAGCGTAACCTTACCGACGGCAAAGTCTATGAGTCAAAAGATATGGGTTGGTACTGGTCGTCGACAAGCAACACTACGACGAACGGATACAATCTGTTCTTCAACGGGAAATCCGGAGGCTTCGCTTATAATGGATCAGCAAGCAGCTCAAGCATGGGCCGCTTCAACCAGATGGCAGTGCGTCTGCTTGTGGAAGCGAAATAACAACAACTACATGAATATTACTTAAAATTAGAATCAAAAATGAAAAAGAATATTTTCGTATATGCGGCATCGCTGCTTCTCCTCGGTCTCGGGGCTTGCTCAGAGGAGCAGGAGTTTGCACCGCAGAATGACGGGACCGTCAAGATGACGGTCTATGCCAGCAAAGGCGACGCTGAGACCCGTTCTATCCTCAGCGAGGAGAACGGTAACCTCAACTGCGCGTGGACAGATGGCGACCAGCTGCTCGTCACCGATGTGAACGGAGGCACAAAGGGTATTTTGGAACTTACTGACGTGAATGCCGGAAAGTTCGAGGGTACCCTTATGCTGGGAGTGACAGAAGGCAAAGTAACCCTGAGGTACTTCTACCTCGGAAACGGCGTTGACCCTACCAATGTCAGCCAGAAATGTGACTACGACATCGCCGCCCAGGACGGAACGATTGAGTCGCTGAGCAAGAATGACGCCCTCTCCACCCAGGCTGAGATCGCTGTCATCGACGGTGGCGCTTACCCTGATGGAACACTCCAGCTGGAACGTCACTTCTCTTTCGCTCACTTCACCCTCAAACTCCCTGAGGGAGTGACCCTGAACGGCGAGCCTGTCACCATCTCCGGCGAAAACCTCCTCACCAAGGCCACCCTCGGCCTGGCTGACCGTGCAATCTCCGACAAGACTGCCGGCACCATCACCGTTAACCCTGGCAAGGACAACCTCTACGTAAACCTCATCCCGGCCACATCCGTAACCCCTGTTTTCAAGGTTACCATCAACGGTAAAGAGTACGAAGGTTCCCTCAGAACCCGTGACATCACCGCCGGCAAGTTCATCCGCAGGAATGACAGCAAGAACACAGGTGTGATCGTGGACATGACCGAGCCTCAGCCAGACGAGGATCCAAGCAACCCTGGCAACACCGACAACTGGGGTGGTGATGTCAACTATCCTGAAATAACCTACGGCAGTTCCCAAAAAATTGGACCAAGCAGTGAGGCATGGTGTTCCAATGAAGAGGCTTTTCAGGATTTTGGTTTTGCGGCTCCTGTTGAATATGAATATAATGCCATCAAGAACGGTATTCTGACATCAGCATCATATACAAATGGCACAGAGGCAAAGTACTTCCAATGGGGACGTTGGTTGGGATTCCCACAATATGTGGTAAATGCGGAAGTAAATATGCTAGCTTATGGGCATAATGGAACGATAGTTCCACCGAGAGGTATCAATTTTAATAGTCATTATCAGTTGTATTATTGTTGGGATATGGATAGCCGACCAAGTTACGCATATTCATCCGCTTGGGTGAATGGCATGAAGAAGCAGCAGGCTGTAAACTCATCAATAATATACCTCGTGGACGATTATGATTATTTGGAGTCTTCGTTGGCTGACTTGAGTTGGGAGGAACGTAGTGGTAATCCATGCCCTGACGGCTATCGTATTCCAACCGAAGAAGAATTGAGTGTATTCGCACCTTCTAAATCTTTCTCGGGTTCATACGTTGAAATCAAAAACATTAATGGAAGTAGATATGCTGTGAAATGGACAGTAACGGATGAGACCCACGTGACCATCACCTCAGTTTATACCACAAAGACAGATGTGTCCACTTCTGATCCAATCTTTAACAACGCCAAGGCAATCTCTCTTGAAGCCAATGGAATGCTATATTCTCAAGGAGGATACGCATACTTTGCCACTTCGTTTAATGGAGGCGAGAAAACAAGCGGATACTGGACTTCAACGGTTGGTTCTCTTGATGGCCACAAAGCCGGCAGGGCACTGATGGTACGCATCAAGAGTGGAACCTGCAGCATTGTGATGGAGGATGTTGAATATACGGCAGGCCTTTGCATTCTGCCGATCAAGGATGAGACAGCCAAAGCCACAGCAATCAAACCTTGGTTCCCATTAGGATATTAAAAAAAGGTGAAATCCCTCACAAAGAGGCAGCGTCCCTACCGGGCCGCCGCCTCTTTTTTGTTCCGCCCCCATATTCACCGCCGCACTTCCGCTCTTCCTCAACCCGGACTACCCCTTCATCCGCCACTTCAGTAGCAAAAATGGGAAATAACGTTGCCCATGAGTGCTCGACAACACCCTTGAGAGACGAAAAGCGAAGAAAACGTTTCCCAAGAGTGCGGAATACACTCTTGAGGAGCAAAAGAGGCCGAAAGCGCATCCCCATAGACCAAGGAGAAATGCTACTCCTGTCAGTTAGCCCACAATCACAGAAAAATATTCAAGATCGGTGTGAACTTCTCCACCACCGCCCGTCGCATCGACGGCTGGAAGATCATCCAGTAGCCACGAATGCCACTGACAAACCGACAATAGAATAGGCTTATCATATACAAATTGTCGGAAGCCGGTGGAGAATCAACCGTTGACTCTCAATCGGTTACAAAATGCTGGCCTCTCATTTCGACCATCAGCATTTCACAACACACTAATAATAAACATCTTAGCCGCCACGGCATTTATGGTAGGCCTAATGGCGGCGCAACCGACAGGTATGAAGACAGAATACCGTCACCGTGAGCAAAAAACGCTCTCCGAGTGACGGCTCCTACCGGCGGACAATGACCCTTTCAATGCGGCGGGGAACCGAGGTCATGATCTCGTACGGAATGGTGTCCAGGATGCGCGCGAGCTCGCTGACCGTAGGATCCTCACCGAATATTGTCACGGTGTCCCCCACTTCGGCTGGTACTCCGGTCACATCGACCATGCACATGTCCATGCAGATGTTGCCGATCGTGGGCACACGATGGCCATTCAGAGCGAAACTGGCGTTGCCGCAGCCAAGGTGTCTGTCGATTCCGTCGGCATAGCCCACCGGAATTGTGGCGATCCGGGTACCTTCAGGGGCGATCAAGCCATGCTGTCCATAGCCGATGGCGCCATCCTCCGGCCTCAGTTCCTTGATCTGCAAAATCTTCACTTTCAGAGAGGCGACAGGCTTAAGACGCACTTCCGGCAGAGCGCTGATCCCATATATTCCCACCCCAAGACGCACCATGTCATGCTGGAAACGCAGGAAACGCTCGATTCCCGCGGAGTTTAGAATATGCCACATCGGATGGTAGCCAAGAGCCTCGTCAATCCTCGCGGCGTTGCTCTCGAACATCGAAATCTGCCCCAGCGTGAACTGGTCCATGGACGGATCCTCGGCGACCGCGAGGTGTGAATATACCGACTTGACCTTCACCTCTGAATGAGTCCTAAGATATTCAATCAATTCATCCAACTCGCTGGTCATGAAGCCGAGGCGGTGCATTCCGGTGTCGAGTTTGATGTGGATCGGGAAGCCCTCGATGCCGCGGCTCTGCAGGGTGGCGACAAGGGCCTTCAAGGTATAAATATTCGGGATTCCGGGTTCAAGACGGTTATCGATGATCTCATCGAAATAGTCCGTGCCGGCTGTCAGCACAAGAATCGGCAGGCTGATACCAGACTGCCGCAGTTCCATTCCCTCAACCGGAAGCGCCACCGCCAGATAGTCCGCTCCGGCGTTCTGCATCATCAGAGCGAACTCCACGGCCCCATGACCGTAGGCGTTGGCTTTCACCAGCACCAATAGTTTGGTGGTACGCCTCAACTTTGAGCGGAAGTACCTGTAGTTGCCGAGACAATTCTGGAGATTCAGTTCCAGTCTTGAGAAATCTGTTACGCCGTTTGACATATCACTATCGAAATTCTGACAAAATTACTGTTTTTCTGCCATAATATCCGCCAAAATCTCTATATTTGACATCTGGCCTGATGCTTGATGAGATATCCGGTGGTGGGTAGTCACCGACTAAAGGTTGTTTTCCGCAGGTAATTGCCTACTTGCAAAAGTTGAATTGAATAATTTATAGAGTATGAGCACTGGATTAATCTGGATCATCATGATTGTGGTTATGATCCTCAGTCAGATCATCCAAAGCATGCTTCAGAGCAGATTTGAGAAATATTCCCGCGTTCCGACCAACAATCGGATGACGGGTGCGGAGATCGCCACCAAGATGTTGGCGGACAACGGGATCACCGATGTCAAGGTAACCTGCATTCCGGGTCGTCTGACAGACCACTACAATCCGCAGACAAAGACCGTGAACCTCAGCGAGGCGGTTTACAATTCGAGCAGTGTCGCGGCGGCCGCTGTGGCGGCTCACGAATGCGGCCACGTCCTTCAGCACGCCAAAGGCTATCTGCCGCTGCAACTCCGCACGGCTCTCGTGCCGGTCGTAAGTTTCTCAAGCAGAATCGTGCAGTGGGTTCTTTTGGCTGGAGTCATTCTCGTTTCGATGTTCCACAGTTATCCGGTCCTGATCGCCGGAGTGGTTCTCTTCGCTTTGACCACACTTTTCAGTTTCGTCACCCTTCCTGTCGAGATCAACGCCAGCCACAGGGCCGTCAATTGGCTTGAGAACGCCGGCATCACCAACTACGAGACACGCCCGATGGCGATAGACGCTCTCAAATGGGCCGCCTACACCTACGTCATAGCCGCTGTCGGCTCCCTCGCCACGCTACTCTACTACCTCTCCTTCCTCAACGACCGGAAGTAAACAGAGACATCTTGAGGATTGCCTCCTCAACAACAAACAAAGGTAATGAATATGCCAACCGATGTGGTTTCCGACAACCGCATCGGTTGTTTTTTTGTTTTGCTACGCATCGGCTGCTCATTCAGCGCATCGGCTGCTCATTTTTACAAAACGGCGGCATAACCACCTTCAACACACACAGGCTGAATGTGTGTTATATGCCACCTATGCCTTCATGATGGTTAGGCGGCATAAGGACTCAAAGCCTTGGCTTTCTCACGGACATCGGCATTCTCACTCCCAAAAATCTTCCTCTCTATAATCTGTCCACCTGAATATATCCTTGTGTCGATAACGCCATATTCATCAAAAGTCCAGTCCGCCGGATATTGATGTCTGACTTTCAAGATATTCCTTCGCTCAACCATCGTCAGGTCTCCGATAGTGCGTATGTCTCTGAAATGGTGCGGCGCCACATATCCACTGGAGGGATCGCCAACATCAGCATATTCCAATCGCCGCGCATGCGTTGGATCCATCGTCGCAACATAGGGACGTCCAATTATATTCCCACTTGAAACTGAGCCACTTCCTGTAAAACAATCCGGTGCGTTGGACCCCCTGTACTCTGAAGGCATCCTGTCAAATCCAGCCGCCAACGGATTTCTGAATATGTAAGCTATTGTCTTCATAAGTTGCCCTTTCGTGGTGATCGCCAGAGCCGAAAACTTGAACCCTCGCCCTCTGTACTCCTGACCGAAACGTTTGGTCAAATAGTTGGCCACGGCGAAAACATACAGTTTCATGAACCGACGACAGTTCTCCTCATGCCCATTAAGGCAAAAGTGCACGTGATTATCCATCAGAACAAACGCAAGCACAACGGTCCCGGCTTTCCGAACCAAAGCAGGGATCACATTCATCCCATAGACTTTAGCGTCAGTGTCCGGGAACATCACATCAGCGCGGTTACCGTCAGTGTAACAATGATAGCAGTCTATGACAGAATCGAAGAAATCATTTGAATAAGTTTGGGCCATAATTGTTTTTGGGAAATATATACAAGTTGACTACCTTCCTCCATATCGTGCCGACACTGGTGTACCAAATGGACAAAAAGATGCCGTTGGTACAGGAAAAGCACTTCTGGTGTACCAACAAGGACAAGACATCAGTGTCGGGCCAGTGGAAGGAAACTGTGGCAGAACAGTAGGTGTCATTCCTGATTCACATCCATCAACCTTAGGTGCGGCATTGTCGTTTCAGATCCAAACAACTATTATTCCGGGTGAAAAAATGGTGGTTATACACCCGGGGAGACATCACTGATTGGAGTCGGGTGCGGAAAGTCACTTTTTTCACCCGATGCATAAGTCCGGGATCTTCCGCCACACATTGTCTAATATGACAACGATGGAGATTAGGTCCTTTACATACAGATTTTTGCGCAGGAATATCAACGGTGCGCAATTATTTAAATATCAGCGTTATAAGAGAAATGTTAGCCAACTCCTATATAGAACCCTTGTTTTTTATGTACTGTTAATCACACTTTTATAAAGAGGGTGACCTTTACATTCGCCACATCCAATCACTTTGTGATATTAGCTACCGCCAGTCACATTGTAATATTCGCTGCCTTCAGTCACTTTATACCAGATCCGAAGATGTATAGTGAATGGGTTGACATTCTCGGTCACTTCGCTCAAGTCCGCTGTTTTAGTCAACTTCTTTCATTCAGGCTTGGCGAGTTCTGCAAACATCACCCACCGGCAGCCACACTCGTCTCAAGTCCCTGGTTTACTTGAATATGGCGGCACGACGTACGTGTCTGGAGGTTCGTGCAGAGCCGACAGTAGAACTTCCGGAGCGAAGCGACAAGGCGGCTTCTGCCGACCGGCCGGAAGGCCGTTTGTCCCCATGGAAGGGGGTGCAGGGGGTTAGGAAGGTCGGAGAATCCGACGCTGTTCATCAGAACTTCCGGAGCGAAGCGACAAGGCGGCTTCTGCCGACCGGCCGGAAGGCCGT
>ENA-UOOD01002076-UOOD01002076.1-human-gut-metagenome-genome-assembly--contig:-CS67-NODE-2076-length-18758-cov-8.120034_pt1 | contig 18758 bp, 5 predicted proteins | sample MGYA00242464_ERZ724011 | MGnify/ENA metagenome assembly ERZ724011 | reverse complement strand
TGCTTTTGTATTTGGAGCGTATGACCGGTGGACATGCGTGCATTCCTGCACGCAACTTTTACGCAATTTCCGCGCAACTTCACGAAACAACACGCGGTGCGGTGGATTTTCCCGGATGCGGGATTATAATGAAAACAGAAAAATTTCGGGAGGTTTATTCATGGTCAAGCTTGATTTCTTGTCTGTTCTCGACGAAAAAGCGCAATTTCTCAACGACTTCTCGGACGGCATCTGGGCGGACCCGGAGACCGCCTTTACCGAATTCCACGCTGCCGGGCGCTATTGCAGCGCGCTGCGCAGCGAGGGCTTCGAGGTCACAGAAAACCTTGCCGGGATCCCCACGGCCTTTTCCGGCCGCTTTGGCTCCGGCCATCCGGTCATCGGCGTGCTGGCGGAATTTGACGCGCTCTCCGGCCTGAGCCAGGAGGGCGGTGTGACGGAAAAGCGTACCGCGGGCGGGGCATGCGGCCACGGCTGCGGGCACAACCTGCTCGGCACGGCCAGTCTCGGCGCGGCCATCGCCATCAAGCGCTTTCTGGAGACCCAAACGTGCTCCGGCACGGTCATCCTCTTCGGCTGCCCCGGCGAGGAGGGCGGCTCCGGCAAGGCGTTCATGGCGCGCGACGGCGTGTTTGACGAGCTGGACGCCGCGCTCTGCTGGCATCCGGACGAGAACACAGGCGTGCGCGTGCAGACCTCGCTCGCAAACTGCCAGGTGCTCTACAAATTCAACGGCAAGGCCGCGCATGCCGGCGCCGAGCCGTATCTGGGCCGCAGTGCGCTGGACGCTGTAGAACTGATGGACGTCGGCGCAAACTACCTCCGTGAGCATATGATCGATCAGGCGCGCGTCCACTACGCCATCACCGACGCAGGCGGCTTCAGCCCGAACGTCGTGCAGCCGCACGCGGAGGTCCTCTATCTCATCCGCGCGCCGCGCAGCGCACAGGTCAAGGAGCTGTATGAACGCGTCAACGACATCGCGCGCGGCGCGGCCCTCATGACCGGCACAACGGTCGAGATCGACTTTGTGAAGGCCTGCTCTGATACGATCCTGAACGACACGCTTCAGCGCGTGCTCTATGAAAAAATGGCGCAGATCGGCGTGCCCGAGATCACCGAAGCCGACGAGGCCCTCGCCCGCGAGCTGACTGAAAAGGCGCTGATGGAGTATCCGAAGGCCGATCCGGTGCATCCCATCCACGATGAGCTGCTGCCCTACACGGGCCAGATCGAGTATGAATGCGGCTCGACCGATGTCGGCGACGTGAGCTGGGTCTGCCCCACGGTGCAGGCCAAGGCCGCGACGTGGGCCTTCGGCACGCCGTGCCACAGCTGGCAGGCTGTGACGCAGGGCGTCATGCCGCTCGCGCACAAGATGACGCTGTACATCGCAAAATCCCTTGCCGCGATGGGCGCGGAGCTGATGGTCAACGCGGAGCTGCTGGAGCGGGCGAAGCAGGAGCACCGCCGTCTGGTCGGCCCGGAGGGCTATGTATGCCCCATCCCGCAGGGCGTCAAGCCGCGTTCGATGGACTCGCTGCATAAGTAAGGAGGACGCCTGAAATGAAATACGCAAGTCAGATCCCGCGGGAGACCATCGCCCGCCTCGAGGCGATGGCCGCCGAAGATCCTGTGCGCTTCTGCCAGCCGCATCCGTGCCCCGGCGTCTATTCCTCGCGGGAGGATGAGGAATTCTGGTGCTACAAATGCTGGGGGCACGCGCTGGAGCAGCCCATGCCCGGATCTAACCTCGCGGAGTTTTTCCGGCAGCAGGATCTGCAGTTCCCGCTGCCTGCCGGCTTCCGCGAGGAGCGGCGCATCACCGTCAGCCACGGCTCGGACTGCATGGCAGTCGACTGCATCTGCGATGCGTACACGCCGCACCTGTTCGATTCCATCGCGGACTTCTATCTGACCACCGACCTGCCGACGGCAAATCTGGAATCGACGGTCTATCCCGCCGCGCCCTTCGGCCGCAACCAGCCGAAGGTCCTGCCCGGCCAGACCAGGACAGACTGCAATCCGCGCATGAACACGTCCGCCGGGATGCTGGACCGGTTTGTGAACGCCGGGATCCGCTATTTCTCCACGGCGAATAACCACTGCTATGACTATGACGAGGCTGGCCTGCTCGCAACGCTCGACGAGCTTGACCGCCGCGGCGCGGCGCATTCCGGTACGAACCGCAGTCCGCAGGAGCAGACGCAGGCGCTCGTGCTGGACGTCGGCGGCGTGCGCGTCGCGGAGCTGAGCGCGACGTTTGACCTCAACGACCGCGCATATGAAAAGAAGTGGCTCCTGAATGAGGTGCGCTTCAACGACACCCCGTGCGATTTTACGCTCATCGAACAGCTCATCGCCTCGGCAAAGGCGCAGAAGGCGGACATCATCACGCTGCACGCACACTGGGGCTGGGAATTCGAGCTGTATCCGCACCCCAAGACTGTGGAATACGCGCACAAGCTCGCGGAAATGGGCGTTGATGTGATCGTCGGCACGCATCCGCACGTCTCACAGCCGATGGAAAAGTACACCTATACGCAAAACGGTGAGCAGCGCAGCTGCCTGATCTTCTACTCGCTTGGCGACTTCGTCAGCTTTCACCCGCAGAGCCGCGACAGCCGCATCACCTATGTCCCGCGTTATACGCTCGCAAAGGGGGAGCTGGACGGCAGGCCGAGGACCTTTGTCACCGGCCTGCAGATCCTGCCGGTCTACATCCTGACTGCGGCGGACGCAGAGGAAAACTACGATGTGCGCCTGCTCCGTTTTTCCGACGTGCTGGCGGACAGACCGGATGCAGACGGCGCATACCGCTATCCCCTCTGCGAGTGGGAGCGCGCCGATCTGCCGCGCCTGCATGAAAAGGTCCTGCACGGGATCCTCCTTCCGGCGGATCACCGGGAACTGCTCGTATCATAGGGAGGCGTCTGGTGAAGCACATAAAGATCTCCCCGCAGCGGTATCGCTGGGTCATTGTCGCCGCAAGCTTCCTGATGGTCTTCGTCTGTCTCGGCTTCTGCAGCAGCAGTAAAAGCCTCTATCTCGCGGCCATCACCGAGGCCCTCGGCATCAAGCGCAGCCTTTTCTCGATCAATGACAGCTGCCGCTATATCGCAACGGCCGTCGTGAATCTCTTCTTCGGCGCGCTGTGCGCGAGATTCGGCCGCAAACGGCTGATCGCCGCGGGCTTCGGCTGTCTCATCGCGTCCATGCTGCTCTATGCCTATGCGCCGAACATCTATCTGTTTTATCTGGGCGGCGTGCTGCTGGGCCTCGGCCTTGCGTGGACGACAACGACGATGGTTGGCAGCATCGTGCACCGCTGGTGTCCGGCGCACGCCGGAAAGATCATGGGCCTGATCCTCGCGGCAAACGGCGTCGGCGCGGCAGTCGCGACGCAGATCGTCACACCGATCATCTATGCGCCCGGCGACGCCTTCGGCTATCGCAATGCCTATAAGCTCGTGGCGCTGATCCTGGCCGTGACCGCCGGGATCGTCCTCGCGCTCTATCGCGAGCCGCCGGAGAAAATCCCAGAAAGCACGAGCGCAGAAAAACAACCGCAGCAGGCTGAAAGCGGGCAAAGCACCGCGCGCGGTGCCCGGTTCTATCTGCTCCTTGTCTGCGTCTTCCTGACCGGCTTTATCCTTCAGAGCACGACCGGTGTCAGCGCGGCACATATGAAGGATGTCGGTCTGGATGCGGGCTATGTTGCCGCGGTCATGAGCGCGCATGCGCTCAGCCTGACCGTGTGCAAATTCCTGACGGGCGTCATTCACGACCATGCGGGACTTCGGAGGACCGTGCTTCTGTGTGACTGCGCGGCGATCACGGTCCTGATCCTTCTCGCAGAGGTCACAGCCACGCCCGCGGGCCGCGTGCTGGCGATGGCCTACGGCATCCTGTCCGCGCTGGCGCTGCCGTTGGAGACGATCATGCTCCCGCTGATCGCGCAGGACCTGTTTCAGGGGCCGCAGTACAACAAGATGCTTGGCATCATCGTATCCGTCAATACGGCCGGCTACGCCGTCGGCACGCCGATCGCCAATCTGACCTTCGACTGTCTCGGCACCTATCAGCCGATGCTGCTGGCCTCCGCATGCGTCATGGCCGGCGTCACGATCTGCATCCAGCAGCTTCTTAAGCGCTGCGCAGCAGAGAAAAGCGCCTGATGGACAAAACAGGATCGTAAGCAAACATGCGGCAGCACCAGAACCATCCGACGCTGCCGCACGTTTTATGCAGCAGAAGATAAAGTCCTTGTTAGCTTCCCGGAAAGCATCGAAAAACACGACTATCTTCATAAAGTGGTGCTTGGCGTTCAAAGCACAGAGGCAGTAAAGAAGGTCAAGGCGTATGACAGCACGATCAAAGTGCTGGGCTTCCTGCCGGACGTGGAAAGCATCTCCGCTTTCGGCGAAACACAGGCGGACGCTATCCGACTGATCGAAGGATGGCTGAACGCAGATACCGCGCAGCGTGTCCGTCAATATGGAAAAGAGCTGTGGATCATGACCTGGACCCCGGAAGTCGGCCTCACCACCCCGGAAAACCTCAAAAAGATCCACTCCTTCCACCCCGACGCCCTCCTGATCAATGACGTGACCACGCTGAGACCATAAAACAGCGGGGGAGTGTGCCGCGAAAAATTCATTGGTCTGCAGCGCCTTTTATGCTTCGCATGAAAAGGCATCGCTCACTGTTTGCATGCGCTCATTTGCATGCGCTCACCAAAAGCCGGCATTGACTTTTGGCGGGAGTTTTGTATAATGGAGGGGAAATCGGCCGGGGCCCGGAGGAGGGGCGGGGCCGGAAAATTGAATATGCTTCATCCGTGACGTGTAATCGCAGGTTGTCAGACTTGGCAGTCTGCGATGAAAAAGGAAAGGTAACCAATCCACTCGACCGGAGCTGTGAGCAAGAGGACGTTCCAAAGCAGCCATGCGCTGCGTGACCGAAAGGTAGCCATTGCGGGGACTTGAGCCCTGTGAGAAGGTAGGAAACGGACGCGGAGGATCCCGGATCCTCCAGATTGCAAGTCAGAAGAATTGCTGTCAGGGCGCAGATATCCTGCGCTTTCAGGATGTGAAACATTCAGGACGAGCTCTCCCTGCAATGTCGATTTTTGTGCGCACTGATCTTATGAGCAGTGCGTTCATTTTTTCCGTGCGCCCGGCGCACGGGTACGGCCGCCGTCTGACTTGTTTCAGACGGCGGCTTTTTTGCGTATATGCGCCCCTTATCGGCGCTGCAGATACGACCACGAAGAAAAATAAAGAAAAAGGAGCGAACCACATGAAAAAACGAGTATTGAGTCTGATCCTGGCACTGGTCATGCTCATCGGCGTTCTGCCGGTGAACATGCTGGCGGCGGAACCGGCGGACACGCTGCCCGCGCAGCAGACGGTCACGATCGAGACCAGTCTGGACAGCGCACTGGCAGATGGCGTCTATGCCGCGGCGCAGTCGCCGCTTCCGGTATCGATCCGCGCGGAGGTGGGCGGCGAGGCGGTGGAGCACACCGCCAGTCTGGACGGCGAAGCGCTGACCGGCACGCAGGCCGCGGACGGCTGGACGGCCTATGAGCTTTCGTTTGAGGCGGCGGGCAGCTATACGCTGACCGTCAGCGCTGCGGGCGAGACGCAGAGCCGGACCATCGTCTATCAGCCGCAGTCCGCGGACGAGCCCGCGGCGGAGGACCCGGCAGAGGAGCTTCCGGCAAACGACCCGGAGCTGACTCCGGCAGAAGAGACCCCGGCAGAGGAGCCCAGGCAGGCGCCCAAAGCCGTGCCGCAGACAGCCGCGCAGAGCAGCGACAGTGAGACTGCGGTCGATCTGGGCAGCGCGATCGGTACGGTCCGCGTGATCGTGGAAAATAACACGGCGGATACCGGCGCGGCAGATTCCGACTACGGGGCATGGGAAGCCGGCGCGGAGAAGTGGCATGGGAAGCTCGTCGACAAGGAGGTCACACTCTACGAGAACTCCACGGCGATGACTTGCATCACGGATGCGGTCAAGGGCTATACCATGACCGACTCTGACGGTTATATTACGGAGATCGGCGGGCTGAAAGCGGATCCGACGAGCTACAGTCTTGGATGGATGTTCACGTTTAATGACTGGTTCCCCAGTCATACGCCACCAGCGTATAGGGCCGGAAAAGAACTGCGTGACGGCGATGAGATCTGCATGAAGTACACCTGCAAAATGGGTGCGGATATCGGCAGTATCGCGAATGATAAAAACAAGACCCTGGCCGACCTCACCGTGACCGGTGCGGAGCTGAACAAGGTCGACTCCACCCACTATGAGATCCCGCTTGGTGACGAGGAGAGCAAGTCGGTCAAGATCGTCCCGACGGCAGCCAATAAGAATTTCCTCGCCTGCGTGTTCAAAGGTACACTGACGGATACGCAGATCGATGCGCTGAATAACGACGAAAACAGCTGGTACACGAATACTGCGCTCGTGCGCCGCAGCGAGACCGTCACGGTCAAAGAGGGCGACACGTTCACCGTCGTGGTCGGTGCGAAGAGCTGGCCGAGCCAAAACAATGGCACCTACGGCGGCGCGGAAAAGGTAGACCCAGGCGTCTACACCGTTACCGCAGTCAAGACAGTAACGGATCCCGACGCTGCGTTCAAGAACTTCTTCGCAGCATTGGCAGGCACAGCAACGGTTGCCAATGATACGAAAGACATTGAAAAGAAAATCTACCCGCTGGAAGTAGCGGAAGACGGTACAGCGCTGGTTACGACAAACAAAAAAATCGGCAAATCGAAATCCGGTTTGACGATCTCTTTCCTGAAGACAGCAAAGCTGACTTTCTCCTATAAGACTTCTTCGGAAGCCAAGTGGGATTATCTGAAGGTCTACCGGATCACGGAGGCAGCGGGCAAGGAAACGGAGACGCTGCTCAATGAGGCGGATAAAGAAGCGTTCAGCGGAGAGATGAGCGACTATGCCTCCTACAGTGTGGAGGTACAGGCTGGCGAAAAGATCCGGATCCGCTTTGAGAAGGACTTCAGCGGCGATGGGACGAGCGACTGTGTCTGGCTGAAGAACTTCACCGTCACCCTTCCGAACAAGGTCATCTTCCACGCCAACAACGGCACGGACGCGACCAGTGAGCAGGGCGTCTTCGGTACGGCTGACCTGACGAAGAACACCTTCACCTACGCGGGCTACCGCTTTGACGGCTGGGCCGAGACGGCGGGCGGCGCGGTCAAATACGCCGACGGCGCGTCCATCACGCTGAACGGCGCAGATGTGAACCTCTACGCCGTCTGGACGAAGGTCTGGAACGTCATGTTCCCCAACATGCCCAAGGACGCGGCCATCACCGTCAAGCAGGGCGAGACCATCCAGCCTGTCTCGGAGACGGCAAACACCTGGATCCTCCCGGACGGCAGCTATACCTACTCCGCAGAGCTGTTTGGCTATGAGAGCAAGGAAAATGTCCCGTTCCAGGTCAACAGCGCAAACCTTGAGATTCAGGATACGCTGACGGCTGCGGACAAGATCGCCGTTACCTTTTACGTGACCGGCGCGGCCGCGGATACGGCCATCACCATCACTGTCTGGAACAGCGAAAAGACCGTGATGACGGCCCGGGAAGCGAACCCGACCGTCTATGACCTTCCCGCCGGCAGCTATACCTACACGGCCGAGGCCAAGGGGTATAAGAAGATCAAAAACCAGCCCCTGACGGTCGGCGCGGCGGCGCAGACGGTCAATGTCGCGCTGACGGACAGCGATGCCTGGGAAGGCGACAGCGTTGTGCCGACCAAGGTTGGCAGCGTCTATCAGATCACGTCCGGTGCAGAGCTGAAGGGCTTTGCCGACCTCGTGAATGGGGAAGAACCGGGCGCGAAGGGCATTCTGACGAAAAACATCACCCTCAACGAGCCGGGCGACTATGCGCAGAAGTGGACGCCGATGGGCGCTTCCAGCTCCGCCGCCTTCACCGGCGACTTTGACGGCAACGGCAAGACCATCACCGGCCTGTACATGGACGGCGAAGACGCGATCTCCGGCCTGTTCGGCTACGTCGGCAAGACCGGCAGCATCCACGACCTCACGATCGCGGACGCAAGCGTCAAGAGCACGAAAACCAGCTACGGCGTTTATACCGCACTGGTGGCAGCTTCCAACGCCGGTACGATCAGCAATGTTGCGCTGAAAGACTCTATGGTTTCCAGCGGCGGCTATGCGGGCGGCATTGCAGCTCTCAATGATGGCACGATCACGGGCTGCGCAAATGAAAGTGCACCCGTAACACATAATAAAAAAGCCACCAGTTCCTATTATGCGCTGGCTGGCGGTATTGCAGGCCAGAACCGCGGGACGATCGCACTCAGCTATAACCTGGCGCGGGTCACAGGCGGAAACGAGAACATTGGCCATATTGGCGGTATTGCTGGTAAGAATGAAAGTGCCGGCACGATCGAAAGCTGCTATAACCGGGGAGATATCCAGACCGGCGCTTATCTTGGCGGCATTACGGGCTATCTGAGCGGCACGGCCACGAACTGCTACTCCACCGGCAGCGTCCCGACTGGGACCTATGCAAAAGCGCTGTTCGGCCACTGCACCAGCTACAGCGCGAAAGCGACCGCCTGCTTCTATCTGACCGGCTGCGGCCCCGAAGATACGAAGGGCACCGCGAAGACCGCGGAGGAATTCAAAACGCTGACGGCCTCGCTCGGCGGCGCGTTTGCAGACGCGGATCCCTATCCCACCCTCAAGTGGCAAGACCCGAATGCGACCTTTACCATCACGCTGACGGTCAAGCCTGCCAACGCCTCCGTCACGGTGACCGGCGCAGCCAGCGTCGGCACCCCGGAGGTGCGCAAAAACGAAGAAACGAACGAGGCTACCTACATCTATTCCGGCCTCAATAAGGGCAGCTACCGCTGGGCGGTCACCTGTGACGACGGCGAGAACGACTATCTGAAGCAGGAGGGCTCCTTCACCATCGCGACGTCCGACGTGACCCACGCCGTGACGCTGGCGGCGAAGACCTATGACGTCAACTTCATTGTCGACCCCGTGGGCGCGGACTTCACCCTGACCCAGGGCGAGGGCGAAGACGCTAAGACCGTCGCGCCGAAGACAGCGAAGGACAAAGACGGCAAGATCGTCTACGCCCTCACGAAGGGCGTCTACCACTACGCCGCGTCCTGCTTCGGCTACGCCGACGCTTCCGGCGACGTCACGGTCGCCAAGTCGACCGGCCTTGCCGATACGACGGTCAAACTGACGGCGAAGACCGGCAGCAAGCTGACCTTCACGAACATCCCGGCGGACGCCGCCGTCACCGTCACCCATGCGGCCGGCGGCGAGCAGACCGGCGCGCGGGAAGGGGAGACCTATACCTTCACGCTCGTGCCCGAGACCTACAGCTACCGCATCCAGCGCAAGGGCTATAAGAGCATCCGCGGCACCGTCACGATGGACGGCACGGAAAAGACCATCGCCGCGGAATGGACTGCCCTCACCGCGTGGGACGGCAGCGTGGCGGAGAGCTTCTCCGGCGGCTCTGGCACCGCGGCGGATCCGTACCAGATCGAAAGCGGCGAAGAGCTGGCGTATCTGAGCAAGCTCGCTGCGGACAAAAAGGCAGTCAATGACGCCTATTATGTGCTGACCGCAGATATTGACCTGAACAACAAGCCGTTTACGCCCATCGGCGTGGATTCGAGCCATTCGTTCCGCGGTACGTTCGACGGCGCGGGACATGTGATCTCCAACCTCAAGGTAGAGGTAACGGAGAGTGCGAAATTTGCAGGCCTGTTTGGCCATGCCAACGTTATCGCCAAGGACCTGACGATCGATACCGCTTTGGTCACCAGTGTATCCATCAACACCGGTGTGCTGGTCGGCGGTCTGTACAGCAGCGGCAGCGCGACCAACTGCGTGGTGAAAAATGCTGCAGTCACCGGCACAGGTACGGTCGGCGGTCTGATCGGCAACTGCGCGGCAGCGGTCAATCGCTGTGCGGTAATGGATACCACGGTCAGCGGCACGAGCAAGATCGGCGGTCTGATCGGTATGACCGGCAAGACCGTGAATGAGAGCTATGCGCTGCATGTCACCGTAACAGCGGCCGGCGACTATGCCGGCGGCCTGGTTGGCGGCTACTGCGCGAGCACGATCACGAGCTGCTTTGCACGCGGCACAGTCATGGGCGACGGCTATGTCGGCGGTTTGATCGGTAACGGCGTGTCCAGCAGCTCCAGAGCAAAGATCCAGAACTCCTATATGGTCGTGGATGTGACGGCTAATACCGGCACCTTCGGCCCAATCGCAGGCGGCAGCTATGCTTCGGTCACGAAAGCCTTCTATTGCGAGGACAGCGCCCTGACCGGCAAGGACAGCGGCAAGAACACCACCGGCACGCCCAAGACCACGGCGGAGCTGAAGGATGCGGCCATCCTCACGAAGCTCGGCAGCGCCTTCGGCATCTACGCCGGGGCCGACGGCCTGAAAAACGCGGGCTTCCCGTATCTTCTGAACGCGCCCGCCCTCCCGGTCATCCAGCCGCAGAAGCTCGCGTCCCCGGTCATCACGTGGCCGGACAAGACTGCCAGCTGGACGGCGGTCCCGAACGCGCGCGGCTATCTCGTTTCGCTTGCGAAGGGCAGTGAGACGCTCGTGACCGAGACGCTCATCGAAACGACCCGGGACTACACCACGGAAATTGAGCTCGCCGGGACCGGCAGCTATACCATCACCGTCACCGCCATCGGCGACGGCGAGACCTACGGAAATTCCGACCCCGCGGAAAATACCGCTACCATCACGGTCAACACCGCGAGCGTCACCTTCGCCGTCACGGCGGAGGAGGGCAGAGCGTTTGCCGAAGACGAGCCCGTCATCACCCTCACCATGGCGGACGGCAAGACGACGCTCTCCCTGACCAACAACACGGCAAAAACCATCCCGCAGGGGACCTATACCTACGAGGTCAAGGCGAAGACCTTTGCCACCCTGACCGATACCCTGAACGTGACTGCGAACCAGACCGTCACGCTCACGATGCACTACACCACCGACTGGGACGGCTCGACCACGGTCGAACCGCAGAAGGACGGCGAGACCTATCTGATCTCCAACAGCTACGAGCTCGCCTGGTTCCGCGACGAGGTGAACAAGGGCAATTACACCCTGAACGCGAGGCTGACCGAGAACATCAACCTCGGCGGCCACCCCTGGACGGCGATCAGCAAGCTGACCGATACCAGCGCCAAGACCGGTTATAAGGGCACCTTTGACGGCAACGGCAAGACCATCTCCGGCCTGAATCCGGTCGGCGAGCTCATCAGCGGAAAATACAGAGGCGCAGGCCTGTTCGGCTATGTGTACACTGGCGGCACTGTCAAAAATGTGACTGTGGAAGGTGCAATGAAGGCCGAATGGAACTGCGGCGGCGTTGTGGCATACCTGGCTGGCGGCAGAGTGGAAAACTGCGTCAACCGCATGAACATCACGCCGCGCAGCGAAAGTATTTACCTCTATTATGTCGGCGGCGTTGTCGGTTACATGACGAACTACACGGACAACAGCGCTGTGATCATCGGCTGCCGGAATGAAGGCTCGATCGATGGCGGGACGACCGGTGAAAACGTTGGCGGTGTCGTCGGCGGCGCTTCCAACAGCCCCGGTATCTCGAACTGCGCCAATACCGGCAATATCAGCGGCAAAGCTTCAATCGGCGGTATTGCGGCAACAGCATCGATTCCCATCACTGCTTGCTATAACACCGGCAAGATTACTGGTGCTTCCTCGAAGATCGGCGGCATCGTCGGATATTCGAGCAGCAAGGTCACGAATTGCTATAATACAGGTGCAGTTGCGGGCGCAGGAAAGGCTGGTTACAAGGGTGTCCCGGAGGGAGTCGGCGGCATCGCTGGACAACTGTATAATAGCTCCAACGGCGCTGTTGCGGCCTGCCTGAACAGCGGCACGGTAACAAGCGAGATCTACGGCGGCGCGCTTGTGGGCAGCAAAAATGCTGTGGCCGCCGCGGTCAGCGGCAGCTATGCCTTGGCTGGCAGCTGCACAGCGACCATCGGCAGCTACGCGGCAGATGATGACGAAGCCTCTTTTATTTCTGCTGAAGAACTTGGCAGCAAGCGCCTGATCGGCCTGCTCGGCGGCGCGTTCGCCGCGGGCAGCGACGGCAAGCTGACCCTGAACTGGCAGGATCCTGCCGCAAAGCCCGTTGTGACCTTCGTCACGCCCGAGGGCGCGGCTGTCACCATCGAAGGCCAGACCCCGGCGGAGCCCGGCGTCTTCGTGCTGGAAAACGGCACGTACAGCTATTCCGTCTCCAAGCAGGGCTATAACACCGCCACCGGCTCCGTCACCGTAAATGGCGAGAGCCAGCGCGTCGACGTCAACCTCGGCGTTGAGACCTTCTCCGTGACCTTCAACGTCACAACGCCCGGCGCAAAGATCACCGTCACGGACGCGGCCGGGGAGACGATCCAGCCCACGGCGGAAAATGCAAACGTCTACAGCCTGCCGAACGGCGAATACCACTACATCGTCTCCAAGCTCGGCTGCACGAGCGCGACCGGCGGCTTCACCGTCGCGGGCGCGGCGCAGACCGTCGGCACCATCGAGCTGGCAGGTGCGCAGCTGTACACCGTCACGCTGACCTTCACCGATGACGAGAACGCAAGCGTCACTCCGGCCTCCGTCACGGTCAAGCATGCAGATGAGAGCGTCGAGCCCAACGCGGCTGGTTCCTTCACCTACAGTCTGCCAGACGGCACGTACACATACATCGTCGACGACGCCCGCTACTACAAGGTCGAAGCGACCTTCACCGTCAGCGGCAAGGATGCGACCATCGCAGTTCAGCTCGAGACAAACAAGACCTGGAACGGCACGGACAAAACACCCGTCACGCCCACCGACGGCGTCTACGAGATCAGCACCGCGGCGGAGCTCGCCTGGTTCGCCGATCAGGTCAACGCGGGCAATACCGCATATCACGCCAGGCTGACGGCCAACATCTACGTCAACTACGGCCAGACCAGCAACACCTGGACCCCCATCGGCGACTACAGCCATATGTACACCGGCACCTTCGACGGCAATGGCAAGTCTGTCTACGGTCTGACCGCCGCGCTCTTCGGCTATACCGGCGAAGGCGCTCTGGTCAAAAACGTCACGGTCTACGGCAGCAATCACGCTGCAGACGACAAGGATACGGCCCCGAAGGGCGGTATCAGCAATCAGGCCTATGGCTCGTTTGAGGGCTGCGTCAGCTATATGACCATCTCCGCAAAATGGTCGGTCGTCGGCGGCATCGTCGGGCGGCTCTATGCGGCCGGTCGTATCACCGACTGCGCCAACTATGGTGCGATCAGCAGCAATTGGACCGGCGCGGACCAAAATTCTCCGACCTACGTTGCAGAGGTCGGCGGTATCGCCGGTTCGTCTTCTGGCCCAATTACCCGCAGCTTCAATGCCGGTGCTGTGACAGTTGCACAAAAGGGTTACGGCGGCGTAGGCGGTATCGCTGGTGTGCTGAAGAGCGCGGCGATTTCGGATTGCTATAACACCGGCACGATCACTGGCCCGAGCCGTACAGCAGGCATCGTGAGCATTGCCAACGACACTGCATCTGCGATCGTAAAGAACTGCTATAACACCGGCAAGATCGTTTCCGTCAGTACTTCTACGAACCCGGCCTGCGGCACGATCGCGGGCACGATTGCAAACAGCAATGGTGACCAGATCGGCAGCGTTGAAAATTGCTACTTCCTGAAGGGCACATATTCCTATACCTCCGGCAGCACCGTCCACACCGACGAGATGGTCGGCTACCCGCTGGACAAGGGCGAGGCAAACTGCAAGCTCGCGTCCGAGATGAAGCTCGACGCCTTTGCCATCACCCTCAGCCCGACGGACAAGACCTTCAACGTCGACGCGGAGAACGTCAACGGCGGCTTCCCCGTGCTCAAATGGCAGGGCGGCCGCGCCCCGCAGGTCACGCAGGACGCCGAGGACGTCGCGGCCGATAAAGCGGCCCTGACCGTCACCCCGACGACCGTGACCTCCGCCGGCAAGCTCGAGCTGGCTTCGACCGGCGCGAAAGGCTCGATCATCACCTGGAAGAGCAGCAAGCCGGCGATCATCGCCGACGACGGCACCGTCACCCTCCCGACGAGCAATGACGTGACCGTCATCCTGACCGCTACGATCACGAAGAACGGCGTCTCCGACATGAAGGAATTCACCCTCACCGTCAGGACGGCCGCCTCCGCGGACAAGGCCGCGCTGAAGGCCATCATCGCCAAGCTCGGCACGCGGTTCCGCGTGGCTTACAAGACCGGCGAGGTAAATGTCCTTGATACCGTCCGTGACAAGCTCGCGGACGCCATCACCGCCAGCGGCGCGTCCCTGACCGCCGACCAGATCACCGTGACCCTTGCGGACAAGGGCAAGACGAGCCTCGGTGCGGGCACGCTGATCGACGACAGCGGCAAGGTCACCTATTACTACGAGGATCCGTCCCAGAGCAGCATCGGCACCGGCGACGCGCGGGTCAACGGCGTAACGTTCACCCTCAGCACCGCGAACGAAGTCAGCGTCACGACCGGCAGCTGCATGGTCTCCATCCCGTGGGACCGCACAAAGGTCACCACAGCCATGACCGCCGCGGCAGAGAACCTGATCTTCGACACCATCAAGGGCGAGAACGAAACCAGCACCGCGGTCACGAAGACCCTGACGCTCCCGGTGAGACTGGATACCTGCGGCTGGTCAACGATCAGCTGGACCAGCTCCAGCGTCGTCGTCACCGTGGAGGGCAAGGGCCCGCTGACCCCCGCGGAAGGCACGATCCATCCCAACGATACCGACACCCCAGTTACCCTGACCGCCACCTTCACATTCAACAAGAACATCGACGACTATAATAAGGACGTCGAGGCGCCGATCACCGTCACAAAGACGATCGACGTCACCGTCCCCGGCGCGGCGAGCGACTACATGCAGACCATCCAAAAGATCTGCGCGGAGTACACGCTGGCCCGACTGACGGACTCCGTCACCAAAGAGCCAATCGACCCGGTCAACGTGACGAATGATATCCAGCTCCTGCGCTCCGGGGACTTTACGACGGTCAGCTTCCATACCGGCTCCGACGGCTATGCCATGACCGTGACCGCGACCGCGCCGGATGGCACTGCGACGACCTACGCGGCAGTGAACGGCTACCGCCTGAAGATCTGCCGCCTCGCGGAGACGGCCGGTCAGGTCAAGCTGACCCTCACCGTCACGAAGAAGAACGGGCAGACTCTGGATACCCGCTACACCCAGACCAAGGAGCTCGGCATCATCACCGTCACCCCGCTGAAGCCCTCCGAGCTCGCCGCGGAGCTGGCCCTGCTCGAGAAGGCCAAGGCGAACTTCTTCGCCGGCATCAACGACGACCAGAACATCTCGGCCGATGCCGTCACGAAGAACCTGCACGCCTTCCATGAGGCCCGTCTGGATGCCGAAGGAAAACTCATCTGGGTCTACACCAGCGATGAAACGCTGGGCACCGGCATCGTCCCGACGGATCTGCCTGGCTATGACTCGATGGGCACACAGCCCTGGCGGCTTTTCCGCAGCAGCAACAGCGCCGTCATCGCCGATGAAAACCTGCTCGTCACCCCGCATACGACCGACGACAAGACCGTTACCATCACCGCCAACCTCAAGAGCGCACGCTTCGGCGGCTATTACGAGACCTGCAAGAACAACAGCAGCTACGCGGATGTCCTCGATACGCTCAAAAAGCTGGCAGGCGAGGAAGTCAGCGTGACCGTCACCGTCGTCAGCACGGCCAATCAGGCGGCTGCGAAAGCCGCCGGGGAGAAGATCGACGCGCTCTTCCCGGTCACCAAGGACAGCGCGGATGCCATCAACGAGGCTTCGGGCGCCTACAAGAGCCTGACCGACGCGGCCAAGAAGCTGCTCCCCGACGCGGAAGAAAAGCTCGCCAAGGCCGAGGCCGACTATAAGAAGGTCCTTGCCGACGCCGCGCAGGATCAGGCCGACCGCGACGCGGCCGCCGCCGTCGACGCGAAGATCGAAGCCATCGGCACCGTCACGCTGGAAAAGGAAGGCCTCATCACCGCTGCCCGCAGCGCATATGAAGGCCTGAGCGACGCCGCCAAGGAGCATGTCACGAAGCTCGGCGTGCTTGAAGCCGCAGAAGCAAAGCTCAACGAGCTGAAAAACGCGCAGGGCTACCAGACCCAGCTGCAGAGCGTCCTGGCCTACATCCGCAGCACCGTCACCCCGAAGGCGAATCAGAGCACGAACGGCGACTGGGCCGTCATGGCCCTGGCCCGCGCGGGGCTCAGCTCCGACGCCGACAAGCGCTGGTACGCGGGCTATGCTGACGAACTGGCGAAGCTCCTGGCAGCGAACGGCGGCAGCTTTGAGACCACCAACGAGAATGCCCGCCTCGTCCTCGCGCTGACCGCGCTCGGGCAGAACGCCAAGGCCTATACGGTCGGCGGCGAAACCTACGATCTGGTCACCCCGCTGACCGCGAAGACCGGCAGCGCCTACAAGGCGACCGTCCCCGGCACCACCAGCGCTGCCTTCGCCATCATCGCCATCGACTCCGCACCCTATACCGTCGCGGATACCGCTGCGGTCCCGGCGATGATCCAGTATCTGCTCAGCATGCAGAACCCCTCCGGCGCATGGAAGATCAATGACAAGAACCCGGCCGACAATGTGGACGCCACCGCCATGGTCCTCACGGCCCTGGCTCCGCATAAGAGCGAGACCGGCGTGCAGGCCGCGATCGACAAGGCCCTGACCTATCTGGAGGGCCTGACCGGCTACGGCAACGCCTGCACCGACGCGCAGCTCGTCACGGCCTACTCGGCCCTCGGCATCGACTGCACGGACGCCAGATACGCCAGAGGCGGCAAGAACCCGCTGACCAGCCTCCTGTCCTACCAGACGGCCTCCGGCGGCTTCTCCCTCGACTCCACTGCGTCCAACGCCAGAGTCTCCCCGCGTCCGACCGAGCAGGCGGCCTATGCCCTCGTCGCTTATGACCGCTTCAAGCGCGGCGTGAAAAGCCTCTACGATATGTCCGACGCCGTCGACCTCCTCCCGGCAGCCAGCGGCGCAGCCGACGTCGCGGCGAAGATCACCGCCCTCGGCACCGTCACCGACTGCAAACGCGAGACCTATCTTGCCCTGCAGGAGATCGAAGCGGCCTACGCCGGGCTGACAGCGGAGGAACAGGCAGAGGTCACGAACTATGGGACCTTCCTGCAGCGGAAGCAGACCTTCCAGACGCTCCTCGAGGCCTACCGCAAGGCCAAGCTCGCCGAGCTCGACGCCTATTACGACAAGCTCAAGCGCACCGACTATACCACCGACCAGTGGACGAAGATCACCGAGGCCTATCGCACCGGCCGCAGCTCCATCAGCAGCGCCCAGTACGCCGAGCAGGCTGACGCCGCGCTCAAACAGGCCAAGGCAGACATCGACGCCTACGTGAACGGCGACACCATCGAGGTCAGCTTCCGTCTGATCGGCGATTTCCCCGAGTCCTACACCGGCAAGCACCTCGGCTACGTCACCTGGATCGAAACGGAGACCTACACCGTCAAGAAGGGCAGTACCGTCTATGACGTCTTCACCGAAGCCCTGCAGGACGCCGGGCTGACCAGCACCGGCGCAGCCTCCGGCTACGTCAGAAGCATCACCGCCCCATCCATCCTCGGCGGCTACACGCTGAGCGAGTTCGACAACGGCGCAGGCTCCGGCTGGATGTTCACCGTCAACGGCACGCACGGCAACTACGCCCTGGATGAGCACGTGCTGCAGAACGGCGACCGCATCGTCTGGCACTACGTGGACAACTACGCGACGGAGACCTCCACCTGGCTCACGGCCGCGGATATCTCTCCCGCGGAATACGCCCGCCGCCACATCGGCGACGTGGTCACGGCCGGCAAGCACGGCAAGGCGGCGCCCGTACTGACGCTCAGTGACCTCGGCCGGACCGTGAAGTTCACCTTCACGCCCGACAAGGGCTGCCATGTCAAGAACGTCAAGGTCAACGGCAAGTCCATCGGCGCGGTCGAGAGCTACACCTGCAGCAGCTTGAAGATCTACGACCGCATCACCGTGGAATTCACCGACGGCACGCTGCCGTTCACCGACGTGCGCGAGACCGACTGGTTCTATGACGACGTCGTCTTCGCCTACGAAAACGGCCTCTTCTCCGGCACCACGGCCACGACCTTCAGCCCCTACGCCCCCATGACGCGCGCCATGCTCGTCACGGTCCTCTACCGGCTCGAAGGTGAACCCGCCGTCACCGGCCGCAGCGGCTTCTCGGATGTCACGATCGGCAGCTACTATGAAGCCGCCGTCACCTGGGCCGCCGACAACGGCATCGTCAACGGAACCAGCGCCGTGACCTTCAGCCCGAGCGAGAATGTGACCCGCGAGCAGATGGCAGCCATCCTCTGCCGCTACGCGCAGTATAAGCAGTACGGTACGTCGGCAAGCGCGAGCTTGAGCGCCTTCTCCGACGCCGCGGCCGTCTCCACCTACGCGAAGGCTCCGCTTTCCTGGGCTGTCGCAGAGAAGCTGGTCAACGGCACGGACGGCAAGCTCCTCCCGCGCGCCAGCGCCACCCGCGCCCAGGTCGCCGCGATCCTCCATCGTTTCGTAGAAAACATCACCAAATAACCCACCCCAAA
>ENA-UOOD01002068-UOOD01002068.1-human-gut-metagenome-genome-assembly--contig:-CS67-NODE-2068-length-18779-cov-7.925390_pt1 | contig 18779 bp, 19 predicted proteins | sample MGYA00242464_ERZ724011 | MGnify/ENA metagenome assembly ERZ724011 | reverse complement strand
GTCACTGAATCACCGCTTGCGGATGATCTCGCCGCCGTGGCGGATGGCCTCCTCGTTGGCCGGAAGCATTTTCCACGCGCGCTCGGGAAGCGACTTTTTCAGACCCACCATCACGTTCTCCATCGCGACCACGGGGCGCACCTTGAGGTAACCGCCCAGTATCATCGTGTTGAACAGTTTGGCCTGACCCATCTTCGCACACTCGGCCGTGGCGTCGATCGCATAGACTTCGATGTCCTTGCGCACGGGGTGCCGCGTGATGCCGTTCGTGTCGTAGATCAGCACGCCGCCCGGCTTGACCATCGGCTCGAATTTCTCCATCGACTGCTGGTTCAGGATGATCGCCGTGTCGAATTCATGGGCGATAGGCGACGAAATCTTCCGGTCGGAGAGAATTACCGTCACGTTGGCCGTGCCGCCGCGCATCTCGGGACCGTAGGAGGGCATCCACGTCACCTCGAAATCCTGCATCACCCCCGAGTAAGCCAGAATCTTACCCATCGAGAGGACGCCCTGTCCTCCGAATCCTGCAATTATCAACGTCTCTTTCATAGCGTTACTCTTTTTTAACATCTTTAATGTCGCCCAGCGGATAGAAGGGCAGCATGTTCTCGGCAAGCCACTGGTTCGAAGCCACGGGCGAGAGTTTCCACCCGCTGTTGCAGGTCGAGACGACCTCCACGAGCGAAAAACCGTTGCCGGCCATCGAATTCTCGAACGCCTTGCGGATCGCCTTTTTGCACTTGCGCACGTTGGCCGCCGTATGCACGCTCTGGCGCGTGATGTAGGTCGCGCCGTCCAGATGGGCCATCATCTCAGCGATCTTGTAGGGATAGCCGTTCAGCCGCGGATCGCGGCCGTAGGGAGTCGTCGCGGTCTTCATGCCCAAGAGGGTGGTCGGGGCCATCTGGCCGCCGGTCATGCCGTAGATCGCATTGTTGATGTAGACGGCCACGACGTTCTCGCCGCGCGCCGCCGCATGGATCGACTCCGCCGTACCGATGGCCGACAGGTCGCCGTCGCCCTGATAGGTGAAGACCATATTCTGCGGGTAGAGCCGCTTCACGGCCGTCGCAACGGCCAGCGCGCGCCCGTGCGCCGCCTCGATCCAGTCGATGTCGATATAGTTGTAGGCGAACACCGAGCAGCCCACGGGCGAAATGCCCACGGTCTTCTCCGCGAGTCCCATCTCCTCGATGACCTCGGCGATGAGCTTGTGCACCGTGCCGTGGCTGCAACCGGGGCAGTAGTGCATGACGTTATCGGTGATGAGTTTCGGTTTTGCGTAAACCAGATTCTCCGTTTTCTTTTCAACCTCTGCCATCGTCTTCTACTTTTTAATCAGTTTTTCCTTGAGCGCGTCGAGCACTTCGTCCGGGTTGAACATCATGCCGCCCTGACGCCCGTAATGCTCGACCGGGGCCTTGCCGTTGACGGCCAGCCGCACGTCCTCGACCATCTGCCCGGCGTTGAGTTCCGCCGAGAGGAATCCCTTGACGCCCCGCGCGGCCATCTCGGCAAGCTGCTTCTTGGGGAAAGGGTAGAGGGTGATCGGACGCAGCAGGCCGACTTTCAGCCCCTCGGCGCGGGCCATTTCGACCGTCGCCGAGCAGATGCGGGCCGACGAACCGAAGGCCACGATCACGTAGTCGGCGTCGTCGCACTCGATGGCTTCGTAACGCACCTCGTTCTCTTCCAGCGTCTTGTATTTCTCCTGCAACCGTTTGTTGATAACTTCCATCTTCTCCGACTGCAATTCGAGCGAGGTCACGATGTTGCGCGCGCGGCCGGCGGGTTTGCCCTGCGCGGCCCACGCGCCGCACTCGGCTTTCAGCTCCTCATCGGTCTTGCGCGGACGCTGGGGTGCGAGCACCACCTTCTCCATCATCTGACCGATGGCGCCGTCGGCGAGGATCAGCGCCGGATTGCGGTATTTGAACGCGAGGTCGAACGCCTCGAACACATGGTCGTGCATCTCCTGCACCGAGTTGGGAGCCAGCACGATCATGTGGAAATCGCCGTGGCCGCCGCCTTTGCAGGCCTGGAAATAGTCGCCCTGCGAAGGCTGGATCGTACCCAGGCCCGGGCCGCCGCGCTGGCAATTGACGATCAGGCAGGGCAGCTCGGCGCCCGCCAGGTAGCTCAACCCCTCGGACATCAGGCTGATGCCGGGGCTGGACGAGGAGGTCATCACCCGTTTTCCGGTCGATGCGCCGCCGTAGACCATGTTGATCGAAGAGATCTCCGACTCGGCCTGCAAAACGACCATGCCCGTGGTCTCCCACGGTTTGAGTTCCATGAGGGTTTCCATCACCTCCGACTGCGGAGTGATGGGGTATCCGAAATATCCGTCGCAACCGTAGCGAATGGCCGCATGGGCGATCACTTCGTTGCCTTTCATCAGTTTCACTTCATTCTCTGCCATAGCTTACTCGAATTTTTGACGATAAACCGTAATGCAGCTATCCGGACAAATCACCGCACAGGAGGCACAGCCCGTGCAGGAATCGGGATTGACCATCCACGCAACGGGATAACCTTTGCTGTTGACCTCCGCCGACAGCGCGAGCACGTCGCACGGACAGGCCGAAGCACAGACCCCGCACCCCTTGCAGCGCTCCTTGTCGACAACGATTGTTCCTTTGATTTTTGCCATAACGCCTAATATTATTAAGTTGCTTACAAATATAATAAATAATCGGATAAAAACGATTTGGATTGCAACATTTCTTTCGGCATAAACGACAAACAAAAAGCAGAAAATCCGCATGTTCCCGTGCGAACTCCCTGCATACAAAACCGTTCGGCCGTCATCCGGCTTTCGGATCGGGATCGTATTTATTTCCGCCCCGCGTCCCGGGCGTACGGCACCGGACGGGGAGCTGTCGGCAATCCGGCCCAAAGGCGGTTCGGGATTCCGCAAGTTTCCCGCAAAGAAAAGAGCCGCCCGCAGGCGGCCCTCGTCGATTATTTTTCGTCGAACGAGTGGATCACCACTCCCGACCGCAGTTTGGGTTCGAACCACGTGGTCTTCGGCGGCATGATGTTGCCCGTGTCGGCAATGTTGATCAGCTGCTGCATCGAGACGGGGTAGAGGGCGAACGCCGCCTTCATCTCCCCGCTGTCCACACGGCGTTTCAACTCGCCCAGACCGCGGATGCCGCCCACGAAGTCGATCCGCTTCGAGGTGCGCAGATCTTTGATGTCCAGAATCCGGTCCAGCACCAGATTCGACAGCACCGTGACGTCCAGCACGCCGATCGGGTCGTTGTCGTCATAGGTGCCCGGCCGGGCCGTCAGGCTGTACCAGCGGCCGTCGAGGTACATCGAAAAATTGTGCAGCGCCGCGGGGCGGTACTCCTCCGTCCCCTTGTCCTCAACGACAAACGACTCGTTGAGTTTTTCGAGAAGTTCGGCAGGTGTCAGGCCGTTCAGGTCCTTCACCACGCGGTTGTAGTCGATGATGCGGAGCTGGCCCGCCGGGAAGGTCACGGCCAGGAAATAGCAGTACTCCTCGCAGCCCGTGTGGTTCGGATTCTTCGCGCGGCACTCCTGTCCCACGCGCGCCGCGGCGGCCGTGCGGTGGTGACCGTCGGCAACGTAGAGCGCCGGGATGCCCGCGAAAATCTCCGTAATGCGGTCGTTGGTCTTCCGGTCGCGGATCACCCACAACTGGTGTCCGAAGCCGTCGGCAGCCGTGAAATCGTACTCCGGAGCGTTGTTTTTCACCACGTCGGCGACGATGGCGTCGATCTCGGCATCGTCGGGATAGGCGAAGAACACCGGCTCGATGTTGGCCTTCTGGTTGCGGACGTGGATCATGCGGTCCTCCTCCTTGTCGGGACGCGTCAGCTCGTGCTTCTTGATCGCCCCCGAGAGATAGTCCTCGAAATGGCAGCACATCGCCAGACCGTACTGCGTGCGGCCCTCCATCGTCTGCGCATATATATAGTAGTACTCCTCGGGGTCCTGCTGCAGCCAGCCTTCGGACTGCCAGCGGCGGAAATTCTCGACCGCCTTGTCGTAGACGGGCTGCGAATGCTCGTCGGCGATGGGGTCGAAGTCGATCTCGGGCTTGATGATGTGCAGCAGCGAACGCTCCGTGGCTTCGGCCTTCGCCTCGGCGGAGTTGAGTACGTCGTAGGGGCGCGAAGCCACCTCGGAGGCATGCTCCTTCGGGGGACGGACTGCGCGGAAAGGTTTTATTCTAACCATAATGCATCGGTTGTTTTAAGGCGAAAAAGCGGGTCCGTCATATGAGATATGCGCACCCGCCTTTTCGCACGGTTGGTTTCTATTTGTTGACCTGGAAACGGGTGTTGCCGTTCTTCAGAAAATCGACAATCTGGTTGGCGGCGGCGAGTCCCGCGTTGACATTGGCCTCGGCGGTCTCGGCGCCCATCTTCTTCGCCGTGGCGAAAACCCGTTTGCCGAACTTCTCGTCCAGCTCGGCCTGATTGCCGGCGGCGATGTCGGTGATGTATTTCAGGTCCTCGCGTTCGGTCATAGCGCGCATGACGCCCTCCTCGTCGATCACCTCCTTGCGGGCGGTGTTGACCAGCGTCGCGCCCTTGGGCATCGACATCATCAGGTCGTAGCCGATCGAGCCTTTGGTCTGGGCCGTGGCGGGAATGTGCAGCGAAAGGAAGTCGGAAACCCGGTAAAGCTCCTCGACCGAAGCCACTTTCTTCACGCCGTCGGCCTCGAAGACCGCCCCGTCGGCGATGAACGGATCGTAGGCGACGACATTCATGCCCAACGCCTTGCCCTTGCGGCCCACCAGTCTGCCGACGTTGCCGTAGGCGTGGATGCCGAGGGTTTTGCCCTGGAGTTCCGTACCCGTACCCGGCGTGAAGCGGTTGCGCGACATGAAGATCATCATGGCCAGCGCCAGTTCGGCCACGGCATTGGAGTTCTGACCCGGGGTGTTCATCACCACGATGCCCCGCGCCGAAGCCGCCGCAAGGTCCACGTTGTCGTAACCCGCGCCGGCGCGGACCACGATCTTCAGGTTTTTCGCCGCGGCGATGACCTCGGCGGTCACCTTGTCGCTGCGGACGATCAGCGCGTCGACGTCGGCCACGGCTTCGAGCAGCTGGCCCTTGTCGGTGTATTTTTCGAGCAGCGCCAGTTCGTATCCGGCGTCCTCGACGATCTTACGGATTCCGTCCACGGCCTTTTTGGCGAAGGGTTTTTCCGTTGCAACCAGTATCTTCATAGTTTCGATCAATGACGTGAAATAAATATCCTGTTTTTTTTTTGTCTCCCGCATCAGCGGGACGATGGTCGGACACATCGGAGCTATTTCTTATGCGCCTCGGCGAACTCCTGCATGCAGGCCACCAGCGCCTCGACGCTCTCCTTGGGCAGGGCGTTGTAGCACGACGCGCGGAAGCCGCCCACCAGACGGTGGCCCTTGATGCCGACCATGCCGCGGCTCTTGGCGAACTCCATAAACTCGGGAGCCAGCTCCTCGCAGCCCTCGGCCATCACGAAGCAGATGTTCATCAGCGAACGGTCCTCCTTCTCGACCGTACCGCGGAAGAGCGGGTTGCGGTCGATCTCGTCGTAGAGCAGCGCGGCCTTCTCCTTGTTGCGGCGGTAGATTTCGTCGACGCCGCCGATCGACTTGAGCCACTTCAGGGTCTCTTTCAGGACGTAGATCGGGAACACGGGAGGAGTGTTGAACATCGAGTTGTTCTCGACATGGGTCCTGAACGACATCATCGTCGGCAGGTCGCGGACGATCCTGTCCAGCATATCCTCGCGGATGATGGCGAACGCCACGCCCGCGGGAGCCAGGTTCTTCTGCGCGCCGCCGTAGATCATGGCGTATTTCGAAACGTCCACCGGGCGCGAGAGGATGTCCGAAGACATGTCGGCGATCAGGGGCACGGGCGACGAGAGGTCCTCGTGGTACTCCGTGCCGTAGATCGTATTGTTCGAGGTGATATGCACATAGTCCAGGTCGGCGGGAATGGCGAACCCCTTGGGAATATAGGTGAAGTTCCTGTCCTCGGACGAAGCCAGCACCTCCACTTCGCCGTAACGTTTCGCCTCCTTGATGGCCTTTTTGGCCCAGACACCCGTATTCACATAACCGGCCTTCCTGCCCAGGAAGTTGGCGGGAATTTCATAGAAATAGGTACTTGCACCGCCCCCAAGATAGATGATCTTGTAGTTGTCGGGAATGTGGAGCAATTCGCGGAAAAGAACGTCGGCCTCGGCCATCACGTCGTCGAAATCCTTCGTCCGGTGCGAGATCGAAAGCAGCGAAAGACCCGATCCGTTGAAGTCGAGAATCGCCTTGGCCGCATTTTCGATGACCTCGTCCGCCAGAATGGAAGGTCCCGCATTGAAGTTGTGCTTTTTCATAATAATTCGTATGTGATTTGAATGATCTGACTCTTAACTGTTAGTTTGCTAACACAAATATAAATAAAAAAATTTCAGAAATACAAAGATAGCCAAATAAATTTCACTCCGCAGGAAGAACGCCCCTCTTTTCGGATTGTTTTTGTTAATTTTACCGGGAACAAACCCCGGCTCGGACAGGCTGCGCCCCGGCAAAATGCAAGTAAACTTGCTTTTGCGCTCGGCTTGCACTATCTTTGCCGAAAAATTACAAGTTCCCGTACACATGGTAAAATCAATGACCGGCTTCGGCAAAGGCGAGGCCGCACTCCGGAATAAGAAAATCACGGTCGAGATCCGCTCGCTGAACTCCAAGCAGTTGGACCTCTCGCTGCGCCTCCCGGCAGTCTACCGGCAGTCGGAATACGAGATCCGCAACCTGATCGCCCGCACGATCCAGCGGGGCAAGGTCGACGTCTTCGTCACGGTCGAGTCGCAGGCTGTCGAAACGTCGGCGCGCATCAACCGCGAGGTGTTCCGCGAATACCTCCGCCAGATGAACGACACGCTTTCGTTCTCGGGCATCGACGCCGGCTACGACGCCATCCTGCCCGTGATCATGCGTCTTCCGGATGTCGTCGCGACCGAGGCCGAAGCCATCTCCGAAGAGGAGCACGCCGCGCTGCTCGCCGCCGTGGAGGCTGCCGCTGCGCATCTCGACGCGTTCCGCGAGCAGGAGGGCGCCATCCTGATCGCCGACCTGCTGCGCCGCGTGGAGCTGATCGAGCAATATAAAACAGAGGTCGTGCCCTTCGAGAAGGCCCGCACCGAAACGGTCAAGGCCCGCATTCTGGACAACCTCTCGAAACTGGCCGTCGACGTAGACCGCAACCGGCTGGAGCAGGAGATGATCTTCTACCTCGAGAAACTCGACATCACCGAGGAGAAGGTGCGCCTCACGAACCACTGCAACTACTTCCGGGAGGTGGCCTCTTCGGAAGAGGGCGCAGGCCGCAAGCTGGGCTTCATCGCGCAGGAGATGGGCCGCGAGATCAACACGATGGGATCGAAGGCCAACGAGCCGAACATCCAGATTCTCGTCGTCAAGATGAAGGACGAGCTGGAGAAGATCAAGGAACAGGTATTGAATATCCTGTAATCCGCAGATTACAGGATATTCCAATTAAAAATTGAGAATGAAAAATTAAAAATTCCATTCGGCAAAATCATCCGGAGAAGAGAACGATTTTTCATTTCTAATTTTTCATTTTTAATTTCATCAAATGGGCAAAGTCATCATATTCTCCGCCCCGAGCGGTTCGGGCAAAACCACCATCGTCCGCCGGTTGCTGGAACGCTATCCGCAGTTCGAATTCTCCATCTCGGCGACCAGCCGCGCCCCCCGCGGCCAGGAGCGCGACGGGGTGGACTACTACTTCCTCTCGCACGGGGAGTTCATGCAGGCCGTGGCCGAAAACCGCTTCGTGGAGTGGGAGGAGGTCTACAAGGGAACCTGCTACGGCACGCTGCGCTCGGAGGTGGAGCGCATCTGGGCCAAGGGCCATGTGATCGTCTTCGACGTCGACGTGGTCGGCGGCATCAACCTCAAGCGCATCTTCGGCGACGACGCCTGCTCGGTGTTCATCATGCCGCCCTCGGTCGAGGAGCTGCGCCGACGGCTCGAAGGCCGCGGCACGGACGCCCCGGAGGTGATCGACCGCCGTGTGGCCAAGGCCGAATTCGAACTGACGAAAGCCCCCGAGTTCGACCACGTGGTGGTCAACGACTGCCTCGACAAGGCCGTGTGCGGCACGTGCAGCATCCTCGACCAATTCATCGCACGGTAGGATGAAACGGATCATGCTCTATTTCGGGTCGTTCAACCCCGTGCACCGCGGCCATATCGCGCTGGCGGAATACGTCGTCGGGCAGGGTCTCTGCGACGAGGCCGTGCTGGTCGTTTCGCCCCAAAGCCCCTACAAACAGGCCGCGGAACTGGCTCCCGAAATGGACCGTTTCGAAATGGCCGAGATCGCATGCGCCGCTTCGAAATACCCGGAGCGCATCAAACCTTCGGTCGTGGAATTTCTGCTGCCGAAACCCTCATACACAATAGATACCCTGCGTTACCTCAAGGAAAACTTCGGGTCGGGGATGCAGTTCTCGATCCTGATGGGCAGCGACCAGATCGCGCGCCTCGCGGGATGGAAGGAGTACGAACAAATCCTCGAATACCCGGTTTACGTCTACCCGCGGCGCGGCGAACCGGCGGAGGGATTCGAAGGGCGCATCACGCCGCTGACGGACGCCCCGTTGCAGGACTTCGCCTCGACGGACGTGCGCGACCGCATCGGGCGGGGCGAGGACGTCGCCGCCATGCTCGACGAGGGCGTCGCCGCCTACATCCGCCGCAAGGGGCTGTGGAGTCCCGCGACGCGCATCGCTGCCCTCGGGGCGCAGATCGCCGCCGAGCCCGGAAACACGGCGCTCCTGGTCGAGCGCGGAAAACTCCATTACCGGATGGGCGAGTGGGGTCCGGCGCTCAACGACTTCAACGCGGCGCTGCGTATCGACGACACGCACGTCGAAGCCAAGGAGTTCGCCCGGATGGTGCAGGAGATACTGGAATTCCGATACAAAGATATATACAACCCCTGAAATGACACGTTTGAAGATAGCCCTCCTGGCAGGCGGCGATTCGCCCGAACGGGAAATCGCCCTTCAGAGCGCCGCCCAGATCGAGGCGGCCCTCGACCACTCGAAATACGACATCACGGTCATCGACCTCCACGGCCGCGACTGGCACCACACGGCCCCCGACGGGCGGCAGTGGCAGGTGGACAAGAATGATTTCTCGATCACCGTCGACGGTGTGCGCAAGGCGTTCGACTACGCGCTGATCATCATTCACGGCACGCCCGGCGAGGACGGCAAGCTGCAAGGCTACCTCGACATGATGGGCGTTCCCTATTCGTCGTGCTCGATGACCTCGTCGGTCATCACCTTCGACAAGATCACCGCCAAACGCACGCTCGCAGGGCGTGTCAACCTGGCCCGCGAGGTCTTCCTGCGCCGCGGCGAAGCGTTCGACCCGGCGCAGATCGTCGCGGAACTGGGAATGCCCCTGTTCGTGAAGCCCAACGCCAACGGCTCGTCGTTCGGCGTGACGAAAGTGCACGCCCCGGAGGAGCTTCCGGCAGCCATCGAAGCGGCATTCGCCCAGGGCGACGAAATCCTGATCGAGGAGTGTGTCACGGGCCGCGAAATGGGCTGCGGCATGCTCGTCGCCGGCGGCAGGGAGTATGTTTTCCCGATCACGGAGATCGTTTCGAAGAAGGATTTCTTCGACTACGAAGCCAAATACACCGCCGGATTTTCCGACGAAATCACCCCTGCGGACATCACCCCGGAGGTGAAGGCCGAACTGAACCGCATGACCCGCGAGGCGTACCGCACCTGCCGCTGTTCGGGCGTCGTAAGGGTAGACTTCATCGTCACCCCCGCGGGCGTGCCCTATTTCATCGAGCTGAACTCGATTCCCGGCATGAGCGGGGGAAGCATCGTACCCAAACAGGCCCGCGAAATGGGCATGTCGCTCGGAGAACTCTATGACATCATCATCGCCGACACCTGCCGCAAATGATCGAGATAGACGACAAAATCGTAAGCGCCGACTTGCTGCGCGAGTGTTTCGCCTGCGACATCGCGCAGTGCAAAGGGATCTGCTGCGTCGAAGGCAACGCCGGGGCGCCGCTCGAAGCCGACGAGGTGGAGATCCTCGAACGCGAATACCCCAATTACAAACCCTACATGACGGCGGAAGGCATCGAGTCGGTCGAACGGCAGGGATTCATGGTCGTGGACGAAGACGGCGACCTGACGACGCCGCTCGTGGACGACGCCCAGTGCGCCTATACCTACACGGAAAACGGCGTCACGCTCTGCGCCATCGAAAAAGCGTGGGCCGAAGGCAAAACCCCGTTCCGCAAGCCGATTTCGTGCCACCTCTATCCGATCCGCGTGATGCGCTTCTCGAACGGCACGGTGGGGCTCAACTACCACCGCTGGTCGGTGTGCGCCCCGGCCCGCCGGTGCGGCGCCAGGCTGGGCATTCCGGTCTACAAAGCCCTCCGGGAACCGATCGTCCGCCGTTTCGGCGAGGAATTCTACAAGGCGCTGGAAGCCGCCGAAGAGCTGATCAAGCAACAATAAGAAAGAGATTATGAAAAAATACATTTTCACCCTTATCGCCCTCTCGATGGTCTTCACCGCGACGGCCCGCAAGCCCAAAAACACGCGGACGACAGAGGCGGCGGCCCGCGAAATCGCCGCGGCCGATTCGCTGCGCCTGGTGGCGTCGCGGCAGGCCGCGCTGATCGACTCGCTGCAAAACCTCGTCGCCGTTGCCGAACAGCGGGATGAAACGGTTGAGAGCGAGACGGCCGCTCCCGATCCGGTCGTCGACCCGGAGCAGGCCGCGGCGGATTCCGTGGCGGCGCTGCGCCTCCGTCTCCGGCCCACGAAGATCGAGTCCATTTTCGACACCAACGGCCTGACCGTGCTCGACACCCTCGCCACGGAAAACGACGCCGTGCAGGTGATCCTGTACAGCAACAATTCGTGGAAATACGTCCTCAACCGCGAGGTGGCCAAAGACAGCACGATTTTCGAGAAATACTGGGACACGACGACGCTCTTTCCCTACAAGGAGGTCGACATGTCGGAAATGCCCAAATCGGTGGTGATCGACCTCGTCGACTCGCTGACCAGCTACCACTGCCCCTATCAGGGTTCGGTGCACCCGCGCGGCAAATACGGTCCGCGACGTCGGCGCCAGCATCAGGGCGTGGACCTGCCGCTCAAGACAGGCGACCCGGTTTACGCCACCTTCTGCGGCCGCGTACGCATCTCGCAGTACAACAGGGGCGGTTACGGCAACCTGGTGATCATCCGCCACGACAACGGGCTGGAGACCTACTACGGCCACCTGTCGGAACGTCTGGTGGAACCCGACCAATGGGTCGAAGCGGGGCAGATCATCGGTCTGGGCGGTTCGACGGGCCGGTCGACGGGGCCTCATCTCCACTTCGAGACCCGCTACTACGGACAGTCGTTCGACCCCGAACGCCTGATCGACTTCAAGAACGGAACGTTGAGCCGCGAGACCTTCCTCTTGAAGAAGTCGTTCTTCAGTATCTACTCCAACGCCGGACAGGATTTCGAAGACGAGATCGCCAACGAGGAGCAGGACAAGAAGGAAGCCGCCGAGAAAGCGGCCATGAAATACTACAAGATCCGTTCGGGCGACACGCTGGGCGGCATCGCCCGGCGCTACGGAACGACCGTGACGAACATCTGCCGCCTGAACGGCATCAAATCGACCACCGTGCTGCGCATCGGACGCTCGCTGCGGGTGCGATAGGGCAGCTCCCGATAGAGAAACCGCCGGACCTTTTCGCAAGGTCCGGCGGTTTTCCTATTTGGACGCAAACGGCGTCGCTTCGTCCCGCAGCCCCCAAAAAACGATTCCCGGCCCCGGGCGCAGAACCGTTCCGGACGCCAGAAGACTGTCTATCGCCCCCTGAATCCCGCTTTTTAAGCGGGCGGGCGCAGAACCGGATGACAAGCGTCCCGAAGCCATCGTCCGCCCCTAAAACCCGGCTTTTAGGCGGGCAGGTTATTTTTTGTTCTGAATAGCGTCGATGGCGTCGATCACCGCGCCGCGGAAGCCCTTGCGCTCCAGTTCGGCGACGCCCGCGATCGTCGTTCCGCCGGGCGAACAGACGGCGTCCTTCATCGCACCGGGATGCTGCCCCGAGGCGAGCTGCAATTTCCCGGTCCCGACGATCATCTGGCTCGCCATGCGGTAAGCGTCGGCACGCGCAACGCCGTGCTTGACGGCAGCGTTCCCGAGCGCCTCGATGAACATGGCGACGAACGCCGGGCCACAGCCGCAGACGGCACTCGATATGCCGAGCAGGGCGGTGTCCATCGGCAGGACGAGGCCGATCTTCGAGAAGAGCGCCTCCACCTGCCGCCACTCCCCGTCCGAAAGCGAATGGCGGCGTTCGCAGACGACGATGCCTTCGCAGACCGAAACGGGCGTATTGGGAACGATGCTCAAATGGTGCGTGCCGGGGGCGAGCATCCGCTCGCAGTCGTCGAACGTAACGCCCGCAGCCACCGATACGACGATCTTCTTCGCCAGAAGCTCCCGGACGGGCGCAAGCACCGCCTCGACCTGATAGGGTTTCACGGCGACGACGACCAGATCGGCGAACTCCGCGACCGCCGCCGCGTCGTCGAAAGCCCGGAAGCCCTGCGGCTCCGTGTTGCGCCGCAGTTTCGCCCGGTCGCGCGCGCACGCACCGATGTCGCCGGGCTGCACGGCCCCCGAGCGGACAAACCCGCCCGCCATGGCCTGCGCCATATTTCCGAATCCAAGAAATCCGATTTTCATATAAGTCTGGTATAATTTATCATTCGTACAGCAACCACTCATAAAACGGGCTTCTTAAGCCCGCGCCGGCCGAATATCAACGAGCCGACGCGCACCATCGTCGAGCCGCACTCGACCGCCAGCGGATAGTCGTGCGACATGCCCATCGACAGCGTGTCGAACCGCGGCCCGAAGTAGGGTTGCAGCAGTTCGAAACAGCGTTTCAGCTCCATGAAATCGCGGCGTATCGCCGTGCCGTCGTCGGTATTGGTGGCAATGCCCATCACGCCCCGCACGCAGACGTCCGGCATACGGGCAAACGGTGCCGTGCGGACATACTCCATCAGTTCGGCCATATTCCAGCCTGTCTTGGTCTCCTCCTCGGCGACGTGGATCTCCAGGAGGATTTCGAGCGTCCGGCCGCACTTGGCCGCCTCGCGCTGGATCGCCTCGGCCAGCCGCGCGCTGTCGACCGAATGGATCAGCGCGACGAACGGGGCGATGTATTTGATCTTGTTGGTTTGCAGGTGGCCGATCATGTGCCACTCGATGTCCTTGGGCAGGGCTTCGTGTTTTTCGCGCAGTTCCTGCGGGCGGCTCTCGCCGAAAACGCGGTGGCCGGCGTCGTAGGCCGCGCGGATCGCCTCCGCAGGGTGGGTTTTCGACACGGCGACCAGCTTCACCCCCTCGGGAAGCGTCGAGCGCACGAACGACAGTTGACAGGCTATTGAAGACATAAGCTTTTCGGTATTTACCCGGTAAAAATACGCAAAATTCGTACAACACGAAACAGACCCGGGAAAAATCCGGGCCTGCGACTCGTTTTTCTGCGCGAAAAGACTATTTCGCCATGACGATCTCCGAGCAGCCGAACTCCCCGGGAAGGGTCCGCTGCGTCTTCTTCAGCGCATCGTAGACGTGGATGCGGCGCATGCCGTCCGCCTCGCACAGCAGGTAGATTTCCAGCGAATCCTTATCGGGAGCATACTCCGTGACCGAAAGCGCCGTGCCCGGAACTTCGGCCAGCGTCTCGCCGAAAGCGCCGTCACCGGCGGCGTTGAACAGCCGCAGCTGCGTTTTGCCCCCGGCCGAAACGGCATAGCCGCCGACCTGATACCGTTTTTCCGGCTCGTCGGCCGAGGCGACCACGGTCCAAAAGGGGATCATCGCATCGGCCCCGACGGCTTCGCCCGGTCCCGCCCCGCCGTAGACCCTCAACACCAGCGGAGCGCACGTCCCGCCGGCATTGCGCTGCGCGAGCAGCAGATCGGAACCGACCCGCACGAACGGCTGCACGGCCAGCGTCTGCACGACCTCGTCGGGCACCTGCCAGGAGACCGGAACCGGGGAGGGAGAGCGGGTCGCGCTTCGGGTCGTCAGCGTCAACCGCCCCGCGTCGTGGGAAATGAGTCCGACGGAGGAATCGGAGATATGCCCAGCCAAGAGACTATTCCGGTACCCGAAATCGTCATAATAATTCATCGTGAGGTCGAAACCTGCCATCGAACCGGAGCAGACGCCGTAAATCCAGCCCGAGCCGGGAAGCCCCACGGCGCAGGCGATTCCCCGGCCGATGCCGAGCGTCGCAACCCGTGTCACCCCGCCCGTTGACAGGTCGATGCGGTCGATCAGGGTTTCGTCCGTATCGGATTTCGAAATGCCGTAGAGCGCTTCGGCTTTCGGGGTTCCGTCGGCAACGCGGATCTTGCCCAGCGGCATCATCCGGCCCCGGCGGAGCAACAGCACCCGAACCGTCGAAGCGGGGTAGTGCCCCGGGGCCAGAAAGGTGACGCTCGTGGCGGAACGCACCGTGACGATCCCGCGCACTCCCTTGGCATAGCCCTCCGGAGCGAACCCCCCGGCACTCTCCTGCCAATGGATTTCGAGCATGATTTCGTCATCAGCCTCGAACCCTTCGGCCGAGACGGTCACCCCGTCGCCGGGCGCAAAGACCCACGAATCGGGCGGCATGACGACGTTCTTCACGAAAACGGGAACCCGGTCCTTGTCCGGAGAACAGGCCCCGAAGATCGCCCCGGAAAGGAGCAGAAACAGCATCTTTCTCATTCAAATAGCTGGATTTCATATTTTTACCACCACTCCGGGGGGGGGTATTTCCGGGGTGCGCAGAAAGCGCATCCGCTCACAAAGATAACGTTTTTTCGCCGTTATCCGATTTGTTTTCCATCTTTGGCGTCGTAACGACACTTTTATTCATCAGTCGGAAGATTCGGTTTTGAATCCATCCGACTTTTTCGTATCTTTGGTCTCAAAACCTGAAAAGCATGAAAAAAATCCGATTGATTCTTGCAGCGGCGGCCGCCCTCACATACGGCGCGGCGTCGGCCTGCACCAATTTCATCGTCACCCGAGGAGCCTCGACCGACGGTTCGGTGATGGTCACCTATGCGGCGGACTCCCACGCGCTCTACGGCGCACTGTACCACACCCCCGGCGGCAAGCACAAATCCGGGGCGATGCTGCCCGTCTACGAATGGGACACGGGCCGTTACCTGACGGACATCCCGCAGGTCCGCGAAACCTGGTCGACCATCGGCAACATGAACGAACATTCGCTCATCATCGGCGAGACGACCTACGGAGGCCGCCCCGAACTGGAGGACTCGACGGGCCGCATGGACTACGGGTCGCTGATCTACATCACCTTGCAGCGTGCCAAAACCGCACGTGAGGCCATCGGCGTGATCGCCGAGCTGGCCGACACCTACGGCTACGCGTCGAGCGGCGAGTCGTTCTCGATCGCCGACCCCGACGAAGCGTGGATCATGGAGCTGATCGGCAAGGGTTTCAAGGACGACGGCAAGGGCGGCAACGCCCGCAAAGGCATCGTCTGGGTGGCCCGCCGCATTCCCGACGGCTACGTCTCGGCCCACGCCAACCAGGCCCGCATCACCACCTTCCCGAAGGACGATCCCGAGAACTGCCTCTACTCCCCGGACGTGATCTCGTTCGCCCGTGAAATGGGTTACTACGACGGCCCGGACGCCGATTTCAGCTTCTCGGACGCCTACGCGCCGCTCGATTTCGGCGGCATGCGCGCCTGCGAAGCCCGCGTGTGGGCCTTCTTCCGCACCGTGGCCGACTACATGGACCGATACACCGACTACGCGATGGGCCACAACAAGAACAACCGCATGCCGCTGTGGGTCAAGCCCCGCGCGAAGGTGTCGCCCAAGACGCTCTTCGACTGCATGCGCGACCACTACGAGGGGACCCCGATGGACATGACCGCGGACCTCGGTGCGGGAGGCCACAACTGCCCCTACCGCTGGCGTCCGATGGAATTCGAGGTCGACGGCGTGAAGTACGTCAACGAGCGCGCCACGGCCACCCAGCAGACCGGATTCTGGTTCGTGGCGCAGGCCCGGCCCGACGTGACGCGCGACATGGGCATCCTCTGGTTCGGCGTGGACGACGCGGCCACCTCGTGCCTGACGCCGATCTTCTGCTCGGCGCAGGAGGTCCCCGGGTGTTTCCGCGAGGACAACGGCTCGATGCTCGAATATTCGCCCACGTCGGCGTTCTGGCTCTTCAACCGCACGACCAATTTCGCCTACATGCGCTACGACATGATCTCCGCGGACATCCGCAAGGTCACGGACAAGTGGGAGAACGACATGCTCCGCAACGTGCAGGCACTCAACGCCCGAGTCGGAAAAATGTCGCCCGAGGCACGCCGCAGCCACCTCACGCAGCTGAGCGTGGAGACGGCGCAGCAGCTGTTCGACCGCTGGCAGCGGCTCAACAACTATCTGCTGGTGAAATACATGGACGGCAACGTCAAGAGCGAGCACGGCGACGTGCTGACGTTCCTCGACGGCGACGGCTCTGCGGCGCATTTCGTCGACAACGGCAACGGGAAACAGATTCCCGGCAAGATCCAGTTCCCGGGCTACAACGAGAAATGGAAGCGCGCCGTGGCCAAAGACAATGGTGAAATACTAAAAGTAGTGAAATGATGCGGTACGACATCATCATCGTGGGCAGCGGCCCCGGAGGCTATGTGGCGGCGATCCGCGCCGCGCAGTTAGGGAAAAAGACGGCGCTCGTGGAGCGCGCCGAACCGGGAGGCGTCTGCCTCAACTGGGGCTGTATCCCGACCAAGGCGCTGCTCAAGAGCGCGCAGGTCTACGGATACTGCAAAAACGCGGAGCATTACGGACTGGAACTTGCAGGGGAGGTGCGCCCCAACCTCGAAGCCATCGTGGCGCGTTCGCGCGGCGTGGCCGAAACCATGTCGAAGGGCGTGCGGTTCCTGCTGAACAAGAACAAGATCGACCTGATCCCCGGATTCGGGCGGCTCACGGCCCCGGGGCGCATAGACGTCGACGGGGCGGAGTACGAGGCCGACCACATCGTCCTCGCCACGGGAGCCAGGCCGCGCGAAATGGCCTTCATGCCCATCGACGGCGAGCATGTGATCTCGTCGCGGCAGGCGCTGACGCTCACGCGCCTGCCCGAATCAATGATCGTCGTAGGTTCGGGAGCCATCGGCAGCGAATTCGCCTGGTTCTATGCCTCGCTGGGCGTGCGGGTCACCATCGTCGAATACATGCCCCGCATGATGCCGCTCGAAGACGAGGAGGTGTCGAAGACCATGGAGCGCGCATTCCGCAAACTGCGCGCGACGGTGCTCACTTCGACCACGGTGAAAGCAGTGAAGGTCAACGCCGAAGGGCTTTGCGAAGTGGAGATCGAGGGCAAAAAAGGCGCGGAGACCCTGACGGCCGATGTCGTGCTGTCGGCCGTGGGCATCCAATCCAACATCGAAGGCATCGGCCTCGAAGAGCTGGGCGTCGCCGTCGAACGCGACAAGGTCGTCGTGGACGAATTCTACCGCACCAACGTTCCGGGCGTCTACGCCATCGGCGACATCGTGCCGGGTCCGGCGCTGGCGCACGTGGCTTCGGCCGAGGCCGTCTGCTGCGTGGAGTCCATCTGCGGACTCGACCCCGCGCCGGTGGACTACACGACCATTCCGTCGTGCATCTTCACCCAGCCCGAGGTGGCGTCGGTCGGCATGACCGAACAGCAGGCACAGGAGCGCGGCATCGCCTATAAAGCCGGCCGCTTCCCCTTCACCGCATCGGGCAAGGCCACGGCGGCGGGCGACCGCGACGGATTCGTCAAACTGCTCTTCGACGAAGAGGACCGCCTGCTGGGGGCGCACATGGTCGGGGCGTCGGTGACCGAGATGCTGGCCGAGCCGACGCTGGCGCGCACGCTGGGCGTCACGGCCCACCGGATCGCCCGCACGATCCACGCCCATCCGACGATGAACGAAGGCGTCATGGAAGCCGCCGAAGCGGCCCTGGGCGCGGCGATCCACCTGTAAAGGCCTCCGGCCATCCCCGGAAAAAACATGCGGCGGACCCCGAAGGGTTCGGTATTTGTAGGTAAAGAGAAGCGCAGGAAAGAGTAAATATCATGTTTACAGGTATTTAATTCCCTGTTCTGCATCTGTTCCGAGCAATAAAATTGCAGAATCGGGCAGGATTAACGGTGAGTTGTGTTACTTATCCGTTACCTGCCCGAAATGCTTTGTTTTGCATTAAGGTATTTGTTTTCAGTTCGTTGCATCAAATTTCCGCATAACAAATAACCTGACTTAACGTTTAACAAATCCACAAAGTTCAGGTTATCATGCAACGCAGCACTTTCAAAGTCTTTTTCTACGTGAAAAGGCAGTCGGAAAAACATGGTCAGGTTCCCGTCATGGGTCGTATCACGATTAATGGTACGATGTCGCAGTTCAGCTGCAAACTCACCGTTCGCTCCACCCTTTGGGATGCCAAGGCGAACAAGGCTTCCGGTAAGAGCCTCGAAGCCCAACGCCTCAATGAAAAGTTGGAGAACATCAAAACCAATATCGGCAAACAGTATCAGCGTCTCTGCGACCGGGATTCATACGTTACGGCCGAAAAAGTCCGCAACGCCTTCCTCGGTATGGGCGACGACTGCCGCC
>ENA-UOOD01002064-UOOD01002064.1-human-gut-metagenome-genome-assembly--contig:-CS67-NODE-2064-length-18796-cov-11.146310_pt1 | contig 18796 bp, 19 predicted proteins | sample MGYA00242464_ERZ724011 | MGnify/ENA metagenome assembly ERZ724011 | reverse complement strand
TAGCCTGCCCATAAAGGCGCTTTCCTTTTGTCGCCCGACCGATACCGCGGGGGAAAGGTGGTGCTGTAAGGCACCAAAGGGGGGGGGAAAAGCCACCGGAGGTGGCTCATCATCGTAATGCGTATCAAACTATATGACTCATAAAGCCAATCCCGTAACGCTGACTTTAAAAATTGCGGCACAGCAGCCACCACCACCCTCTGAACCTTTTGAACCTTCTGAATTCTATGAACCTTCACGCCCGCAGGGCGTGTCCAAGCCCCGTCAACCCTCACACCGTAGGCGTGTCCAAGGGCATATCAACAAATCCCTGGCTGATACATCTGCCCAGGCTCCCCGACTATATGACCAGAGAGGCGAAAAGGCCTGGCGAAGGGTCTTTCCAATTCCCGCGGTGCACAATCCATGGAAGTGGGGAGGAAAGACCTGGAACCTTCATGAATTTCTCCTCTCCGGCGCGCCGAAAACTCCATAAAAACTCCTGAGGCATGACCTGCTAGACATCCTGGTGGCAATATAGCGCATCTTTTCTTCCTTGACGACACAGACATTCCGCTTAGGCGGCTATCCCTGGCCGATTCATCGAAGCAGATGCCTTGACGCCCTACCGTGCATAAGTATGGGACCAATCAGGAGTTTTTACAATGAAAAAAGCAGCTCCATGAGAGGCTGCTTTTTTGCGTGCTCAAAGACAGCACAAAAACACGGATGGTATCCATGCCAGTCAGTATGGCGGGCCTCTAGGGAAGCGCTAATTAAATCATTGTCTGCTTTTATTCGTGAATTTTTATGCAATGCAAGGAATGGGATGACGCAAATAGCGAGCTATTTAAGGAGTCCCATGACGCAGCAGTGCAGAAAAATTCTTATAAAGGCAGACTCTATGAATTAATTAGTGCTTCCCTGAAATCAGGCGGCAACGCTAAATCACAGGAAAATCCTGCGTCAACCCTGCTCTTGTCGTCCGGGAATGCGGGCTCATGCTGTATGTGGATGGTATCCGTGCTTTTGCGATGGGTTATCATATTTTTTACGAATCTGCAGAATCCGTTTCGCTTCCCCGGCGCCGGGGAGTGGGAGGAGAAAAACAGGAGCCTGTATACAGGGATTCTTGATTCCTTTCTGTCAAAGCTGCATTCCGGCCGGAATTATCGCGATATACATGACAGATGGGAAATAGAATTCTTCCATGGAAAGCGTCCTCATTTCTCTCTCCATACATTTATATTGCATAAGCCCCTCCTTTTTACAACACTCTTCGACATGGCTGCCTCAAGAGGGAAAGTTTTCAAAAAAATTTTGCCTTTTAAAATCTGCATCTTTTCATTAAGAATGACCCGTGCCTTAAATATTAAAGAAAATCTATATAAATTATTATAATAAACAGTACTTTGCATTAAAAGGTATTGATTTTTATATGCCTTAAAATTAAAATCATAAGCATAATAAATTAATAAAGTTAAACTATGGCGTCTCATAGGAGACTTAATAGGGAATCCGGTGAAAGTCCGGAACGGTCCCGCCGCTGTAAAAGGGAGCTCTTCATATTTTGTCATTTGGGAAACCTGAGAAGACTTGAAGAACAAGGAACTTAAGTCAGAAGACCTGCCTGGTTTGTGACAGTACCTCCTGCGATGGACAGGGTATGGGATGTGGCGGTTCATATGGGACTCTTGCTTTTTAACATACCATTCTTTGCTCTTTCCTTGAGGGAAAGAGCATTTTTATTACAGGAAATTTTATATTGGTTTCTTCTTCCAAAAGGCCCCAGTCTTTGGATAAGATCAGAAGTTGGTTGAGCTCCTTGATATCCGGAAATAGGAATCTTATGGAAGTATGAGATATATTTTCTATTTCTATATGTTTGCAACATGGAGGATTATATGATTAAGAAAAGACTGGCAGTACTGGTCCTGATGGGATTGGCGGCATCCGTAGTTGGAGGTTTCACGGTAAAAGCATCAGATTCTACCACTTTAAATGAAGTTGTAGTCAATGCGGATAAGAATCGTTCGCGTGGCAATGAGACTGTGATCAAACCATTAGGCGTGGTAGCAGATCAGGTTCAGGAGGTAGGGCTTCTTGGCGAAAAAGATGTTCTTGATACTCCTTTTTCCAGCATGACGCTTACTCGTAAAGACCTGGATTATTTCGGCTCTCCAGCAAAAGGACCGACGGATGTTATCACTTTAAATCCGGCAGTTCGAGATAATTCCAGCAGTTTATATAATGATATTTCTATTCGTGGTTTAAAGATTAACGGACATTCCATGTTCTTAAATGGAATTCCTGATATGCTTGATCAGCAGCATGCAACTGATGTTTACATAGATAAGACAGTTGTCATTGCAGGGCCGAATCTTGGTATTACCGGTACTCCGGATCATTCTGCAGCAGCCGGCACTGTAGATTTTATTTCTAAAAGGGCACAGGATAAAGAAAATCTGGATCTGACTCTTTCTTATTTAGGTGGTGAATCTACCAGGGAAATCGTCGATTTTGGTAAACGCTTTGGTGATAACAAGCGCTGGGGCGTTCGTGTCATGTCTGATTTTCAGGATGGCGAAACAGCTATTTCCAACGAAAAAATTCGACAAAAAGATGTTTTTGTAAATATTGACCAGAAAACAACAAGTAGCAAAACAAATTTACTGGTTGGTTATAACTATGTAGATCAGCACGCAAGTCCACATACATTTAGTTTTGCGTCAGACTTGTCAAAAATTCCGAAGGCCCCAAGTGCAAGTCATTCCTATAAGCCAAGCTGGTCTTATAATGAGTTTGATAACTGGATTGCTACATTGAACCATGAGCAGAAACTGAATGACCATGTGACAGCTTATGTAAATGCCGGTTATCACAGAGAAGATTGGTATGGATATATTGATGGTTCTCCGAAAATTTTGAATGCGAATGGGGATTATACGATTACCGAAACTAACTATCCGCTGGCTGTCACCAGTAAGTATGTAGGTGTTGGCATTAAAGGCGACTTTGATTGGGGAGCCACAAAGCATAACTATGTAGTGAACTTTGATAGAACCTGGTACTATAACTATGGTGGAGAAGATAAGAATTGGGGAAATAATGGTTCTGTCATTGTAACTGGTAATGTATATAGCAGGATCCTGAATGATCTGGCATGGAAGAATGCCAATAAGCATGAGGGAACGGCACCATGGTCTCAGAGCCAACGTATCAATGGCTGGCATATTGCGGATACCATTTCCATGATGAATGGTAAATTGGATGTTCTCTTAGGCTTGCATGGTCATGATGCCAAGCAGACTAAGAGCTCCGGAACTAAAACGTATACCGGTGTCAATCCAACCTTCGGAGTCAATTATAAGATTACGCCGAATTTCTCTGTGTACGCAAGCCACAGTGAATCCTTCATGTTAGGTACTGTAGTTGGTGCAGGCTACTTAAATGCAGGAAAGGCCTTGGATCCAGCTAAAACCAAACAGAATGAATTCGGCTTTAAATATAAGACCGGTGATTTACTTCATACTCTTGCGTTCTATCAGTTGAAACAGCCCAATTATTATGGTGTTAAAGGAGAAAATTATGGTACCGATGGATACCAGAATGATAAAGGATTTGAATACTCTATCTCCGGTTCTTTGAATGATAAACTCGACATTATTGGTGGCTTTTCTTATATTGATGCTAAACAGCCAATCAATAAAAAACGGGTCAATGGTGTTCCTCGTTGGGCTTCTACTTTGGGGCTTGTATATAAACCTACTGACAGCCTGTCCTTAATTGGTAGATTCAATTATATGAGCCGTGCATCGATTATGAATGAAAAGTTGGAAACGCCATCTTTCGTAACATTTGATTTCGGGGCAAATTATGAAGCTTACATTTCCAATACACCAGTAACGTTTAAAGCAATGCTTTATAATGTATTTGGAAGAGATTACTGGATGGGTATGAACGGAAGCAATAGTGTCCTGCTTGGTCAGCCACGTACATTCGTACTCTCTGCCACCATGCATCTGTAATACATGAGGAGACTGTAAAATGCAGCGATTGATACGAAGGACATCGCTCTTTGCGATTCTCTGTATTTTAGTCAGCCTCCTGCTTGTTTCCTGCTTTGTTGGTCTTATGCTTGGCACGTTGGCCATAGCCCCTTCTTATGTCTTCGGGGCTCTTATGGGAACCGACAGTTCGTTGGCCCTCTATAAAGATATTGTTTGGAATTTGCGCCTGCCCAGAGTTATTCTATCTGCTGCTGTAGGGATGGGACTGACCCTTTCAGGGACAGTGATGCAGGCGATGTTTCGCAATCCTATGGCCAGCCCATACATTATGGGAATTTCATCAGGCGCCGGACTAGGTGCGGTATGTACAATATTTTTTGGCTTTGGCGCTGCATTGGGCGCTGGCAGTGTTGGTGCCGGCGCCTTTTGCGGCGCTTTGGCTTTATCCTTTGTATTATTACTGATGGCAGGGAAAAGGGGAGGAGACACGGCCTATCTTTTGATCCTGGGGGTTGCTTTGTCGGCTGTATCCTCCGGAGTAACCAGCATTATTATTTTTGCCGGCGCCAATTCTACTGGTATGGATGTGACTTTATACTGGATGATGGGAAGCGTAGCTTTTGTGAAACTAAATGCATCTTTGCTTCTTCTGTCCCTTGTTCTCTGCCTTTTTCTTTTTTTCGCAACGCAGTCCAACGTGATGAATCTTATGCTGGAAGGACAGGAAGCAGCTTTGCCATTGGGAATGAATCTGATTCCCTTTTATCGTCTCTACCTGGTGCTGAATGCGGTTCTTGTAGGTGGCTTAGTCATGGAGGCCGGACTTATCGGATTTGTGGGCCTTATTGTACCTCATTTTTCTCGAGTTGTGATGGGAGCGTCCCATAGACGACTTTTACCAGTAGCAGTTCTTACCGGGGGCATTCTGACCGTATGGGCTGATATTCTGGGGAGGTCTTTGATTCCAGGACAGGATATTCCTATCGGGGTCATGTTGGCATTTATCGGAGCTCCATTGTTTATTTACATGCTTCTTAAAGGAAATTATCACTTTGGAGGAAATAGCTGATGAATATTCAAATCGTTGATTTGTCGGCCCGGTACGAGGATAAGACCGTGCTGTCTCATGTGAATATTTCCTTTGAATCGCACGAACTCACTGGATTGATTGGCCCTAATGGCAGTGGCAAAAGTACACTTTTGAAATGTATTTATCGTGTTGTGAAACCTTTTGGTGGAGAAATTATCTTGGGAGATAAGAAAATTTCAGAGATGTCCTATAAGGAAAGTGCAAAAAGGACAGCGGTACTGGCTCAGCACCATAGCAGCGCTTTTGATTTTTCTGTAGAAGATGTGGTGCTCATGGGACGTACGCCCTATAAAGGTATAACAGAGGGGAATAATCGTAAGGACTATGAAATTGCATGGAAGGCAATGAAAGAGACCGGTGTGGATGGGATGGCAGAAAAGAGTTTTTCCAATCTTTCGGGCGGGGAGCAGCAGAGAGTCATGCTGGCAAGGGCCCTGACACAGGATACGCCATGCATTATTCTCGATGAACCTACCAATCATTTGGATATTACGTACCAGCTGCAGATTATGGATTTAGTGCGATCACGTCATATGACGGTGGTGGCTGCTATTCATGACCTGAATATTGCTGCAATGTATTGCGACCGGATTGTAGCTATCAAAGAGGGAAAGATTGTGGAGCAAGGGACGCCACAGGAAGTTCTTACTTCGAAGACTATTTATAATCTTTATCATGTAAAGTCGCAGGTTATTTCACGCAGTGATGGACGGCCGGCCATCATTTTTGAGAGAGGCGTTCTATGAGAAAATTACGGATGATTCTTTTTCCGTTGGTTTTACTGGTATTTCTTTTCTGCTTCATGGGGTATGGGACGATTCATCTGTCTCCAGGAGAAATTCTTGCTTATCTGACCGACTTTATTGCTGATAAGACTCCGGCAGACTGGATAAAAAGTGACCTTTTATGGTATATTCGTATACCCCATACCGTATTGGCTTTCATAATCGGCGGAGGTTTGGCTTTGACGGGTGCTGTCATGCAGGGAGTGATGAGAAATCCTTTGGCGGATCCCTATCTTCTAGGGATTTCCTCTGGCGCCAGTCTTGGAGCTGTATTGGCCATTGCTTTAGGAATTTCGTCAATATTCGGATTATCTGGTATTGGAGCCATGGCTTTTATCGGGGCAGGACTAGTTTCTATTCTTATTCTTATTTTCACCGGACTCACAAGAAAAGGAGGAAGCTTAATCCTGATTCTTATCGGGGTTGCCTTGAATGCACTGTGCTCAGCAGCGGTCAGTTTCATCGTGCAGGCGATGACAGAACCAAGTAAGACACGATCTGTTCAGTTTTGGCTCATGGGTAGCATTATGGTAGATGATTGGATATCTATCGGAGGCCTCGCCCTGGTAGTGGGTGCAGGTACGCTTTTCTTCATGAACCAGTGGAGAATAATGGATTTAATGCTTATGGGAGATGATTTGTCTATTTCAATGGGGAAGAATCTCTCTTTTTATCGAAAAATCTATATAGCCGTGAGCGCTCTTATGGTAGGAACTATGGTATATATGTGTGGAATGGTTGGGTTTGTTGGTCTCCTTATTCCCCACGTTGTCCGTCTGGTCTATGGGAGTCGGCACAGGGTGCTTCTTCCGCTCTCTTTCCTGACGGGGGGATGCTTTCTGGTGGGTGCAGATATGATTGGTAGAAATCTGATTTCCGGCATAGAACTGCCTATTGGAGTGACAGCGGCAGTGTGCGGGGCTCCCTTTTTCGTTTGGATGCTGCTGTCAGGAAAGTATGGTACAAAATGAGGGCGCTATTGATTTGCATTGGATTGGGATTCATGCTGATTTCCAGCGGATGCGGATTTTCCAGTCAAGAACAGCAGGCAAATGGAATTGCTGTCAATAATATAAAGGTAGAGAATTATTTCAATTTAGGCCCTAATACTCAGTATTTTGCAAAGGTACCACAACGAGTGCTTGTCATTGGCGCTAACCAGACGGAAGCCCTTTTAGACCTGGGAGTGGAAAACGCTATTGCTTATTCGGTGAAGTATGAGGATAATGAAACGTTTCCCATCAAAGAGTCAAACCAAAAGATATTTGATCGTCTAACATTTCTTTCAAGGCAGGAAATCACAGCTGAAAATATATTAAGGCTCCATCCTGATCTCATTATTTCTGAAGAATCCTGGTATTCAAAAAATAAATTGGGTAGTACAGATTATTGGAACCGTCGCAATATTCATACCATGGTTTCACTTAATACCACCAGCCCAAGCAAAACTAATGAGCCGGAGACAGTGGAAAAAGAAATGAAGTACATTCGTGATTTTGGCCGGATATTTCATAAAGAGGAACAGGCAGATAAGATTGTTAATACTACGATAGAGCGTTTTGATGCGATTCGTGAAAGAACGAAAGGTACGACGCCACCAAAGGTTATGATACTAGATCTTCTGTCAACTACAATTTCTTATGGAAAAAATAAAATCGCCGGAGATATTGCTTCTCATCTGGGGGCTAATGTTCCCGATACAACAGCAGCAGTGAGTGATGAATATATCATGAAAGAAAATCCTGATGTCGTATTTGTAGTAACTTATGGAAATGCAGAGAGCCTTCTAAAAAAAATCGAAAGTAAAAAGGCATTTCAGCATCTAACCTTTATCCAAAAACATCGTCTCTACCCTATTCCTTTGAAATATGCCTATAGTCCCATTACTAGAACGATTGATTCGGCAGGTTATATGGCAGAGAGAATTTATCCTGGACAGTTCAGCTTTCCCAAAGAGTATGATTTTCATTCGTAGATTATCGGTGCTTCCCTGGTAGAGTGTTATTTAAGGAACCCTTGGACGCAGTAGAGAATGAAAGTTCTTATAAAACCAGACTCTGCTATTCAGACGACGCCGCCTGACAATCTCCTGATAGACTTTTCTGCTTTTTGTGGCATGAAAAAGGTACAGATTTTTTTTCTGTGCCTTTTCTTATGCTGCTTTTGAGCAAAGAAAGAATTTTATGTTTGTATCATTTTCTATATATAATCTTTTTGACGGCAAAGAAAGAAGCGGCGATAATATAAGAAGTGGTTTTGATTTCATATAGAAATGAGGAGACAGGATGGCAGATACAGAAAGGGAACAGCAGAGAGCGGAGTTATACCGGGGGATTTGGAATATAGCCAATGACCTTCGGGGCAGTGTGGATGGATGGGACTTCAAGCAGTATGTGCTTTGTACCCTTTTTTACCGTTATATTTCAGACAATTTGACGAAATATATCAATGACGGCGAGCATGCAGCCGGCAATGGGTCCTTTGACTATGCATCCCTAAGCGATGAAGAAGCGGCACCGGCCAAGCAGGGTCTGGTGGAGGAGAAGGGATTTTTCATTCTTCCCTCTATGCTTTTTGAAAATGTGCGGAAGGCGGCGGATCGGGACCCGAAGGATCTGAACGAAAAGCTGGAAAAGGTCTTTTCCTACATCGAGGGCTCAGCAGTGGGCACTGATTCGGAAGATGACCTGGCCGGCCTTTTTGATGACATGGACGTGAACAGCAACAAGCTGGGCGCTACGGTGGAGGAAAGAAATAAGCGGCTGGTAAGCTTTCTTGATGGTGTAGGGATTATGAAATTGGGAGATTACCAGAAGAGCCGCATTGATGCCTTTGGTGACGCCTACGAATTTCTCATGGGCATGTATGCTTCCAATGCAGGGAAATCGGGCGGCGAATTTTTTACGCCCCAGGAAGTATCAGAGCTTTTGACCCGCATTGCCATCGGTGACAAAAAGGAAATCAATAAAATCTATGAGCAAAGATGCTTGGGATTGATACAATTTAAAGAAAGGTACGCATAGCCTAAAAGCCCATATTTAGCGAGGTTTTAACGTATTCCGGCAAAAGGCCGTTTTTTTTATGCCCGAAAATAGAGGGGGTTGGCTATGAGTAATGAAAGCTGATGGAGGAGAGAAATGAATACGGCAGTAGCGATAGCTTTTTATCGTTACTGCCGTTATTTTATGCTGGATCCATTTATTCTGGCATTTTGATTTTTATATCATACATGGTTTACTTCCCTCCAAAAACAAATTTATTCATTCGCTGTACAGTAGCTTGGATAATTGGGCCTGATATCAAAACTGTAATAATCGTACAAATACCGAAGCTACCTCCCAACAAAACCCCGATAACGACCATCGCCGCATCCAATATCATACGGACAATTTTGACAGGCCATCCATTTTTCCCTGCCAGAGAAAATGTCACTGCCTCATAAGAACCACGCCCAAGATTTGCTGATGCATAGATGCCAGTTCCTATTGCAAAGAGAATAATACCGATGCACATCAGCAGGAAATTTATCCAGACAATATCGCTGTATCTTTGTATCCTACTGAATATCTCTACAAACCCACTGTATTCCACCTGATACAGAACAGTTCCAATATGGATCTGTGAACGGTCATAAAACCATACAAATACGATCATGACCACTGCTATCACAAAAGAAGTCATTCCGATACTCATCCCAGTAACTTTGGAGACTCCCTGCCATAATACAGCCAAAGTTGCACTGCCAAATCCAGCATACATAGCAAGCGTAATTCCATAAGCAGAAATAATTGAACCAACAAGAATTACTATAATTTTAGTAAGCCAGTTTTTTTCTCTCATAACGCCCCTCCTGTAGATTCCTGTACAGACGAAATGATTTCTTCTTGAAGGGCGAGAAAGTGCTTAGAAACCCTCTGAAGTAATTCATGACTAATCTCATCAACATATGCACTTTTCTGCCATTCGTCAATGCGTAGCAATCGCCCCTTTTTAACAACAATCTCTCCGTTGACAATAACAGTATCCACCATACGGGCATCACCACTACGTACGATACAGTCAGCAGGATCATTTCGGCCTCCTGCATAGGAAAGTGAACTCCAGTCAAGCAGAGTCAAATCTGCTGCTTTACCCGGCACTAAGGTACCTATATCATTCCTTCCCAACGCTTTTGCTCCACCAGCTGTAGCCATGTTTAAATATTCTCAGATGTACAGGCATTCTCTTCATGGGTTAATCGATTCAATAAATAAGCAACCCGCATTTCCTCCATCATATTAGATGAATTGCTGCTGGCAGCTCCATCAACCCCAAGACCAATGCGCTCAACACCCGATCCATCATGTTACGAACTTGGCAGGAGCCGGAACTGAGATACATATTTGAAATGGGACAGCTTACAACGCCGGTTCCAGTCTCTGCTAATACTTTTATATCCTGTTCATCCAAATGAATACAATGGGCATAATAAAACCGATCTCCAAGCAGATTATTCCTCCGGAACCATTCTACCGGCGAACACCCAAATTGTTCCATCGTAAAGTCATACTCACTCTTACTCTCCGCAAGATGCCCGTGTACCATTACATCATATTTTTCTGCAAATTCAATCGTTGAGCGTAACACTTCTTCTGCGTCATATTGTGCAATACTAGGCCCTATTCCAACCCTGCACGATAGTGTAAAATCATTTGTGTAAACTCAAAAGTGGGTATAGAAAAAGGAACCATTTTCTTTTATAGTGTTAAGTGCCGAAACAAAACACAAAGAAAGAAGATTCCTTTATGTCTCATCTTACCACAGCACTCCTCACATCGCTACTTCAAAGTGGGTGCTGCTACCAATGAATTTCTTCGCAGCAAGATCGAAGAAGGTATCAATGCCGTTCTCAAGGAGGAGGAATAGGGGGCGCCTGACGGCGCGGTGGCTGGTGGCTGGTGGCTGGTGGCTGATGGCTAGTGGCTAGTTCCTGTTTCCTGGATACTTGCCACAAGCTACTAGCTACTAGATACTAGATACAAGCTACTAGATTTCTTAGGTGGAAGGGGGCGCCTGATGAGTGTGAAGCTCTCTGTTTTCCTCAGGGCCCTTGGCCTCATGGGCTATACTCTGGAAATCAAAAAAGAGGGGAAAACCGTAGTTTCCATCCAGCCGGAGGACTACTCATCGGCGGAGAGGGAAGACCATAATCAATAAAAAAGCACCTCGAAAGGTGCTTTTTTTAGTGCTATCTGCCTTGTACAGCTGTCTCAGATGACCCGGAGGGCGTTGGGGAGACGGACGTACTGGAGGTGTTCGGACATGTCCATGTAGAATTCCACGTCGGTGTAGAAGGTATCCATGACTTCATGGAAGTGGGTGCCCAGGTCTTCTTTGAAGGTGTATTCCAGATAGTAGGGGGTCCAGCCGGCTTTCATGAAGAAGTATTTCATGGGATTCAGTTCTGCCGGGCAGGTGAGGTGGGCGGCCTGGAGGAGGTCTTCGCCGGTGGCCCGGTCGAAGCCGAAGTAGGAGGCCATGGAGAGGACCAGGAGTTTCAGTTTGTAGTCTTTTTCCACAAGATCCAGTACGTCCATATTGACGTAGAGGTCAGAGGCGATGGAGCGGATTTCCTTTTCTTTTGCCTTGTATTCTTCTTCAGACATGGTGATGGGGTAACCGTTTTTCATTTCGTAGAGCAAACCTTTTCCTTTGGTATCCATAATGGACCTCCTTTTTGAAATATATTATGATTCTATATTTATATTTTACTATATGTATTCAGAAATTTCAATAATAGCCTTGCGGACAAGCCCTGCGGGCTTGAGGGTTCTAAAGTTTGACGGGGCTATCGCCCCGAGGGTTCTTAAGTTTGACAGCGGCTATGCCGCTGAGGGTTGTGGTGGGCGCCTCTAAATTTATAGAAGGCGCCAGTTTGGATAGAACAACTTTAGTGAGCTAGTGAGCTAGTGGCTGGTGGCTGGGGAGCGCCTGACGGCGCGGCTCCGCCGACTGGTATTTACTATCGATTAGCTCATAAGTGCCTTGTACCGAGATTCTTCGCCTACGGCTCAGAATGACGATGAGAGCGGGAAGGAATTCCCGTAACGCTGACTTTATAAGCATTGCCCTACGGGCAATCCGCAACCCTCAGAGCCGTAGGCGCTGTCAAACTTAAGAACCCTTGGGCCGAAGGCCGGTCAATCCTAAGAACCCTCACACCGAAGGTGTGTCCACGGGCGCGTCCCGCGTCCCATGTGCAATTCTTTCCGGCTTGTTATATAATTAAATTGACTCATTGTTTATTGAAGTACAGGAGATGTATGGAGCGTTATAGGAATTATTCTGATTATCTGAAGGAGAGGTACGGGGAGAAGGTGTACAAGATCCCTGTGTCTCTTCCGGTGACCTGTCCGAACCGGGACGGGTGTCTTTCGTCGGGGGGCTGTATTTTCTGCGGGTCCATCGGCGCTGATTATGAGACGAAGGCGGTGGGCATGGGTATTACCCGCCAGCTGGACCGGAGCATGGCCCATGTGGGGCCGAAGTACAAGGCACGGAAGTTTATTGCTTATTTCTTGAATTTTACGAATACCTATGCCCCTCTGTCCGATTTCAAAAGCTGGGTGGAGGAGGCCATGAGTCATCCGGCGGTGGTGGCGGTGGATGTGTCTACCCGGCCGGACTGCATTCATGAGGCGTACCTGGATGTGCTGAAGGAGGCGTCGCTGAAGTATGGGAAGGATGTGACGGTGGAGCTGGGGCTCCAGAGCAGTAATGTCCACACCCTTTCTGTGCTGAACCGCTGCCATGGGCTTGCGGAGTTTATCGATGCATCTCTCCGCATCGGGCGGTATGGCTTCGATCTCTGCACCCATGTGATTGCCGATCTTCCCTGGGATGACCGGCTGGATGTGGCGGAGACGGCGAAGATTATTTCCGCGCTGCCGGTGACGGAGGTGAAGCTTCATTCTCTTTACATCGTGAAGGGGACGAAGCTGGCAGACATGTATGAGAAGGGGGAGGTCTCGCTTCTTCCTATGGAGGAGTACATGGAACGGGCGGTGCTTTTTCTTTCTTATCTCCGGAAGGATATCGTGGTGCAGCGCATGGTAGGCCGGGCGTCGGGTGGAAATACGATTACTGTGAACGGCGGCTCTCCCTGGTGGGAAGTGAAGGACCGCATCGACCGGCTTCTGGAGGAAAGAAATATTACCCAGGGCTGCCGCTGCCATTATCTGGACGGCAGGGCAGTGAAGCGGTTTTTGAAATGACAGGGTTCATGAAAGGAAAATGATTACGGAACGGGTAGAAGAAATACTCATCAGGGATCAGCAGGAAGCGTCCCATATTTTTGAAAGAGACAGTTCGTATCTGAAGGTCATGGGAGATCATTACGGCATTGATATATCGGGCCGGGGAAATCTCATCCGCATGAAGGGAGACCATGAGGCGGTGGAGCAGGCGGTTCATGTGGTGGAGCGGCTCCGCCACATGGTGCGTGAGCGTATCCGTCTGTCGGAGCGGCAGGTGCGGCTGGTGATGCGCCTTATGGATGAGGGAAAAGAGCAGCTTCTGGAGGAAATGGAAGAGGATATTATCAATTTCACCAAGAGCGGCAATCCCATCCGTCCCCGCACGCTGGGGCAGAAGTTCTATGTGGACGCCATCCGGAGGAATTCCATCACTTTCGGCATCGGTCCGGCAGGCACGGGAAAGACGTACCTGGCGGTGGCCCTGGCGGCCTTTGCCCTTCGGAACCACGATGTGCAGCGCATCATCCTGGTGCGCCCGGCGGTGGAAGCGGGGGAAAAGCTGGGTTTTTTGCCCGGCGATATGCAGGAGAAGGTGAATCCTTACCTGCGTCCTCTCTTCGACGGCCTCTTGGATATGTTCGGCCCCGAGGAGTTCATGCGGCTCCAGCAGAAGGGGCAGATCGAAGTGGCGCCGCTGGCTTATATGCGGGGACGCACGCTGGAGAAATCTTTCGTCATTCTGGACGAGGCCCAGAATACTACGGTGGAGCAGATTAAAATGTTCCTCACCCGTCTGGGGTTCCGGTCCAAAATGGTGATTAACGGCGATGTGACCCAGATCGACCTGCCGCCCCATGTGAAGAGCGGCCTCATCGACGCTCTCCGGGTGCTCGGCGGGGTGAAGGATATCGGACAGGTTCATTTCACAGAGGACGATGTGGTGCGTCACGACCTGGTGGCCGCCATTATCCATGCCTATGAGGAAGATGCTAGGAAAAGAAATAAAAACGGAGGCAGCAGCCATGGAAATCACGATTAATTACAGCGATATGAAATATTACAGTGAGGAACTGGAAGCACTGATTCATAAGGTGCTGGAGAAAGGGGCCGAGCTCCAGAAGGTGCCGGAGGATGCGGAAATCAGCGTGCTCATCTGCGACGGGGAGACCATTCATGAGCTGAACCGGGACTACCGCCATGTGGATGCGCCCACTGATGTCCTTTCCTTTGCCCTGAACGAAGGGGAAGACGATATTCCGGAAGAGGAAAAAGCTCTGGGCGATATCGTCATCAACCTGGACCGGGCGGTGGAACAGGCAAAGGAATTCGGCCACAGCAAGGAAAGGGAAATGGCCTATCTTTCAGTGCACGGTTTCCTCCATATCCTGGGCTATGACCATTACGATCCGGAAGAAAAGAAGGCCATGAGAAAGGCGGAGGAAGACATCCTCGGCGCCTGCGGCATTACCCGCATGATGACCGAAGGCAAGCTGGAAGCGGAACATGAAGGCTGAGGTCATCCGGAGCCTTCTGGAAAAGGCGGAGGAAGCCAGGAAGAAAAGCTACTCTCCCTACTCCCGCTATCCCGTGGGAGCGGCGCTGATGGCCAAAGACGGCACCATCTATGCCGGATGCAACGTGGAGAACGTTTCCTACGGTGCCGCTCTCTGCGCGGAACGGAATGCCCTGGGAAGCGCCGTGGCTGATGGACAGCGGGACTTTACCGCCATCGCCATCATCGGGAGCCATGAGGACTACACCATGCCCTGCGGCATCTGCCGCCAGGTGCTGTCTGAATTTCATGTGCCCCTCATCATCTGCGGAAAGTCACCTAAAGACTATCGCACCTATACCCTGGAAGAACTGTTTCCTTCTTCCTTCAGGGCTGAAGAACTGAAACACTGACTCAATAAGGAGAATCCATGACAGACAAAGAAACTAAATTTCATTCCGGCTTCGCTGCCCTGCTGGGCCGGCCCAATGTGGGAAAATCCACCCTCATGAACGCCCTTCTGGGAGAAAAGATTTCCATCGTCTCCGCTCACGCCCAGACCACGAGAAATATAATTACCGGCGTGTGGAACGGCGACAATGCCCAGGTAGTGTTCCTGGATACCCCGGGCATGCACAAGCCCCAGAGCAAACTGGGTGAAGCCATCCGCCAGAGCACCATGGACGCTTTGGACGAGGTGGACATGATCGTCTTCCTCTGCGCCGTGAACGATCCCCTGGGCGCCGGCGACCGGTACATTCTCTCCCTTCTGAAGGACCGGAAAGTGCCGGTCATCCTGGCCCTCTCCAAGACGGACCTCATTTCCAAAGAAGAAGTGCTGAAGAAAATCGTACAGTACAGCAAAATCTACCCCTTCGCTGAAATCATCCCCCTCTCCGCCAAAACCGGGGAGAACCTGGATGAGCTCATGAAGTGCGTGGTGAAATACATGCCCGAAGGACCGAAGTATTTCCCTGACGACATGGTGACTGACCAGCCGGAACGAAATATCGTCCAGGAAATCGTGAGAGAAAAACTTCTCACCCGCACCAGAGACGAAGTGCCCCACGCCATCGGCGTATACACCGAAGAATTCTCCGAAAGGGAGAACGGCAAAGTCTACATCCGCTGCACCATCTACGTGGAGCGGGACTCCCAGAAACGGATCATCATCGGCAAAAAAGGCAGCGTCCTCAAAGCCGCCGGCCAGGAAGCCCGGGAAGAAATCCAGAACCTCATCGGCGCCCCGGTGTTCCTGGACCTGTGGGTGAAAGTCACCAAAGACTGGAAGAATAAAGATTATATTCTGAGAGAACTGGGATATAAGGAACATAAGTGACAAGGTGACAAGCCCTGCGGGCTTGAGGGTTCTAAAGTTTGACGGGGCTGTGGCCCCGAAGGTTCTTAAGTTTGACAGCGGCTATGCCGCTGAGGGTTGTGGTGGGCGCCTCTAAATTTATAGAAGGCGCCAGTTTGTATAGAACAACTTTAGTGAGCTAGTGAGCTAGTGGCTGGGGAGCGCCTGACGGCGCGGCTCCGCCGACTGGTAGTTAATAGCATTTCTGTCACTTGCTTTTCTTGCCAAGATCCTTCGCTTTGTGGAGACCCTGCAGAGGGTCTCCAAGTCAGCCGAAGCCCTCCCTTAGCCTGCACATAAAAGGGCCTTCCGATTGTCGGCTGACCGACCTCGGATGACGAGTGTCCGGCGGGAAGAAATCGAGGCAGCACTGGTCATGGGATGGCCCCTTGATTCTGTCATTCTGAACGCAGTGAAGAATCTCGGTGCATGGCGAGGATGACGTCATTGGAATTCATGCAGGGGCCTGGTACTTCGCCTTTCCCGCCGACTGGTATTTACTATCGATTAGCTCATAAGTGCCTTGTACCGAGATTCTTCGCCTACGGCTCAGAATGGTCGGTCGGCCAAATAAAAGGAAGGCCCCTTAATGTGCAGGCTAAGGGCCAACTTTGGCCGACTCGCGCATTCTATGCAGAATGCGCGCAAGTGAGGGCGGGAAGGACTTCCCGTAACGCTGACTTTATACTCATCGCCCGTAAGGGCGATACCACAACCCTCGGCCCGAAGGGCCGTCAAACTTAAGAACCCTCCGGCCGTCAGGCCGGTCAATCCTAAGAACCCTCACGCCGCAGGCGCGTTATACAAGGAGGAATGTCCTATTACTACCGATATACAGTGGCTGGTGCTTTCTCTGGCAGCAGCGTTGGCCGCTTCATTTTTTAATTATAAGAATACGCTGGTCAATTTTTCCTTTGCCCGCATGCGGAAGAAGTACATTGAGGACAATGATGAGCAGGATCCGGAGCTGATCCGAAAGGTGGCTCCTTTTTACCAGCGCACCAGCCAGATTCTGGGCGGCACCCAGGTAGCATTTGTCATTTACTGCGGCATTTTTGCCATCAGTCTTCTGGGGATGGCGGAGAGCGGGCGCCATCTGCTTCTTGCCCTGATGGGAGAGGATCTGTCCTGGGCGGTGAATCTCATCCTGGCGGCAGCGGTGGTGCTGCTGGTTCTTCTTTTCTGGACGGGCACCATCCTTTACCCAGGTACCCATGCCCTGGTGGAGCCGCTGCCTATTCTGGCGTCCCACCGGTGGGTGGTGCACTGGAACCGCCGTCTTTTCCATCCCCTTGTGCAGGCAGGGCTTTTCCTGGTGCGCCGCATTTTCCGGCATAACAAGATTCCTTTCAGGAACGAAGTCAATTTCACCTATACGGAAGATGAAATCCGCTGCATCGTGGAGGAAAGCAACAGGAGCGGCCGGCTGAACGCGCTGGAAAATACGCTTATCAAGAATTCCTTCGATTTCTTCGACCTCATGGTGCGGGATGTAATGATTCCCAGAAATAATATGGTGGTGCTCTATTATAATGATGACTTGGAAACCATGCGGCGTATGATTTCCAAGGCCCACCATACCTGCTATCCGGTGTGCATGGATGATAAGGACCAGATTCTGGGGTTCATCCATGTGAAGGATTTCATGGAAAGCCTTCTCCATGGACAGTCCAACATTAAAACCATTATGAGGGAAATCCTCACGGTACCGGAGGTGATGCCGGCGCCTTCTCTTCTGCAGCTCATGAAGAACCGCCGCATTTATCTGGCGGTGGTGGTGGACGAGTACGGCGGTACTTCGGGCCTGGTGACCCTGGAGGATCTGGTGGAAGAGCTTATCGGCGAGATTCCCCAGTCCGTGGATACCACGCCCTATGAAATCCTGCGCATGAAGGACGGCACCTATGAATTCGACGGCACCGTCATTCTGGAAGACGTATCGGACCGGCTGGAAATCGACCTGGCCGGCGAGGATAAGAACGCCACCATCGGCGGTTTCGTATTCTCCCATCTGGAACGAATCCCCAAAGTAGGGGACCACGTGGATTTCTCAGGCTGGCGGTTCTCCGTGCTTCGCATGGAAGGCTTCCGCATCGTCCGGGTGCGGGCGGAAAAGCTGGCGCCATCGGGAAAGGAAGAAAGCCATGACAAGGAAGATTGAGAGCGGAGAAGCCATTGTGCTCCATAGCAGAGAAGGGAGAGAGGGAGGAAAGACCCTCTCTCTTTTTACCATGCAGAAAGGACGCATGGTCATGTCCCTGCCAAGGACCGTGATGGCCCGCTGCGGCAGCGGCCTCACAGCTCCCTTCTCCCTCATCCGCTATACCGCCTCGGTGGAAGGGGAATACGCACTCCTTTCCCAATACGAGGGGCACCTTCTTTTCGACATGATGAAACTTCCCTATGAAGACATGGCCTACTGGTTCTACGTTATAGAGCTGTCCGAAAAACTCTTCCCCCAGGGCGAAAAAGACAACGGCGCCTATGACACCCTTCTCAAGGCAGGCTCTATGGGAGGAAAAAGAAACAGCCTTCCTCTCTGCTTCATGACGGCGGTGAAACTCCTGGCCCAGTCCGGCTTCGACGCCGCCTCGCCGGAAGAAGCGGAAGAAAGCCACCTCTCCCCCGAGGCCCTCTCCCTCCTTGCCGCCTTCCGGGACTACCGCTGGCAGGGCCCTTTCTCCCGTCCCATCTCCCGGAAAACCTTCCATGAAGCAGCAGCCTACGTGGAAAACCTCGTGGAAAGGGTGTGCGATATCAGGATGCATACGAAAGGGGCGTTCTTGGGGACACGCCCCTATGGGGCGTGAGGGTTGACGGCCCGCTGGGCCGAAGGTTCTTAAGGGGC
>ENA-UOOD01002062-UOOD01002062.1-human-gut-metagenome-genome-assembly--contig:-CS67-NODE-2062-length-18822-cov-13.796931_pt1 | contig 18822 bp, 16 predicted proteins | sample MGYA00242464_ERZ724011 | MGnify/ENA metagenome assembly ERZ724011 | reverse complement strand
TCTCCACCGCCTAACGGCGGTCCCCCTCCCCTTTCAGGGGAGGCTATCATGAAAAAATTGATTTCCGTGCAAAAAAGCGGGACAGAGAAACTTCCCTGTCCCGCCTGTATCTATTCTTTCGAATGACTTAATAAATGGTTTTCTTTGCGGTTTCTACCACAATATCCGCACAGAGTTCCAGCCCCAGTGCTCCGCTGTTCAGGCAGAGGTGGTAGTTGTCCTTGTCGTACCAGTTTCCGCCGGTGTTGATGCTGTAGAATGTTTCACGACGCTTGTCGATCTTCCGCAGCATTGCCTCTACCCGCCGTTCGTCCACGTGATACTCCTGCACGGCACGTTCCGAACGGGACTTGGTGTCCGCGTAGATGAACACGTTGAACAGGTTTTCCAGATCCCGCAGGATATAGCTTGCACAGCGTCCCACGATCACGCAGTCGCCTTTTTCCGCCAGTTCCCGAATGATATTGGTTTCGATGATGTAGACCTTATCGGACAGCGGCAGGTTTTCCTCAATGGTGCGTGTAGGGCTGGAGGTCAGCATCAGAGTGTACAGAAAACTCTTGGGGGCAGCTTCCTCTGCGGTTTCCAGATAATCCATGGAAACATTGCAGCGTTCAGATGCCATTTGTAAAATTTCTCGATTATAACACGGAATGCCCAGCCGTTCTGCGATCATTTCGCCGATCTCACGGCCGCCGCTTGCATATTCTCTTTCAATGGTAATGATTCGATGACTCATAGTAAAATGCCTCCTCTTGTTTGAAAAGCGGGCGTACCCGTTTTCCAGTGCTTTCTCTTATTATAGCATACTTTGCAGTTTTTTGCACGTTTCACACGGGATTTTTTCTGGCTTCTATAAAAATTCTACATTTTGCACATCTATATGGGGAATGATTTATGCATTATGACAATATCCGTTTACTTGGTAGCATTCTGAATGGCTTCGATGATTTCCGGATAATACCATGTGCAGTCCTTGCGGTTCAGCAGACCGAAACCGTTCTTCGTTTCGTTGTTGTCCCAGATAAAGCACTTGATGCCGTGCTTCTTGGCTGTGCTGAGATAATAGCTGAACCATGCTACTCTTGCGGAGGTGTTTTCGTTCTTGTTCACGCAGCCGGTTTCGTCAATGATGACCGGAATGCCCTTGCTGACAAAGGTGTCGTCCAGATACTGGAACATGGTGTCCAGTTCCTGCTTGTCGGCATCGCTGCCCCAGTCGGCACGGGTGTCGTCCGGACCGCAGAAATCCCACGGGGCGTAGATGTGCAGGGATACGATCACATGGTCGTCTTTCGGAACCACCAGACCGCCGACAGCGTTCTTCTCCACGGACTGGGCATAGGTGCTGACAACCAGCGTTCTGTCCTTGTTGGAGCCACCGGAAGAACGGACGGTGTCCACAAATGCCTGATACAGGGCGTTGATAACGTCATAGGATTCCTGTGTGCCGCCGGTCCATTCCTCTGCGGAACCGATCATACGCGGTTCGTTCATGCCCTCGAAGATCAGGCGGTGGTCGTAGTTCTGGAATGTGGCACAGATCTGCTTCCAGATGTTTGTCAGGGTGGACTTGTCGCTTTCCAGTTTTTCACTGGAGGGTGTCAGCCATGTGTAGTCATCGTGGTGTACATTCACAATGACATACAGCCCATCGTTATAGGCGTAGTCTACAACTTCCTTGACGCGGTTCATCCACGCCGCATCGATGGTGCCGTCGGCGGACATGTGCTCGCTCCACGTTACCGGCACACGAATGGCATTGAAGCCGGCAGCCTTTACAGTGTCGATCATCTGCTGGGTGGTTTTCGGGTTGCCCCAGCCGGTTTCCGTATCGCTGGAGCTGGTGTTGTAGCTGTCCAGTGAGTTGCCCAGATTCCAGCCCACCTTGATGTTCTCCACGATCTGCTTGCTGGTCATGGCGTTGACCTGCTCCGCAGTAGGCGTTTCACCGGAAACTGCTGCCACTTCCCCGCCCTTGGAGGACTCGTCCGACTTCGGCTCGGTCTTGGTGGTCGTTCCGGTGCTGTTGCTGTAGCGGACGCTGATGTTGTTCAAGGTAATGCTGGGCTGGTCGCTCCACCAGTACCCCAGCATCACATCGCCGCTGGGGTCAATGCTCTCCTTAACATCGTCCGGCACGATCCACGTCAGGGAAAGGCTGGAGGAATCTGTGAACACGCAGACGTTCTTGGTCTGATACCAGCCGGCATCGGTGGCACAGTCCGCGTTCTTGTCCACAGACACGCCGAACGCACCGGTGAACTTGCCCAGTGCACCAGTGCTGCTGATGTCAAAGGTGACTGTCTGAAGCGTATCCTCTGCCCCGATCAGGTCGGACAGAGCGATCTTCGCTGTCTTGGCTGCCTCATCGTTGAAACTCAAAGTTGCAGCCGGACTGGCGGAATTGGTACCGTCTACCGGCACTTCCTTGGTACGGGTGTAGGTGCACACAATGCTGGACAGCTTCACCTGCTGCACATTGCTCCACCAGTGTCCGAACAGGACTTCGCCCCTGGGGTCGATCTCCGTCTGGATCTCTGCGGGAACATTCCATGTGAATTCCGCATAGGCACTGTTCTGGGACTGCTCAAAGTCTGCCGCCTGATACCAGCCGGCATCGGTGGCACTGGCACAGCCGTCCTTGACGGAAACACCGTAGCCGCCCTTGAAGTCGCCCAGACTGGACGAACCGTCGGCGGAGTACACAATAAAGGTAAAGGACTGTACCACGTCGCCCTCCTGAATAAAGTTGTCCAGCTTGGCTTTGTAATTGTTGGTGGTATCGCTGCCCTTGTCCAGCATGGCATTGATGTCGGTCAGTTCCGTGCCCAACGTGGTGGAAACCGTTTCTGTGGGGCTGACGTGAACTGTGGTAGTTTCCACAGTGGTGGTTTCTTCTGCGGCGGTGGTGGTTTCCTTTTCAGAGGATTCCTCGGCGGCAGAAGACTCCGGCTGGCTGCTGTCGCTGCTCTGCTTGCCGCAGCCGGTAAATGCCGAGCCAGCCAGCACACCGGCGAGAAGCAGTGCTGTCAATTTTTTCCATGATCTCATATGGTTGTTCCTTTCTAAAAAAACAACGGATGCCAAAAGGATTTCAGCATCCGCCGTTTGTCTTTCAGGCAACACTGCACATGCTTAGTACAGGATTGCCTTTCCATCAAAATGTGATCAGTCTACTGTGACGATCTCGCCCATCTGGTTGCGGCCTGCACCAATGGCATTGGATTCGTCCGTGTCGATGTGCATTGCAGTTGCATAGTTCGGGGAAACACGGCAAACCACGTCACCCAGAATTGCCTTTCTGCCGTCTGTTTCAACACGTACCCAAACGATGTCCTTATCCTTTACGCCAGCCTTTGCTGCGTCTTCCGGAGTGAAGTGAATGTGACGCTTTGCCACGATCACACCCTCAGAAATTTCCAGCTGACCTGCCGGTCCCACAATGGTACATGCACCGGAACCTGCAACATCACCGGATTCGCGAACCGGAGCAGCGATGCCGATCGAACGTGCGTCTGTTGCAGACAGTTCTACCTGATTGGCACTCCGGAACGGACCCAGAATGGAAACGTTCGGCAGTTCCTTCTTCGGTCCAACGATCGTTACGCGTTCTTCACTGGCAAACTGACCCGGCTGCGACAGCATCTTCTTGACAGTCAGTTCCTTTCCCTCACCGAACAGCACTGCGAATGCTTCCGCAGTCAGATGTACGTGTCTTGCAGATGTTTCAACAATAAACTTTTCAGACATGGTGTAATACCTCCCATAAATGCTCGCCGATGATGCACCGGCTTCTTACAATATTGTACTACTTTTTGCCGCTTTCGTCAAGGGTATAGTCCGATTTTCGTGAAAATCACACAGCCGCCCGGTTGTACATGCAATTTCCATATTTCTTGACATCTTTTTCAAAATGTGATACAATAGGACAAGAAAAAAGAGAGGAATTTGCCCTATGTATTACGTCTGTTATGTACTGCTGTACTGCATCATTTTTGCTTTTGGTGCGGCGATCGGCAGCTTTCTGAACGTCTGTATCTACCGTCTGCCCAAAGAGGAATCTCTCTGGCGGAACAACTCCCACTGCATGACCTGCGGTACACCCATTCGCAAGCGGGATCTGATCCCGATCTTCAGCTGGTGCCGTCTGCGGGGAAAATGCCACAGCTGCGGGGCAAAAATCCCCTTTCGCTACACGCTGGTGGAAAGCCTGAATGCGATCTTATACGTGTTGATCTTTGCCTATTTCGGCATCTTTGAACAGCCGGTCTATGCGGCTCTGGTATGTCTGTTCTGTTCGGCTCTGATCGTGGCCTTTTTCATGGACTTGGACACCCAGCTGATCAGTCTGTATGTGATCGGATTCATCGGGCTGCTGGGCGTTGCGGTTACGGTTTACGATGTCTGCACCGGAAATAGCACGCTGCTCTCTCACCTGATCGGAGCCGCAGCGGCATCGGTTCCGCTGTTCCTGCTGGTAATTCTGTCCGGCGAACGTGCCATGGGACGGGGCGATGCGGAACTGATGCTGGCAGGCGGCTTGTTCCTCGGTGTCAAAGGTGTTGTGGTAGGGTTGTTTCTGGGGCTGATCCTCGGCTGCATCTTCGGCATGATCCACAAGGCAAAAACCGGCGATTCCAAATTTGCCTTTGGGCCGTACCTCTCCGCCGGCATGGCAATGGCTCTGGTGGTCGGTGAACCCATTGCAAATCTGTACTTACAGATCTGCGGTCTGAAATGACCGCCCGAACACAGAAAGGCTCATCTCCGGTACGCTCCGGAAATGAGCCTTTTCTTTTTGGATTATTTCGAGCGTTACGCCGCCGGAGAAACACCCTCCACATGAATGGTGTAGTCCGTCATAATCTTATTGCTCCAGAAGAACCACTGCCCCGTCTTGGCGTTGTAGTTGTTCTTGGCAGACAGCACCTCCGTGCCGACCTTTACGGTATAGCTGTCAGAGAGCGTGTAGCCCGCCTTGGGGGTAATGGTGAAATAGCACACGCCGCTGTCGTTGAACAGCGGATCGCTGAACGTGATGTTGCAGCCCGCCGCACTGGATTCGTCCAGACCTACGTTTTTGCCGTTTTCGCTGGCGGCAATGGGCGATGCGGTGGTGGTGGTTGTTGTAGTTGTGGTGGTTTGAGGGGCGGTGGTTGTTGTGGTTGTAGTAACAACTTCAACAGATTTAGGAAGGCAAGCAGCAATACTGTTTTCTCGATATACAGTGTTTACCATTTGAGCAAGTGGTGTGTCAGGATTAGCCTTATAAACAACTCCGTTTTTAATCCAGAGTTCGTGAAGACCATTTACAACATCATCATAGTCAACGTGATACCCACCCCAACTGCATACATTATATGATTGCAAAATATTAGGTATTGTTGCATCATATGTAGCATCACTCCATGACAATTTTGGATAAATCGCAATAGCACCATTATTTTCAAGTGTTGCAACAATAAACGAGGTTTTCCCATTTTCCGGATTCAAGTTGTAACAACTATTATTTGAAATTAAACTGCCATCTTCCTTTTTCATTATGACGTTCATATTGTATTGTGTTCCATTTTCAGTACAATATGAAGGTTTAATTTCTGCATAACAACCATTTTTAGTTGAATCATAAATATGATATATTATCAATTGATTTTTTTCTGTTGTAACATCGGTACTAGCTGTCGTAATAAGTGTTGTTTCCGTCGCAGAAGTACTGGTTGTTGCAGTGGTACTTATAGTCGTGCTGGTTGTAGCGGAAGTTGTAGTCGTTGCAGCCGTAGTTTCTGTCGCGGAGGTAGTCGCCGTTGCGGTACTGCTTGCAGTAGTTTCCGCGGTGGTCGTTGCGGCAGTTGCAGTGGTTGCGGTTGTTGCAGCCGTGCTTGTGGTTGCGGCGGTCGTTGTGGTAGTTGTCGTGGTAGTCGTTGTTGTGGTGGTTGCTGTAGTCGTGGTGGTTGTGGTGGTTGTTGTCGTGGTAGTCGTTGTTGTTGTGGTTGTAGCCGCAGTCGTCGTGCTGGTAGTCGTTTTGGCTGTGGTTTCGGTTTCAGGCGGCGGAGGTGTGGTAGTCGTGGTAGTCGTTGTCGTTGCCGTATTTTTCGGAGCAACGATCTCGCACTGAATCTCCTCCGGACTGACACCCTTACAATAGAGGTGCACGATCTTATCTGCCGAAGCAGACGATGTCACAGCTCTGTTTGAATTCATCATAAAGGTTTTCAGGTTCTGATCCGGAGCCAGCAGGGTGTAATCCTTGCTGTACACATCATAATTCAGCGTGGACGGATACTTGACAAACTTCACGCCCACTTCGCCCGCATTGGTGATATAGTCGCACTTCGTCCAGTCGAGGGTGATGTTGGTGTAGGTGCTGTCGCCGTTGAGGGTGAGCATGGGGGTGTAACTGTCGATCGTACTTTCAGACGAGTTTCCGCCGGAGTAATCCATTTTCAGGCTAATGTCTACATCTGTACTGGTTGCACCAGATGTCCAAAAGCTGCTAAGAAATACTAATTTCAAATAAGGGTAGCGGCTGTATGTCATGACAATAACAATTCTAGCTGTAGAATTGTCTGATGCATCTGGCTTTTCTGCCCAGTAATTCCCGCCGTTTTCCGGTTTTCCGTAAATAAATGAACTTTGTTGAATACTGCCATATTTTACGCCGTCATATCCATCATAGGACTTGTTCTGTCCAACGCTTACATCTCCCGTTCTTCCATTTTCCATGGAATCGATCAGTTTATCGGCATCAACATTGCGAATTGTAATGCTCAACTGATTTCCCACAGAGTATCCGCATTTCGAAACGTCCATATAAATGGAAGTATTCCAACTCTGCTTATCCACTTCATATCGATCTGAAAAGTCATTCAGTTGAGAACCATTATTTGCATACACCAGAAAATTTTTCTTTTCCGGAGAACACTTTTTTCCGATTCCGGCATATGTTCCTTCTACATAGAGCCAGCCACGGCTGGATTCCTCACCGCTGTTAGTTCGTAAAAGTACACGGTATTTTATCTTTGTGTTATTTACAAATGTACTGTCCGGATTTACAGTAATGGAAGAATCGTACTTATTTTGAAAAGCACTGATATAATCCGGATTTCCGTCGGTTCGAAAATCACCCCGCCCGTTTGCAAAAATATCACTGTATTTTACCCAGCCATGATCGTACATTGCAGCACTGTCGTAGATCTCATTTCCGTCAGCATCTTTATCAATGAATTTCAGATCTTCTGTGTTATTGTCATCGCCTATGTAAATATAGATTTTTTCCCATGTACTTTCGGAACCGTCACTATAACTGGTAACTGCATACTGTGCACCGTCGCCTGCACCATTCAGACTGTACATAGACGGAAAGGCATAGCTTCCTGCATATTCGACAGGATTCCAATTGGTTTGATGATAACCGCAAAAATAGGGCATGTCAAACTGCACGAACTTACAGCTGTTGGAAACATAGTCTGTCAAATTGACGATCGTGGTGTCCGGTGTCCACCAGCCACTCCAAGTTGCATCTTTTGTAAAGTCATTCTCGGGATGTGTTTTTCCCCATTCTTCCCAGTACGATTTGGTATTGACTCTATCGTCCAGATTCCCCCAGCCTTTGGTTTCTGTTGTGGTGATCGTGGTGCTGCTCATCGGATACGCACTCGCATCTGTATAATTCGTCTTCAACACCAAATTACACTCCTGCACCGACTGCACCGCAGCGTATCCGTCGCAGGAAACCGCAATATCCACTTTCTGGCTGGTTTTCACCGCATCATGATAGGTCAGCGAAACCGTAAACACCGCATTGGCATCGCTGCTGGCACCGGTGATCTGATACACCTTTTGATTATCGGTGCTTTTTTCTGTATCCAGTGTCACGTATCTTCCGGCATCTGCACACAGAATGCCATACGCATTCCGCTGCACCTCGTCCCAGTTCCAGTACCGGCTTTGGGGCAACTGGGTCTGTAATTCGTCTGCCAGATTATTCGCCACAGTCTGATAATTCTGAACCTTTGCCGCCTGCACATAGGCAGAGATATTCGGGGCACAGAGTGCCGCAATGATTGCCATGATCACCAGCACTACGATCAATTCCACAAGAGAAAAGCCTTTTCGATTTCGTTTCATCTCTCTCACCTCTCCGAAAATATACAGACGGACACGCCGAAGCGAAGCTTAACTTAACAGATCCAGAATCTCATTCTTGTTGTTGGATACCCGAATGGCATCATCCCGCCGGATTGTGCCGGCTCTTACCAGCCGTGCCAGATCGGCATTCAGGGTGTGCATGCCAAGTGCCGCACTGGACTGCATGACCGTTGCCAGCTGGAAGCACTTATTGTCACGGATCAGGCTGCCTACCGCATCGGTTCCCACCAGAATTTCTGTAGCAGCCACACGGCCGCCGCCCATTGCCAGCGGGATCAGAGCCTGTGTGATAACGCCCTTCAGAATCGTGGACAGCTGTGTCCGGATCTGGTTCTGGGCGTGGGGCGGACAGCTGTCAATGATACGATCCAGCGTCTGTGCCGCACCGGTGGTGTGCAGAGTGGACATGACCAAGTGTCCGGTTTCTGCGGCGGTAACAGCGGCGGAAATCGTTTCGTAGTCACGCATTTCTCCCACGAGAATGACATCAGGGTCTTCACGGAGAGCAGAACGCAGGGACGCTGCAAAGCTCTTGGTATCCACGCCGATTTCACGCTGGTGAATGACCGACATGCCCGACTCGTAAACATATTCCACAGGGTCCTCAATGGTGATGATATGCTCCGAACGATTCTTGTTGATATAGTCGATCATGGCGGACAGAGTGGTAGATTTACCGCTTCCCGTCGGGCCTGTCACCAGAATCAGTCCTCTTGGCTGGTCTGCCAAGTCCCGCAGCACTTTCGGCATTTGCAGCTGTTCCAGTGTGGGAATGGTGTTGTTCAGCAGACGAATCGTGGCTGCCACCTTTTTCATCTGCCGGAAAACGTTGACACGCTGGCGGCAATAGTCCGGCGTTTCAATAGCAAAGTCCACGTCGTCGCCGTTTTCCAGCTGTTCCCGCTGTTCATCACTCAGCATGGACAGGATCATTTCCCGTGTTTCTGCCGCCGGAAATGAAAAGCCGCTGTCCAGCAGCTGCCCGTGGATACGGAACGAAACCGGCATGCCCTCGCTGATGTGAATATCAGAGCATTTCTTCTCCCGTGCTTTCATAATAAGTTCATTCATGGTCATGGCGGTATACCGTCCTTTCTGTAATCATTAGTCGGAATAATATGCGATCTTCATAACTTCTTCCGGCGTGGTCACGCCCTCTTTTACCAAGTCAATGGCACTGTCCAGCAGACTCCGCATGCCCTGTGTTTTCTTGGCATACTCCAGCATTTCCTGACTGTCTGCACTTTTGGCGATCATACGTTTCAACGTTTTGTCTATATATACCATTTCGTGAATGGAAATACGCCCTTTATAGCCCGTGTTGTTGCAGACCTTACAGCCCTTGCCGCGGGTAATCATGGGAATGCCGTCCCCGACAATGGCGATGTCATCTGCTGTCGCCGGTTCTTCGTATTTACAGAACTGGCAGACCTTACGCACCAGACGCTGTGCCACGATACCTACCACAGAGTTGGAGATCAGATACGGTGCCACGCCCATATCCGCCAGACGGACAATGGACGAAATGGCATCGTTGGTATGCAGGGTGGAAACTACCAGGTGTCCGGTGATTGCAGAACGCACGGAAATTTCAGCCGTTTCTGCGTCACGGGTTTCACCGATCATGATAATATCCGGATCCTGTCGCAGCAGGGCACGCAGTCCCACTGCAAAGGTCATGCCGGCAGTCACATTAACGGAAGTCTGCGTGATATTGGGCAGGTCTTTTTCCACAGGGTCCTCAATGGTAGAAATATTTACCGGTCGCTGGGACAGATGCTGCAATACCATATACAGCGTGGTCGTTTTACCGGAACCGGTCGGCCCCGTAATATAGATGATGCCGTTGGGGGCGGACATCATCTTCATCAGCATGTTATAGGAATACTCGTTCATGCCGAAGTGACCGGCGTGGTCGATCTTGGTATCCGACACCAGATAACGCATAACGATCTTCTCGCCGTGTGTCGTCGGCAGAACGGAAATACGCATACTGATGTCGATTCCCTCCAGCACAGCGTGGAAGTTGCCGTCCTGCGGGATACGTTTTTCCGCGATGTTCAGGTTGCTCATGATCTTGATACGGGCAACAATGGAGTTGTGCAGTGCCTTTTCCAGTGTCAGATAGCTGACCATCTGACCGTCGATACGCATACGCACCTGTGTGAAATCCTTAAACGGTTCAATGTGAATATCGCTGGCGTTGGTGCTGTATCCCCGCACCAACAGCGAGTTGATCAGCTTGATGATCGGCACATCGTCGTCCGCATCGTCTGCCGTCAGCTGGGGCACCTCAATATCTTCTGCGGAAATATTCGCCTTTTTGGCTGCCTGCTTGGTACTGATCTCGGCATAGTAATACTCGATCGCCTTTTTGATTTTCGGACTTTCACTGAGCAGCACTTCCAGCGGCATATCCACGATCTGCCGAATATCTTCCTGTGCGTAGAAATTCAGCGGGTCAGACATGGCGAGCTGTAGACGGCTGTCGTTTTCCGACAGGGCAATGACGTTGTATTTTTCCGCAAGCTGCTTGGGCACCTTGGCAACCACGTCTACATTGACCTCATACTCCTCCAGATTGACCATCTGGAGATCCAGCTTTTTCCCCAGTGCCTCCAGAACCTGTGTTTCTGTGACAAATCCCATTTCCTGCAGCAGTGTGCCGAAACGCACCTTCTTGCCGCTTTGTGTCTTCTGGAATTGCAGTGCCTGATCGATCTGTTCCTGTGTGATATAGCCATATTCTTTCAGCACTTCACCAATGGGTAAATTCTGCAATGTTCTCACCTTTTTCTATTGTTTCTATAGCGACACCGTGCAAAGCCGTCAGGCGGGCTTTGTGCGGTGCTGCCCTATGGCAATACCGCACAAAGAGCATCTGGCGACTTTGCACGCCATCTGCTTGCAAATTTCCCGTCATATTTCACAAAAATGCTCGTGAATACATCCAGTATTCACTCCGCTTTTTGTTTCATCTGACGAAAAATTTGACGACGCATCTGTCGCACAATCTTTGTGCGGCATTGCCCTATGTTTTATTCCAGACTGCCGATGTATAAATACCGCGAAGCTGCCACAGAACTGTCGTATATGTCGGAGGCATTCAGCGTTGCCTTTACCGTTGCCCGATCTTGCAGCTTGACCATTCTGGTTTCTGAGTAGTACACAGTACCGTTCCGCGAGATCCGCACATCTACTGTCACTGTTACATCATCGACTTTTTGGACAAGGATCTTTGCCTGATAAGTCCCCAGCTTACAGAGCACCTGATCGACCGTTGTTCCAGCACTGTCGGTGTCTGAATAGTAAATTGTCCCTTTTTCTTTCAGTTCGCTCTTTCCGTTTTGTGTGTCCACATACAGTACGACCTGATGGGCACAACCGTCATCAGCAGCGATCGTTTCTGTTTCCTGCTGTCCGATGGTCTTGGCATACGCCAGATGACTTTCCAGCTGTTCCATGACCGCGATTCCCTTGGACTGGGCATTGAACATGATGACATTCTGGCAGAAGATCCGCATGGCATTCAGCAGGATTCCCGAAGCAGAAGCCACCAGAATGCCGATCAGCAGAACGGTAACCACTTCTTCTGCCAGCGTAAAACCTTTTCGGTTTTTCACAAGTTTCCGCATCTGCTTTCCTCCCTTACGGTTTCGGTTGATACTGAATGAAATTGTCCGCGGAACGCCTCTGCACATCAAAAGTTTTGGTCTTTTCGTCCCCGCTTGTGCGGTCCCGATATGTTACTGTAATCGTAGTATCAGAAGTTTCCGCAGCAGCTCCCGCCAGATCCACAGCGGCATTTTTCCGCTGCTGGTTCTTCAGCTTCGCACCGGAGTTCAGAAAATTCGAGCCGGAAGCGATCCCGATCATGCCGATTGCAAAGGACATGGAGATCATGGCAAATGCAATCACCACTTCCACAACAGTGGTTCCTTTTCGCAGTTTCCACATTTTGTCACGCCTCCCTTTACAATTGATAGTAGCCGTCCCACCGCCACTGGGTCGCATTCGCGGGAACTGACAGCTTTCCACAAACTTCTGACAATTCCTTTTCCCCGCTGCCGGCAGTGTTCCGCGTCACCTTTGCCGTGAGATAGATCTCACCGGACAGCCGCCTTTTGTTGGCATCGGTTTCGCTGTCGTTGACCACAGAGTGATTCACCGTTACTGTACATTTCCAGTTTCCCGCATCGGGAAGTGAGATCGTAAAGGTTTCCGCGGTGTTGCCGTCGCTGACGAAAATGCTCTGATAGGTTGCTCCGGTGGTTTCGTCCGTCACCGTGCCCTCTTTCAGAATGTCCTGCTGTACCAAAGTGATCGCGGATTCTGCATAGAACTTTGCCTGTACGCGGTTGTTTTCCTCCTGCTCCCGCATGTAATACATACGGTCTACAAGAATGATCCCCGCCGAGATCAGTGAGATCATCAGCATGACCAGCACCGCCCACAAAATCGCTGCACCGTTTCGCTGTGCTGTTTTCCGTTTCATATTGGCATCACCCTGTTTATGCAGCATCTGCTGCTGTGGTTATGATCGTGGTCGTTGTCATTTCTTCCGCCGCAATGTCTGCTGTTGCCGACTGCATGGCTTTTTCCGCCGCTTCTTCGGTGGTTTCGTCGGAATCCACATCATCTGCATAGTCTGTTTCCAGCGGACTCTGATACATGTACGCGGTAATCGTCATGGTAAAATTATACCAATCCTGAAATTTATCCGCATTTGCCGCATCACCGTTTGCCGCAGCCTGTTCCTGTGCTGCCGGCTTTTCCACACTGTTGAAAGAATACGCAGTAACGCCCAGAAACGACACCCGATTGACAAAGTCCAACATTTGTTTCATGTTCTGATAGGTGCCTTCCATCGTATAGGTAAAGTCGCAGCAGTATTCACCAGTGGCGGTATATGCAGCACCGCTGCCGTCACCTGTGCTGCCGTCCGAAGCATCTGTTCCGGAGGCAGAACTGTCTGTGGTACCGGCTACCTCGTCCGGCGAAGCAGTCACCAGATTGCCCTCACCGTCAATATAATACTGCATGGTCTGCCCGATGTTCAAGCCATCGACAGTGACACCCGCTTCATTCATCACAAAGGTAAGAAAACGGTCGATCCGTTCCGCATCGCTCAGCGGAAACAGCTTCTTGGTTTCCTCGCCATTTTTCTCTTTCCAATCCTTTAGTGAGGCAATATTCTGGTCATAACTCTGACTTTGCAGCAACAGGTCGGAATACTGCTGGTTCAGAACCTCCAGCTGTTCCTTTGCTGCCGAGACTTTCGTCATCAGCGGACGGATCAGAAGCTGTACAAACAGTACAACGACCAATACGACACCCAGCACAGAAAGCAGAACTGCCTGCTTTCGGGTAATTTCCGTTGTCATTGTACCACCTCCGTTGTTGTTTCCACAGGATTGCCGTCGGCATCTGTTGCAGTAGTTTCCGCCGACTTGAATACAGCGTTCACTGTATAAGTATACACGCTGTCCGAAAGCGAATAGCCGTCATAGGTGATCGAGGAGAACAAGTCCAGCCGTGTCAGATTCGTCACAAATGTGGAAACATACTGGCTGTCCGTCGAACTTGCCGCAATGGAAAGGGTGCTGCCGTCATAGGAAAGTCCAGTGATCTCTGCCACCTGAATTTCTCCTCTGTCGGGGCTGACCGTTTTCTCACAGCCAACCAGCTTCTGCACCAGATCTTCGGAAAAGTTGTCGCAGATCTCCTGTGTCCCGTCAATGGTAGCCCGCACCTCAGTATAAACATCACCGGCAGTCCGCAGTGTGCTGATGTCATTCGCCACAGCGTTGGCGTTGTTGATCTTTTCCATCAATGCGGTATCGTTTGCCTTGGTTTCCATTTCTGAAACCAGATTCTCTTGGGTGTGGACGTAGATCCGTGCACCGGCATAACTGCCGCCCAGCAGCACTGCCACTGTCCCCAGTATGCCGAAAAGAACACCTTTTTTCATGGTGTTCTTTTTCGGTGCCACGACAAGAGGATACAGGTTAATATCCTTTTTTGGTAGTTTTGCCATTTTGGATTCCTCCTGTCCGATTTAGTCCGAATAACGTATCATACTGCCCAGCAGCACCGTGTACTCGCTGGGATTCATCTCCAGCGGAACAGTCAGTTCCGTAGGGAGAAACTCCGGAAATGTCCGCACATTTACACCGAAATTTTCCGCGAAGTGCGGGAAGATCTGCACAGCATCTTCCGGAAAGCCGCTCAGGTAAACGTCCGTAATATCAGAGCCGGTCTGTTCCGACTTGTTGAACTGGATAATGCTGTTGATATTCTGCCCCACTTCCCGTTCGAAGCCCTCATCGGTAGGGTCTGCCAGAATCCGGCTGCGGCGGGTCATGACGAAGTTGTCATTGGAAAACAGACACTGCATCAGCATATTCTTATCCAGAATGAACACGGCATAGGTTTTTCCCTGTAAAGATTTCAGCCGCTTCATCATTTTGATCAGACAGTTCTGCACCAGATCAATGACTTCCAGTTCGATCTTCGCCTCTTTGAACAGGCTGATATAGCTGGTGATGAACTCCCTGGTGGAAACCACTGCCAGAATACTACAGGAGCCGTCCGGATTTTTCGGAGTCACCACGGAATAATCCACCAGCATATTCTGAATTCCCTCAATATCCCGCAGTTCCCCGCGAATAAAACCGGCCACATTTTTCGGAGCGATCTGCGGAACTTTCAGAGGCTTTACAGTAATGGAACTGCCGTTTACCACCAGCGTCACGCCCTTTGCGGGCAGGTTGTACTTCTGCCACATTTCCGTCAGGGTATTCTGGAGAGAGTAGTTGTTCATGATAATGCCGTTCAGGATACAGCCTTCTTCCAGCGGTTCTTCATAGCAGTTTACCACCTGCAATTTATTTTTCACACAGCTGCCCATCAGCACCTGTATCTTGCTGTTGGTAATATACACGTGTGCAGAAACATCTTTTTTCTTCACGGAAATTCACCTCTTTTTCTCTTAGAACCGGTTCAGGAATCGTCCTGCGGTCTGTGCGAGCCACGAGAAGACCGCACCGGTGTTTTCGTCGATATTGCCGTACATGGAGTACATGGGAACGAGAACGGAAACCATAACGCCGGCAACGACAACACCCAGAATGACGATCATCAGCGGTTCGATAATGGACATCATGGACTTGATCGCGGCACTGGATTCATATTCGTAGTCGTCCGCGGTGGAAAGCAGCATTGCGTCCAGCTTACCGGTTTCTTCGCCGACTTTAATGGTATCGCCCAGCTTGCTGTCGAAGCCGTCCATTGCCATAATGGATTCCGACAGGGCGTTGCCCACGCGGATGCTCTTGATACAGTCGTCAAACTGGGAACGGAGATAGCTGTTGTTCACGGTGTCCCGCGAGATTTGCAGGGCGTTCAAAATGGAAAGTCCGCTGGTATACAGCGAAGCCAGCGTTCTGGAAAAGCTTGCCGTGTAGACGATACGCACCAGATTGCCGATTTTGGGCAGGTGCACGATCATGCGGTCGATCACCAGACGGGAAGCCGGCGTTCGCATCAGCATGACAAAGACAACCACAATTGCCGCCACCACGCCGATCGCCACATACCAATAATGGGTAAGGAAATCGCTCATACCCATGAGGATCCGTGTCATCAGCGGCAGTTCCATATCGGTGAACATATCGCCGAACATGGGGAGAATAAACGTAAACATTACAATAATGACCAGCACCAGCAGAATGACCAGCACCAGCGGATACGCCAGAGCACCCTTGACCTGCGATTTGATACGCTGCTGTTTCTGGAAATGCTCGCCCATGTTGATAAACGTATCCCCGATCTTACCGCTTGCCTCGCCGGCACGCACCATGCTGATGAGCAGTTCGGGGAACACCTTGCCCTGATCTGCCATTGCATCGGACAACGCCTTGCCGTGTTTCAGGTCGGTGGTGATGTCAGAGAAGCATTTTCTCGCGAACTTGGAAATGCTGGCACGATTGGAAATAATATTGAACGACTGGATCACCGAAACGCCCGCGTCCAGCAGGCTGCCCAGCTGGCGGCAAAAGTCCGTCAGTTCCTTGGCTTTCAGCTTGGAGCCGAACGAAGTCTTGCTGGTCTGGGTGTAGTCCAGCAAGAACAGATCTTTCTTTTTCAGTTCGTTCAGCAGTGCCTCCGGATCGGAAGCAACAAGCGTCCCACGCACCATTTTTCCGCTCATGGCTGTGGCACGATATTTGTAATTTGGCACTGTATTCACCTCTTTTTGGTGTGGTTTTTTTGCCTTCCTTGAAAAGGGAAGCTTGGCTTGTTCAGGCTCCCCTTTGTGTATTATAGGCTCCCCTTTAGGGGAGCTGTCACCGCAGGTGACTGAGGGGTAACTCCGTAAACCTTTTACACCAAGCAAAAGATTCCACAAAGAACCCCTCCACCGTCTGACGACGGTCCCCCTCCCCTTTCAGGGGAGGTTTCATTAGGCTCCCCTGAAAGGGGAGCTGGCAGTGCGTAGCACTGACTGAGGGGTAACTCCGTAAATCTATTACATTAAGCAGAAGATTCCACAAGAACCCCACCACCGTCTAACGACGGTCCCCCTCCCCTTTCAGGGGAGATTTCATTAGGCTCCCCTGAAAGGGGAGCTGTCACCGCAGGTGACTGAGGGGTCATTTCTATATCTGCTATATTATTTTTTCTTCAACGATACACAGGATATTCGCCGATTCGTTCCTTTATTTTTTCTTCGATATACCGGCACGAATCATCAAAGTGTCTGTCAATCTCATCATTTGAAAATCGGATAACTTCCAGCCCGTACTGCTCCAGCACCTCCGTTCGAACGCTGTCATATTCCTCACCCTCCACGGTATAATGTTGAGAGCCGTCCAATTCGATTATCAGTTTTGCCTTACTGCAATAGAAATCAACAATGTACTGGTCTATTACGCGTTGCCGCCGCCACCGTGGAATACAAATTTTCAAATAATTATGCCACAACTGACACTCTTGTTTTGTCATATTTTTTCGGAGCATTCTAGCGGTATCGCACAGCTTTTTATTATAGCCAGTAAAATGATAGTCCTTTTCTTTTTCCATGGCAAAACCTTTCTGTTGAAAATGGGAGAGTTAGGGTTACTCCTAAATCTATTATATTAAGCAAAAGATTTCACAAAGAACCCCTCCACCAGCTTCGCTGGTTCCCCTCCCCTTTCAGGGGAGGTTTAATTCGACTCTCCTGAAAGGGCAGCCGCAGGCTGACTGAGGGATTTCCACACAATCTCTTCACAAATGTGAAAAAACCACGACAGAATGACAAAACCGCCGGAAACCAAACAAAGCACCCAGCACCCAATGTGCTGAATGCTTTGTTATTGTCTTAGATGTTAGAAGTATTAAACTATTCTAATCAGGTAGTAGGAGTTGTACCTGCACCACCGCCAGAAGCAGTCAGAGCACCAACTTTATAAGAGCCCTTATATACACCATTTACCTCACTAGCCCTATAAGTTACGCAGTCACCAGAGGAAGAAGCCTTACCTTCCGGAATATACTGCAACTGTGTGAGCTGTCCATCATGAAGAGTAATTCCCTGAATTGTGCCCGGTACTTCAGCCAAAACCTTAACAACCTGATTTGCATCAACGCTAGACGGATCGCCGACCAATGAATCGCCACTAATCTTTACATTGTTTCCTACATTAGTCTGGTTGATGTAAGTGCTATCGCTATCAGCATAAGCAGAAGAAATAATAGTCTGTGCAGCGGATACAGCAGAAGCACATTCATTCTTGTAGTTAGACTGACGAGTCTGCTTAATATAACCAATCAAAGTCGGAACCAGTGCAGCGGCCAGAATTGCCATGATGACCAGAACGACGATCAGTTCGACGAGGGAGAAGCCCTTGCGGTTCTTTTTCTTCTTCATTGCAGTGTTGAATACGTTCATCGGGGTTTTCATATTGGTTTCCACCTTTCAAATTTGATTTAGTAAAATAAAATAACCTTATTCCCGAAATCCCCGCTTTCGCGTCTAGCCGGCATCGCGTCCGGAGTTTCAGGAGAATCAAACGAGAGTTCTTATCAACGTTCCCTCTCGTTGTTTGCAAGTTTATTATAGCACAATCTGGCGGTGTTGTCAATATCATTTGTGCATATTCTGCATTTGGAACAACAAACAAGCACACTTTTTGTGCACATCTACAGCACACTGGAAAAGTGGCAGAATTGCGTGGCTTTTAGCTTCCATTTTTTAGTCGATTTTGTACGATTCCGATAATGCGGCTCTGATTTTGATAAAATCGTGTCGAATTTCACATAAAACTATTTTGATTCTGGAGATTTCTCAAATACAGTCGATTTTCCGCTTCAAAATGCAAACGAAAAATTACTCCCAACTTTTCCGCGAATTTGATACATTTTCTCTAAAAATCGTGTAACGCGTTACATTTCGCGGGAGTTGAGGGGGAGAATATTGCGGGGATTTTTTAATAGGCTCCCTTTTGATGCATAGGCTCCCCTTTAGGGCACCCGCAGGGCGTGCCTTGTGCTGAGCTGTCACCGCAGGTGACTGAGGGGTACTTCCGTGAAATCTGATACATGAAGCAAAAGATTCCACAAGAACCCCTCCACCGTCTGACGACGGTTCCCCTCCCCTTTCAGGGGAGGTTTCATTCGGCTCCCCTG
>ENA-UOOD01002025-UOOD01002025.1-human-gut-metagenome-genome-assembly--contig:-CS67-NODE-2025-length-19063-cov-6.211332_pt1 | contig 19063 bp, 17 predicted proteins | sample MGYA00242464_ERZ724011 | MGnify/ENA metagenome assembly ERZ724011 | reverse complement strand
TAAGAATTATATATTTTTATATTTTTTAAATGAACCTTCAACTTTGGCAATAAATCATATAAATATGTTAATTAAAAAAAATGATATAAGATATGTATTAGCTTGTCCATATAAATTTCGGAATTATTCGGAGGTGAATGCTAATATTGTGTTTGTTAATCTTAGCCCAGAGGAGTTTATTGGAACGATAGAAAATGCTAGAATTGTATGTACAGATTCGTTTCATGGCTCTGCATTTTCAATAATATTTAGAAGAGCATTTTTTACATATTATCGACAGTATGCTCATAATGCAGTCCAGAATAACCGAATTGAAACATTATTGAGTCATTATATGTTGCAAAATCAGATTGTGAAAGAGGAAACTAATTATAATATTCCAGACTATAGCATGGTTACTAAGATAATAGAGAATGATAGAAGAAGTGCATTAACATATTTACAGTTAATTATTGAGGATATGAAATGATAGAACGATACGTGGAATGTGTTGAATGTAAAGCATGTGTACAGATTTGTCCAAAATCATGTATTAGCTTTTCCAATGATGGTAAAATTGAATTAGAACGTGAAAAATGCATTGGCTGTAAGCTGTGTGAAAGGGTTTGCCAGGTAATAAATAACGTAAAATATAATAAGTCTGGTGATGTATATGCAGCTATTGGAACAAATAGTCAAATACTAAATCACAGTTCTTCCGGAGGATTGGCACGCATATTCTATGAATATATACTTGATAAAGGCGGGGTTGTTTTTGGGGTAAAATATATAAATAATCTTGAGCCCGTTATTGATTATGTTGAAAGTAAAGAAGATTTATCAGCTTTTTTGAAATCCAAGTATTGCTTTAGTAATGTAGGAGAGTCATATAAAAGATGTAGGGAATTTTGCGTGAAAGGAAGAATGGTATTATTTATTGCGTTGCCATGTCAAATAGCTGGGTTACATCTTTTTCTTAATCGTGATTATGATAATTTGATTACTATAGATATTCTTTGTCACGGAGCACCACAGTATATTGTGTTTAAAAATCATATAATGTATCTTGAAAAAAAAGCGAAACATAAAATTGTTGACTATCAATTTAGGGACAAGGATACAGATTATTATGGTCCATATCATTATAAAATTACATATGATAACGGAAAAGTTCAAGTCGGTTCCGCATTGTGGGATGCATATTATAATGCGTTTTTGAAATCAGATATTTTTAGAGAATCTTGTTATAAATGTGCTTTTTCGTGCCGTGAAAGAGTAGCCGATATAACACTGGGAGATTTTTGGAAAGCTGGCGATATTATTCCTGCTCTAAAAAAGGAAAAATACATTTCATCATTAATTGTAAATACTGGTAAGGGGGCGAAATTGTTATATGCATGTAAGGACAATATTTTTTTATATAAAAGTAATTTTAGAGAGTTAGAAAGGTCTACGCATGCGGTTAAAAATCCCGCAAAGAGAACTACAGCTGTAGATGTTAATGAATTGAAAGATAATATTAAGTATTATAAATGGGCATCAAAATATGAAAGAAGCATTAGAGTATTTGCCAGCAAGATTAAGAATATAATATTAAGGAGGAATACATGAGATGAAAGGCATTATTTTGGCAGGGGGATCCGGTACGCGTTTATATCCATTGACAAGAGTGACTTCAAAACAACTTTTGCCAATCTATGATAAGCCAATGATTTATTATCCTTTGTCGGTGCTAATGAATGCTGGCATTAGAGAAATACTTATCATCTCTACACCTGCAGATACACCTAGATTTAAAGAGTTATTAGGCGATGGAAGCCAGTTTGGAATCGACTTAAGATATGCTATACAACCAAGCCCTGATGGATTGGCACAGGCGTTTATTATTGGTGCTGAGTTTATTGGCAACGATACTGTAGCTATGGTACTTGGTGATAACATCTTCGCGGGTCATGGATTGAAAAAAAGGCTTAAGACTGCTGTTGAAAATGCTGAAGATGGCAAGGGCGCGACTGTATTTGGATATTATGTCGATGATCCAGAGCGCTTCGGAATTGTTGAATTTGATAAATGTGGTAAGGCTATTTCAATTGAAGAGAAACCTTCTAAGCCGAAGAGCAATTACTGCGTAACGGGACTATATTTCTATGATAATCGTGTTGTGGAATATGCTAAAAATCTGAAGCCATCTGCTCGGGGTGAACTTGAGATTACTGATCTTAATAGGATTTATCTCGAGGATGGAACTCTTAATGTAGAGCTTCTTGGTCAAGGTTTTACATGGCTTGATACCGGAACACATGAGAGCTTAGTAGATGCCACCAATTTTGTAAAAACTGTAGAGCAACATCAGCATAGAAAAATTGCTTGTCTTGAAGAAATAGCATATATAAATGGTTGGATTACTAGAGAAGATGTTCTCAATGTATATGAAGAGCTTAAGAAAAATCAATACGGACAGTATTTAAAAGATGTGCTCGATGGAAAATACATAGATGTGTTGAGGTGAGGGATGTTTCCAGTTAAAGATAAGGATAAAAATATAAATTTGCAAATGATTAGAGGGGTATGTTGTCTTTTTATTTGCATAAATCATTGCTCATTCTTTAATAAGTATAGTTTTGGAGAAGTAGGCGTTGAATTCTTCATCATATTGTCTGGATTTTTAACAGCAATGAATGCTTCAAAATGTGATCATTTGCGTACTAATTATCTAGTTAGCAAAGTGAGGAGAATCATTCCACTTTATTGGGTGACAACTTTGGCGGTATTCATATTAGGAATTGCTCTACCTTCTTTTTTTTCGAGTCTTGATTTTTCTTTGAACAGTTTATTTTATTCACTTTTCTTAGTACTTGGACACACGTTTATTTTATTTCCTGGATGGACATTAACTTACTTTTTTGTATTTTATCTTGTATATTGGATTGCAGATAAAATTAGTTTAAAGAGAGATTTAACAGCCTCAATTATTATAGTTGCTTTTGTAATTGCAGGCTTTATTGTAAGAACTATCTTTGATAACACTATGCTAATCCGGTTTTGTTGGAATTTGTATATGGCATAGGACTATATTATTTAGTCTCTAAAATAGAAATAAAAAAAGAGGTTACTATTTTAGGCGGCTTTATTATGATAGCACTTTTCTTCAATTATAATAAGTTTTTAGGTCCAAGATGGCTAGTTCCGTCTTTGCTGACGTGCCTGTCTATCTTTTTCATTTATTATAAAAATGAGAAATCCACCGTTGATCGATTATTGCATAATATTGGAAATATATCATTTACAATTTATATTATACATCCAATAATTATAAGACCAATAGATAAATTGCTAATTAAAGCCACTGGCTCAGATACAAGTATCCTTTATTTTGGTGGAATAATAATCGGATTGGCATTTGTAATACTAATTTGCTCAGTAACACAAAAGTTTCTACAGAAAATTCATATGATTTGATTTTAGAAAGGAATATGAACATGAAAAAATATCTAATAACAGGCTGTGCCGGATTCATCGGCTCCAACTTCGTCTACTATATGCTTAAAAAGTACGATGACATCTTGCTCGTAAATCTGGACAAGCTTACATATGCGGGAAATCTTGAAAACTTGAAAGACGTCGAGTGTGATTCTCGCCATATGTTTGTTCAGGGCGATATTTGTGATAAGGAACTTGTGACAAAGCTTTTCGAGCAGTACGACTTTGACTATGTTATCAATTTTGCAGCAGAAAGCCATGTTGACCGCTCAATTGCAAATCCCGAAATCTTCGTCCAGACAAACGTAATGGGTACGGTTAATCTTCTCCAGCGGGCAAAGGAAGCATGGTATAACGCTGAGACCAAGACTTGGAAAGAGGGCAAGAAGTACCTGCAGGTATCCACGGATGAGGTATATGGTGCACTCGGTGCAGAAGGTTTCTTCATGGAAACAACGCCGATCAATCCACACAGCCCATATTCATCCTCAAAGGCTTCAGCGGATCACTTTGTTATGGCTTTTCATGATACATATGGTATGCCGATTAACATCACTCGCTGCTCCAACAACTATGGACCGTATCAGTTCCCGGAGAAGCTGATTCCGCTGATGATTAACAACGTAAAGCATCACAAGCAGCTACCGGTTTATGGCGATGGTATGCAGATTCGCGATTGGCTGTACGTAGAAGATCACTGCAAGGCAATCGATATGGTCGCCAATGGTGGCAAAATCGGCGAGGTTTACAATGTTGGCGGACATAATGAGAAGCCGAATATCTTCATTGTTAAGACCATTATAGAGCAGCTTCATGACAGACTTAAGGACGAGGGCATCAGTGAAGAATTAATCAAGCACGTTGAAGATCGTCTTGGACATGATAGACGCTATGGAATTGATCCGACAAAGATAAAGAATGATCTTGGCTGGTATCCTGAGACTCCGTTTGAGAAAGGTATCGTTCTCACCATTGATTGGTACTTGGATCATGAGGAGTGGATGAACAGGGTTACTTCTGGCGCGTATCAGTCCTATTATGCCGAGATGTATAAGAATCGTCAGTGACACGAGGAAACGGTATGAAGATTTTTGTTACAGGCGTCAATGGTCAGCTCGGTCATGACGTCATGAATAATTTGAAAAATAGAGGTCACGAGGGGATTGGGTCGGACATTGCCGAGTGTTATACTGGTGTGGCTAATGGGTCGGCTGTTACCACAATGCCATATGTACAGCTTGATATAACGGATAAGATGGCGGTCGCAAAAGTCATCACGGACATTCGTCCTGATGCAGTTATCCATTGTGCTGCATGGACTGCTGTGGATATGGCAGAGGATGACGACAAAGTTGAACTGGTAAGAGCGGTAAACGCCGGCGGTACGCAGAACATCGCAGATGCTTGTAAAATCGTTGACGCTAAGATGCTCTATCTGAGCACTGATTATGTCTTCAATGGGCAGGGTGACAGACCATGGCAGCCGGATGATAAGAATTATGCTCCGCTTAATGTATATGGTCAAACCAAGCTTGAAGGGGAGCTGGCAGTAGCAAATACTTTAGAAAAATACTTCATAGTCCGCATCGCATGGGTATTTGGCCTCAACGGAAAGAACTTCATCAAGACAATGATTAACGTAGGTAAGACTCACGATACTGTTCGTGTAGTAAATGACCAGATTGGCACTCCTACATATACATATGATCTCGCCAGACTTCTTGTTGACATGATTGAGACGGAAAAGTATGGCTATTATCACGTCACTAACGAGGGCGGATATATTAGTTGGTACGACTTCTGCTGTGAGTTTTATAAGCAGTATGGTCTTGATACTAAGGTCGTTCCGGTTGCAACGAAAGAGTACGGACTTAGCAAGGCTGCTCGTCCATTCAACTCAAGACTAGATAAATCTAAACTTGTAGAGGCTGGGTTCACGCCATTGCCGACATGGCAGAATGCAGTTGCCAGATACCTTAAGGAGGCTGAATTGTAATATGGGACAGATAATAGTAGAAAAGAATGTAGGCGGAATTGAAGATCTTTGTGTAATCACTCCTGCGGTTCATGGTGATGCCCGCGGATATTTTATGGAGACATATTCACAGAGGGACATGGAAGAAGCAGGTTTGAACTATGTTTTCGTCCAGGACAACCAGTCCTCATCCGCTAAGGGAGTACTTCGTGGGCTGCATTTTCAAAAGCAGTATCCGCAGACTAAGCTAGTCCGTGTCATAAAAGGATCTGTGTTTGACGTTGCTGTGGATCTCCGCAAAGATTCCAATACCTACGGTCAATGGCACGGAGAATTGCTGACCAAAGAGAATAAAAAGCAGTTTCTTATTCCTAAGGGCTTTGCACATGGATTCCTTGTCTTATCTGATGTAGCTGAATTCTGCTACAAGTGTGATGATTTCTATCATCCCAACGATGAAGGCGGTATGGCATGGAATGATCCTGAGATAGGAATTGTGTGGCCGACGTTGGAAGGAAAGTATAATGGAACGGCATCTGCTGAAGGATATTCTGTAGATGGTGTTGCTTTGAATCTTTCTGATAAGGATCAGAAGTGGCTGGGAATTAAGGATACTTTTAAGTTTTGATTTAAAGGGGAGCAACCTAAATATGGTTGCTCACTACATAAACATAAGGGTATTCGTTCTGGTTCGACTTGGGAAGCGCCGTGAGAGAAGCGCTATACATTTTCAACCCAAGCCATGACAAAAGGGGACTTGCACATCATGAAAACAAACATCATCCCATCGATGAAGGACACATTGTTTAATCCAGTATCATCTAATATGGGCGATTCTCTTGTGGAAATCGCGGAACTAGGATTGGATTCTGTCATTCAAGATGGTATGCTGAAGGATATACCAGTTCTAAGTATTATTGCATCTCTGTGCAAGACCGGGGTTAACCTCTGTGAACGTAATTTGATTCGACAGACGGCGATATTCTTCTCAAGTTTCAACGCTGGAACAATACCGCCTGATAAATTAGCGTCCTATAGAAATGAGTTGGAGTCTAATCCGAAAAAAGCAGAGAAAAAACTTGGCAGAGTAATCCTTTTGTTGGATCGAATTCTGGAAAGACATCAGGCTAAAGTCCTGGGTCATTTTTACAGCAGTTATATTAAAGGTTCACTTTCATGGGACAAGTTTGTGGAGGTCTCAGAAGTTAATTTGCGGATGTTCATGAGTGATTATGCGGAGTTGGGCACTGTATTTCAAACGCCAGTGAAGCAAGCTGATGAGGTTTCAAATCGTAGGATGTACCGAATTCAAAGGTTGGAATCCTTAGGACTTGTGATGGAGAACAGATACCGAATGCATAGTGGTACCATTTTAACATACCTTGACACAGATGACCGCTTTGTGACCACACCGCTTGGGAGTACATTTGCTAGTTTGATGTAAGTTACCGTTTAGAAGTGAAATACTACTGATGAGTGAGTATGACAAGAATTGAAGAGCTTGAAAAAACGCCACAGCTGAGCCGTCTGCACTGAGAAAATGAACCACTGTGCTTCTTTGATCGAGCCATAGAAATGATTCCGAAAAATAGAGTCTGAATATCCAATAGGGTAAATGTCAATATTAGCCATAAGAAAACATGAAGGCTATTGAATATAAAAAACAGAAATTACGATTTAAGCGAAAAGGAACTGGAGCTTGTAAAGCTCTTGATGGCACGCGCCGCTAAACAACAGGAGACATCTAGGCAAAACTGAAGCATCTTTTCATCGGTATCTTCTCGGAAGTATGAGGGCAGAGTCCTAAATAGCCGTCAGGCTGTAAATCTGTTCTAAAAGTAAATCACAGGGTCTATTCTCTATTTTGTGTAACCTTAAATCAGTGTCCGAAATGATAATATAATCTAAGTGATTATTCGTTGGGTGAAATCCATTTTATGAGTTTCACTCCATTACTAATATATAGCATATAAGCACGGGCATATCAAGGGCGGGGGTAAACGCCCGTTCATTTTACCCTTGACGTGATAGGGACTTTATGTTACTCCAGCAGTCTGTCAACAAAGAATATTTTAGGCTGAGAACTGATTCGTTCCCAAGCTCTTCGCTTGCCGATTCATTTCTTCGTTATACTCATCATAGCAAGATTAAGCATCTTCTTTGCGATTTAAAGTTGTAGAGAAGATGAGATTTTTAATACAATACTTGTATTAAACTAAGAATAGTGATATAATACGCATATCAAAAGGTATAATACTTTAAATTTAAAACGTTGTATCTTAGTGTTTATTCCTGTTCATGCAAGTGAACCCGAGTAAATGAACGGAAACAAAGAATAAAATTTAATGCATTATGTCTGACTTATTCTTTCCTGTTTTAACAGGGAAGTGTTTTTGTCAGGCTATTATTGAATATTCCGCCCCGAACTGAACACTCCAACCGCCAAAGTTGAACACCCTGACCGCTGAAATTGAACATCGCGGCCGCGTCGGTTGAACAGTGGCAAAGGATACGGTAAAATGTTGTAACACTCGAAAGCGTGAATACAACACAAGGAGGTCATAAAACATGACCAATTACCGTGAGATACTGAGGCTAGACAGTCTCGGTCTCAACAAAACTCAGATAGCCGAAGCCTGTGGCTGCTCAAGAACGACAGTCATCACTGTGCTGAGGCAAGCAGAAGCAACCGGTATCAGCTATCCCTTGCCAGAAAGCATTTCAGACAAGGAGCTTGCTTCAAAGCTGTATCCCTCCATACCGGATAAGCCGACCTTTAAAATGCCAGACTATGAGTACGTCCACAAAGAGCTCCAGCGAATCGGCGTCACATTGAAGCTGTTATGGCTTGAATACTGCGAAAAGTGTCGCGAGACCGGAGAGATTCCGTATCAGTCAACGCAGTTCAACAAGTATTACAGCGACTATGTCGTCAAAACAATGCAATGATGCATCTGAATCACAAACCGGGTGAAATAATGCAGGCTAAACAAAACACTTCGTGTTTTAGAGGCAGGAGACACAGCTTCTGTCACCGACACCGTAACCGGCGAGATTATACCTGCATATCTCTTCGTCTCATCATTGCCGTACAGCGGATATGCATATGCCGAAGCGTTCTTCTCCATGAATCAGGAGAGCTGGATTGCCGCTCATGTAAATGCATTCCGGTATTACGGAGGAGTCACCCGCATTCTGCAATGTGACAATCTGAAAACGGGAGTCGTTTCACATGGCAAAAACGAAATCACGCTTAACAAAGCTTACAACGAGATGGCTGAACATTGCGGAACGGCTATTCTTCCTTGCCGTGTAAGAGCGCCCAAGGATAAAGCCATGGTTGAGGGTACAGTAGGAGTTATCTCAAACTTCATTCTCGGATTTCTTCGCAACAGACGTTTTCTGTCCTTAAATGAGCTGAACACAGCTGTATTCGAACGGCTGGAGATGTTGAATCGAGCACCTTTTCAAAAGCGTGAAGGAAGCAGAGCCTCGGAATTTGAGGAGGAAAAGCCATTTCTTTTGCCACTGCCCACAAGACCTTTTGAGCTTGCAGAATGGAAGATAGCAACAGTAGCACCCAATTACCATATCTCTGTGGACAAGATGAATTACTCGGTTCCATACGAATACATAAAGCAAAAGGTAGATGTACGAATCACCAAAGCAACCATTGAAGTATTCTTTTGCGGTAGCCGTATCTGTTCTCATCCAAGACTTTACGGCAGAGCAAATCAATACAGCACCGTAGAAGCACATATGCCTCCGAATCATCAGCAGTATATACAGTGGAACGGAGACAGATTCCGAAAGTGGGCGTCCAAGATAGGACATTACACAGAAACTGTGGTTTCTGCTATTCTCAGCGGATACAAGGTCGAGCAGCAGGGATACAAAGCTTGTATGGGCATCCTGAAGCTTGCTGACAAATACACATCCGATCATCTTGAAAGCGCTTGTAAGAAGGCATTGACATTTACTCCTCGTCCCTCCCTCAAAAACATACAAGCAATTCTTTCTTCCGGTCAGGATCGCAGCAGTGAATCGGTAGAACAGGAAGACAAGCCTTCATCATCACAATACGGATTTACCCGTGGTGCAGAGTATTACGCAGGGAGGAAAAGCTGATGTTGACTGAAAATACCGCAAACAAATTGCAGGAAATGAAGCTCACCGCAATGGCAAGAGCGTTCAAAGCACAGCTTACCGACCCTGATGTTGTCGGGCTATCTTTTGAAGACCGCTTTGGTCTCCTTGTCGATCAGGAGTGGATATCCCGTAAAAACAACCACCTTAAGCGTCTCATCAAGAACGCAAGATTCTCGGAATCAGGCGCTTGTGTAGAGGACATTGAATACCATGCTGACCGCAATTTAGATAAGGCACAGATTGCACGTCTTGCAACCTGCAATTACATCACAGAACACCACAACATCATGTTACTCGGTGCTACAGGCAGCGGCAAGACCTATCTTGCCTGTGCGCTTGGCATGGCAGCAGTCCGCAATTTTCTTACTGTCAGATATGTCAGACTGCCGGAATTGCTTACTGAACTTGCTATCGCAAGAGGAAATGGCACATATCGCAAGATCATTAAGCAATACAAGAAACCGGCGCTGTTAATTCTTGATGAGTGGCTGCTCTATCCGCTCAAGGAAACCGAGGCTAGAGATCTTCTCGAAATATCTGAGGCAAGATACAAGAAGGCCTCTACGATTTTCTGCTCGCAGTTTGATGTTCCCGGTTGGCGTGACAAGATTGGTGATCCTATACTCGCCGACGCCATCTGTGACCGCATTGTTCATGATTCATACAGCATCGTTATTGACTGCAAAGAGTCAATGCGTAAGCGAAAGGGCGTACAGGATTCAGATTCATAAAGAGCCTTCGGCTCATCGGGCTCTAAGTCTCGGCTGTCGCCTCGGTCGGTGCTTCTGAACACCTACAGTGTTCAGAGGTCTCAGCCGGAGACCCGCACCCCGAACCCGAGGTTTAACGCATTGAAGGGTTTTCCAAGGAGAGTAATGTTATGTTTTCACGCATAAAAAAGAGTGACGCACCCAGCATCACTCTCCTTGCTAAACCCCGTATACGGCGCTCAGGTCGATCCTCACCGTTGCCTTATCCTCCGTTACGGCTAAAAGCATATTCAGGATAGTATGCAGTACTGTGCAATCTCTGCGGTCAGGGTGTTCAATTTGTGCGGTTTGAGTGTTCAACCGATGCGGTCGAACTGTTCAATTCAGAACGGTCTGGGTGTTTAATGTGGGCGGGATATTCAATTATTATGCCTTTTGGTAAATACATTACCGAAAGGATTTTTAATTATGGAAAAAGAATTAGTTTGGCTTATGGTTCAAGGACAAATCGGATACAATTTTAAAAATCTCGATTTGCTGAAGCAAGCATTCACACGTCGCTCATATACCGAGGAAAACGGCGGTGAAAACAATGAGGTGCTTGAATTTATCGGAGACAAAGCACTTGATTATGTTGTCGTAAAACTGCTTATTGAAAAATACGGACATTCTGTGGGCATAGATCAGGCGGATAGCATTATAATGCCATTTTCGGAAAAACATCTGCAGCTGAATAAGAAAAACAATCAAGTTATAAATGAAAATTTCTTTCATTGCGATTATAACGAAGATGAACTCACGAGAACCAAAAGCCGAATGGTAAGCAAAAGGACATTAGCCAGCAGAATGGATGAACTCGGCTTTTCTGAACATCTCATTATGGGCAATGGCGATATTCAAAATAATATCAATGAAGAAGATTCCGTAAAGGAAGATTTATTTGAAGCGATTATCGGGGCGGTTGTGATTGACTCCAATTGGAACCAAAAGGCTATACAATCCGTAGTCGAAGCAATGCTTGCACCGGATGATTTTTTGGTTCCGAAAAATAAACCGTGTAAACGCAATAATCGCCAAAACTTAGCCAATACTAAAACTGCAGCCAAAGAGAGCAACGCCGAGGAGCGACTCCACGCAGGCTGTGAGATAATACAGTGAAGAGCAGCGGCAGAAATGTCGCTGTTTTTCACTTTCTTCACTGGATATCTCCAAGCGGATAAACCTCAGGGGTTTGGGGACTGGTCACCAACAGCCGTCAGGCTGCAAATCTGTCCTCGAAGTAAATTGCAAACTGGGAGTATGCAAGCGTCCAGTCTCTTACAGGCATAGTCCATTTCTTTGAAATCTCAGACACGCTCATATAAATGACCTTGCGAATAGAATCATCAGTAGGAAAAACAGCTTTGGACTTCGTGAATTTCCTTACCATCCTGTGGTAACTTTCAACTGCGTTTGTCGTGTATATTATCCGCCTGATTTCCTGAGGATATTCAAAGAAAGCCGTAAGTTCAGACCAGTTTTTATCCCATGATCTAAGAATGTTGGGATACTTCTTATCCCACTTCTCTCTGAATTCTTCCTTAGCATACTCAGCATCATCAAGATTAACTGCTCCATAGATTTTCTTGAGGTCTGCACATACTGCTTTTCTGTCCTTATAGGGAACAAACTTGCAGCTGTTTCTTATCTGATGAACTATGCAGAGCTGATTCTTGGTTCTTGGAAATACTACGTTTATTGCATCACATAATCCTGTCAGATTATCGTGACAAGCGATGAAAATATCCGAAACGCCACGATTTTTGAGGTCTGAGCATATGCTTGCGTAGAAGCTTGCAGACTCATTTTCTGAAATCCATGTGCCTAAGATTTCCTTCATTCCGTCCATGTTTATACCCAATACTGAGTAAACGCATTTGTTTACGATCTTGTTGTCCTTACGAGAATTAAATACTATCCCATCAAAGAAAACTACAGGGTAAATCTTATCTAATGGACGGTTCTGCCACTCGTTTACCTCCGGGAGTATTTTGTCGGTTATTCGGGAGATTAGTCCCTGAGAAATCTCTGAACCGTAGATTTCACGAAGGGTATCTTCTATATCTCGCTGGGACATACCTTTTGCATACATTGCAAGAATTTTCTGTTCGATTTCGTCTGTGCGGGTCTGTCTCTTTTCAATGACCTTTGGTTCGAATTCTCCGTTACGGTCACGGGGAACTGCTATTTCGCATTCTCCGTAATCGCTTGAAATTGTTTTCTTACCATAGCCGTTTCTGCTGTTGCCGGTATTGTTTCCCAGAATGGAGTTTTTCTCGTAGCCTAGATGCTCATCCATCTCAGCTTCGAGCATCTGCTCAATCGTTCCGGCAAAAAGACGCTTTAGTTTTGCCTGAATGTCTCCTGTTGTCTGGCAGTCTGCCATCAGGAGCTTTACGAGCTCCAGTTCCTTTTCGCTTAAACCGTGAGTTCTACTTTTCATGTTCAATAACCTCCATGTTTTCTTATGGGGATTATTGACATTTACACGGTTGGGTATTCAGACTCGAACTCTGCTGATGCTCTCTACCAATTATTATCACTCAACTACCAGCTCGGCATTATTTTGCAGAAGAGATTGGACGACTTCGCCATAGATACTTTTCTTGCCGTACGGTAGTCAGGGGTCAGATAGCTCCAACGTCAGCAAACCCGGCATCACAAAGGGTCTGTATTGGCACAACTCCAAGTGGGAGTTGTTCATTGTCGTTTCTGGACACGGACTCATTCAGGAACGCAACATCAATACCGGAGAAACAGTGGAGTTTGAAGTCAGTGGCGAAAAGATTGAAGCAGTTCATATGATACCAGGTTGGACGCACAATATCATCAATCTGAGCGAGACTGAGAATCTGGTTACTGTTATGACTTGTAATGAGATTTTTGATCCTAATAGACCGGATACTTTTGGAGAGCCAGTGTAATGTGTGATTTTTGCGACATCTACTGATTTAAAGTATATTTCAATAACAACCCATTACAAAAGTATATGAGAATTTTGAAAAATCAGCCAAGAAACTCCTTGGTTGATTTTTTTATAATTGAAATCCCCCAAAAAATATGCTATACTAAACCCAGCAAATAAATCACAGTAAAATCAAAATTACAACTCAGCACAACCCATGTGCTACAATCAATCATCAACCGCAAAACATTTGCGAGGGGATAAAATGTCAGAAAAGAACATTTCCAAGGTCTGGCCTGAATGGTCGATAGAGCGGCTTCTCGGCAGCGGTCAATGCGGCAGAGTTTACAAGGTATCCAAAAGCGACGGCAGCTATACAACCTACTCTGCGATAAAGGTCATCACCGTACCCGCCGACCCGACCCAGGCGGATATGCTCTGTAAAAACGACGGCATCGACCGCAACGGATCAAGGGCATATTTCAAAGAGATAGTCGATAGCTTCATGAATGAGATCCGAACCATGGACTCCTTCAAGAACTGCCCGAATATCGTCAGAATAGAAGATTACAAGGTCTACGAAGCCGAAGACGACGTCAGCTGGGACATATTCATAAGGATGGAACTGCTGACCCCGGTAAACGAGTATTTCTTCAACAAGCCCCCGACCGAAGAGCAGGCGGCTCAGCTTGGAATAGATATTTGCTCGGCAATCGAAGTCCTGAGCAAAAAGAATATCGTCCACCGCGATATCAAGCCGGAGAATGTCTTCATAAACGAATACGGCAACTATAAGCTGGGTGACTTCGGAACGGCAAGGGTTCTTTCTGAGTATTCGCTGAGCATGACCCAGTGTGTCGGCACGCCTTACTACATGGCTCCCGAAATCTACATGAGCACAAAGTACGATTCCCGCGCAGATATATACTCGCTCGGAATAGTCCTTTACCGTCTTCTGAATAAGAACCGTCTGCCTTTTCTTGATTCCGAAAAACAGCTTCTCAGCCCATCCGAACGTCAAACCGCGTTTATGAAGAGAATCAGCGGCGAGAAGCTCACCCCACCGCGTGAAGCAAGCCCCGAAATGGCTGATATCATCCTAAAAGCCTGTGCGTTTGACCCCAAGGACAGATTCTCAATAGCAGCCGAGATGAAAAAAGCCCTGCGTAATCTTATAAAGACCGACGAGGGCAGGGAAGCACCGCCAACGGACGTATATAAGCCTAAAAAACCCCGCAAGGCTTCAATGATTGCAGGTCTTTCGGCGGCACTTTTAAGCGTTTTGATTATAGGATACTTTTTGGGATACGCAAGAACGCCCGCCGGAGATGTCCGCGGCAACATATCGGCAGTACCGGTAACGGATGATACTCCCGCTTCGTCGCCGCAGACCTCCGATACGGCGCAGGAGCAGATCCCATCCGCTTCGGTGAATACAGACGTAACCATAGCTCCCGAGCCGATGACCACGCCGCTGACGACGGAGAATGAGACGACAACAGTAGCAACCGCAAAGCCGCATGAAGGCTCATCGCAAACAGCCTCGCCGTCCACAACATCACCCTTAACAACAACCACGCCGTCAACGGCGTCACCCTCAACAGTAGCGTCACCTGCAACGTCAGCGCCGCCGGCAACGTCGCAGCCGCCAACAGTGACCCCTAAGACAACTACGACAAAGCCTACAACGACAAAGTCGACAACGACGGCTCCAAAGAAAACCGAACCGAAGACCACACCATCGACAAAGAAGACTACTATCATGAGCACCGAACCCGATTACAATACCATTGCTCCGCCAAAGAGGACTTCGTCGCCTGATTTCGTTCCGACCTCCGCAGAGGTTCACAGTGTTCCGGGATATGACATAACGTGGAGCTTCGACAGTGGAACACTGTATATCGGCGGAAGCGGGGAAATGCCAGATTACAGCTATTCCAATGCCCCATGGCACGACATCGGCGCGAAAGTCTCGAAAATAATTATAGGTGAAGGAGTTACATATGTTGGTGAAATGTCCTTCCGCGATTTCAACAACGTGATGTATTACAATATATCTTCAACTGTAGAGGATATAAGCGGAAATTTCGGTATGCCTGATTCTCACTTTCTTTATGAAATTAACGTTGATAAGAATAATAAATATTTTGTGACAGACGATTACGGTGCGCTTTTCACAAAGGATATGACAAGGCTTTTGCAGTATCCTAATAAGAATGAGCATACAAAGTACACTATCCAGAAAACAGTCAAGATAATAGACGACGAGGTATTTTCTTGGTGCTACAACCTGAAAGAGGTTGAGCTGCCAAATGGTCTTGAGCAAATCGGAAGCTTTTCTTTCGGATGCAGTTCTATAAGAAGGCTGGATATACCTGCAAGTGTCACATCTATTCACACTTGTTTTTGCCGTTCGTCTGCACAGCTTTCCGAGATAAACGTTGATAAAAATAACAAATACTACTCCAGCATAGACGGCGTGTTATTTGATAAGGAAGCGAAAACTCTGCTTAGATACCCTGAGGGTAAGACCGATGAAAGCTATACCGTGCCGAATACAGTTGCAGTAATTGATAACGACGCTGTATTCAGACCGAAATTCAAAGAAATAACTATTCCGGCTACAGTTGTCTATATCGTTCCGGGAGCATTTTCCGACATAGACGACTTGACAGTCTACGGCGAACCGGGCTCTGCTGCAGAAAAGCTTGCCAAGGATAACGGCTATAAATTTGTTGCAAAATAGACAGGGTGACAACTATGTCTGACAAGAATTATGATGGACTGAACTTCACAGTCAACGACAAAACAGTATTTGACAAAACGGTGAATCAAGAGTTTTTTATGGAAAACGAAGCCGAGCTTATATATGAAGCACTGAAAAGCGGGCTTGTCAAGCGCCCATTCGGGGATTATCTTAAAAGATACATCTGCCGCAGAGCAGAACTCGAAGGCGAATGGCGGGATATCCCACTGAACGTTTACCGTCAGATAATTATGGAGTCGTTCGCCGACAACAGCACGCCCGCTTCATTTACACCGACCACGGCCAAGCTCAGCGCGCTCACCAAGAACTGGCTCACTCAGGACACGGTAAAAAGAAAGGTGGTTTTCCTGCTTGCCTTCGGTCTTGGCATGAGCGAGGAGGATGTTTCCTACTTCCTGATAAAAGTCCTTCACGAGCGGGACATAAACCCCAAGGATCCGTTTGAGCTTATCTGTTGGTACTGCATACGCAACCGTCTGGGATATCCCAAGTGCGCACAGCTGATTGAGCAGTTTGAAAGATTAAAGCCGAATGAAATGCCCCGCGAGGATATCCTCGGCGAAAGAACTGTATCGATACGCAATTTATATTCGCGGATAAACGATGATGATACTCTTATGGCTCAGCTGAGCAAAATGAAAAGCGCCGACAATCGCTCCCTGTTCAGTGTGACTGCAAGATATTATTTCGATATGCTTTACTTCGAGGCAAAGACTATAATCGCAGAGTCATACAGCAATTATTGGAACAATGACAAGGGGAGAACCTATACAGCGGATGATATCACCGCCGGGGATGTCGAAAGAATCATCTGTTCGTCAATCCCAAGGGATAAGAACGGAAACCTTACAAAGCTAAGTCTTTCAGAGCACACAGCCGGATTCAGTGAAAGAAGGTTCAGTCGCCAGCACATCTCGGAAATCCTGAACGGCAACTGCGATGTTGACAGATTCGACCTTATCACCCTTGAATTCTTCATCTACTCCCAGAAGCTCGATGAATATCCCGACCCAAAGCAGAGATTTTTGCACTTTACCGATTCCATAAACAAAATCCTCGACGAATGCTCGATGGGTGAGCTGATAATCTCCAACACCTATGAGTGCTTTGTAATGATGTGTATGCTCTCGGAGGATCCGCTCTGCACCTACTCGGACGTCTGGGAAATGTCTTTTGAAGGGAATTGATACAGATAGATAAATCCAGATACAGTTAAATAATTTTATGCTAACGCCTGCCGTATTTTTATGCGGTGGGCGTTTTTGTCGGTAAAACTGAGATTACAGATTTTATCCAGCCATATGCTACGCTGTCTTTATACTAAGTAAAATGCAGAAAGTTCTAAAAATTTGTCGACTTTTTGCTTACATTGACACTTTATGTCACTATAGCTCTGTATAATAATAGAAGTAAGATGGGGTGATCGAATGGATAAAAACGGTCAGGGCAAGATATCAAGAGTTCTTGGTATCTACACCAAGCTGTTGAACGGCTCTCTCGTAAAAAAGCCGGAGGAGGCTGCAAATTACAATGTCAACGAGAGAAGCATACAAAGAGACATTGATGACATACGCTCATATTTCGGAAATGTAACAGTAGGGCATGACAGCAAGGTTGAATATGACAGGTCTAAAAAGGGCTACAGGCTTGAAGGAAAAAGCGAGACCATGCTTTCAAGCGGTGAAATCTTAGCTGTGTGCAAAATCCTTCTTGACAGCCGGGCATTTACACAGGATGAAATGAAAGGCATTATCGATAAGCTGATTGCCCATTGCGCCACGGAATCGGAACGCAAGCAGGTCAGGGAGCTTATAAGCAACGAATTTCATTACTACACCCAGCCGATGCATGGCCAAAAGCTTATAGAAAACATCTGGACGTTAGCCGGTGCCATAAAGAAGCGCAGATACATAGAGATATCCTATGAAAGGTCAGAGGACAAGCAGGTTGTAAAGAGAAAGGTCATTCCTGCGGCTGTAATGTTTTCGGAGTACTATTTCTATCTGGCAGCGTTTATTGTCGATAAGAATGTCCGCAAGGATTTCAAGGTCAGCAATGATTCCAATCCTACTATTTATCGGATAGACAGAATCAAGAATTTCAGAGTGCTTGATGAAATCTTTAGTCTTTCTTATAGCGAAAGGTTTGAGGAAGGGAAGTTCCGAAGCCTTGTGCAGTATATGTACAGCGGCGAGCTTAAGACGTTCAAATTCACATACAGCGGCAGAGATATAAATGCCGTTCTTGATAGATTTCCTATATCAAAGGTGCTTTCAGAGGAAAACGGTGTTTATACAGTAAGTGTTAAGGTGCTGGGAGAGAAAGGCTTTAATATGTGGCTGGGGAGCCAGGGGGACGCTGTTAAAATCCTGGATTAGTAAAGCATATCAAGAATTATTTAAAAATCATCAATACATCCAATCTTTATTAGTGAGCTGTAAGCGGGTAATACCGCTTACAGCAATCGCTGCCACGTGAAAAAACAAGCGGTATAAAAACTATAGCAGTGAAAACCGCTGTTATAGTTTTTTTAATTAAAATTTACGTTTGTTTAGATTAAATTCTTTACTTTAAGCTCTATGGGAGACAAAATATGCAAAAAGCATTTATTACACATAATCCATATAAGGTAATAACAACTATTGAGGTGAATGGTGAATCTCCGCAAAGTGACAGCAAGCTCATTCAATTTCTTTACAAGAATTTTAATCTTTGGGTCAATCAGATTCCAACGCTTTTAGGGGACGAGTATAATGATGATGTATTTGATATTACATTCAAAGGAATAGAGCAGGATTATCAGGATTTGCTTTCAGCGATTAAAAGTGCTGAGAAAATTGGCATGAAATTTACTATTAAGAAGATAGATGCAGACGAATATGATGACAAGGAAGAAAAAATTCGCAGGCTTTTCGATAAAATAAAAAAGCTTGGGCTGCCTGCTCTTGAGAATGTATTTAATCTGACCTTAAACGGCGAACTTGAAATTTGTGTTACTTCAACTATGAGTGCAGGCAAATCTACGCTTATTAATGCGCTCCTTGGTCAGAAGCTGATGC
>ENA-UOOD01002022-UOOD01002022.1-human-gut-metagenome-genome-assembly--contig:-CS67-NODE-2022-length-19070-cov-7.051486_pt1 | contig 19070 bp, 18 predicted proteins | sample MGYA00242464_ERZ724011 | MGnify/ENA metagenome assembly ERZ724011 | reverse complement strand
GTATATTTCTGTTGCACTTTCCTTGGAGTCGCCTCCACCGGACGTTATCCGGCATTCTGCCCTGTGAAGCCCGGACTTTCCTCACCTGCGGTCTTTCGACACTTGCAGCCGCGATCATTTGTCCTACTTATTTTAAAAACTGAAAGAACGCCGCAAAAACTTTGCGACGCTCCTTAATATACACTATTCCTTTAATTTTCGCAAGAAAATTTTTTCAATTGTATTTATACATTGAAACAACTTCCGCCGATAAATTCACGCAGAATGGAATTCTGGTTGATCCCATCGCTCGGCATTGGAAGGAAATAGTCCAGGAATTTCAGCAGACGCTTTGCCTCTAAATATTCCTGGCAGTCTTTGTCAATGGCAAAAAGCAATGGTTCCGCATACATTTTAAGAACCGCCAGTTCGTAGATGAGCGCGGAGTTAAACATCACATCTGCACCTTCCTGAAATGGGAAAATATACTTTTCTTCTCCTCTGCGCACGGAATCCCACATGGCGATGGTCTCTTTTGCAGAGGTTCCGCGTGTCCGTGCATCACGGACGATCCGCCGGATCAGTCTTCCGTCAGTCGTCGGCAGACAGTTATGTTCATCAATATTCAACTGCGTCAGCGCACTGATATAAATCTTAAACTTGCTCTCAATCGGCAGGGAGTAGGACAACTTGTCATTCAGACCATGGATTCCCTCGATGACTAACACATCATCCTTTCCCAGTGTCATAAGCTTATCTTTGTATTCCCTTTTTCCCGTCTTGAAGTTAAAAATAGGAAGATTGACTGTTTTTCCTGCCAGCAGTTCATTCATGTCATGGTTGAATAATTCCACATCCAGCGCATCCAGACATTCAAGATCCAGTTCGCCGTTCTCATCCCTTGGACAGATGTCCCGGTTCTTATAATAATCATCCAGTGGAAATGGATGCGGATTCAGTCCTTTTGCAGCCAGCTGAATGGACAGTCTGTGTGAAAAAGTCGTTTTTCCTGAGGAGGATGGTCCTGCGATCATAATGAATTTCCGGTCTTTTGCTGAAATGATCTCCTCGGCAAGCCTTCCGATACGCTCCTCAAACAGGGCTTCCTGGGTCAGTATCATCTGCTGTGTTTTTCCGGCTGCGATCGCATCATTTAAGGCTCCGATCGTATCGATCTCAAGCATTTTTCCCCAGTCTCTGGATGTCTTTAACGTGTGGAACAGTTTTTCTGCCGGAACAAACGGTGCGACCTCTCTCGTATTTTTATCCGGGAACTGAAGCATAAATCCATCCGCATAAGGGATCACATCATAATAGCGCAGATATCCGGTCGATGGCACCATAAATCCGTAAAAATAATCCATGTAATGATCGAGTTCATAAATATTGACTCTGGAACTTCTCCGGTAACGGAACAGTTTTTCCTTGTCTGTCATTCCAAGGTCATGAAACAGTGTCACGGCGTCATCTGTATTGATACTCTCCTTGTGGATCTCAATATCGGAAACTACCATCTGATACATCTCATTCTTTAATTTATTGATTTCTGTCCCAGTTACTTTCACTACTTCCTCTGTATCATTCTCCCACTTCACAAGTTCACAGTAATTTCCCTGTCCGATGGAGTATTTTACACGCACCGATATATTCCCTTTTCCCCAGAGATTATAGACTGCCTTCTGCATTAAAAGTGTCACGCCCCTGCGGTACGCCTTTTTTCCTGTCTTGTCTGCGGTTGTGAGAAATTCTACGGTTCCGTCTCCATCTGCACACTTATTTAATTCCCGCAGTCTCCTATTGTACAATACCAGAACAATATCATCCTGATACGCATCGCTGTAATCCTGCGCAATGCGCAAAAAACTTGTTCCTGCCGGATACTCTTTTTTCTCCCCCTGGATTGTTAACATAACTTTTTTTCCGTTCATCGTAATCCCCCTTTTCCGTGAAAACAAAATACGAAACCTAATAAACTTAAGTTTCGTATTTTACTTTTCTTATTTTTCTTAACAATTACTGCTGGATCAAAGTCACACTGACTGTACCGGTTCTTAAATCTGCTACTGCTGAAATCTGCAATGGCGTATTATAAATATTCACAAATCTTAAGTCGTAATAATTACCTGCAATTGTCGCATCTCTGCCTTCTGGAAGATATGGAACCGGGAGAGAATGTGGGTGACGCTCAGTCGCCGGGATTCCTCCGTTTAACATTGCAGAATACATGGTAGAAGATACCTGACAGATACCTCCGCCTGTTCCTGTGGAATGTTTACCACTCACATAAATTGGCGCTTCCACATAACCGTTTGCTGCCGTTCTTGGTAAGATTGTTTTGTTAAAGGAAAACTCTTCCCCTGGCTGAATGACTACACCGTTGATTCTAGAAGCTGCCACTGCAATGTTGGTTGCTCTGGAAGCTCTCGGATCAAACTTCGTTGTGCAGGAACCACGGACAATCGCTGCCTGTGCTCCCTCCCCTGCCGAGATCAGTGTCGTTGCATTTCTTCCCTCTGCTGCACCGTTTGCCGCATAATGGGCACAGTAGGATGCAAGGTCATTGCCGAATGCTGCCTGAAGATCTGGGTAATTGGCTCTGTAAATTGCAACATTGAAATTAGCGCAGCCTGATCTTCCCTCATAAATGCCGGAAGATACAAAATGATTGAATAACTTCTGTGCATCATATCCAAACGCCGCCTGAAGATCCGGGTTGGAATTATAATAATATTCTGCATCAAATACTGCCTGATATGCACTTGTATTGGATGATGTCTTTGCTGCATTTGCCGTGACAGTGCTTCCAAACAATAACACCATGCACAATGCAATAGATATAATCTGTGTTACTTTCTTTTTCATAAGAAACTCCCTTCTTTGGTATCATATTATTCCAGACCATACGTTACTCTGGTAAATTATGGTAAGATAAATGTAGTATAACACTTTTAAGGATTTTCTACAATCGTTCCTTCACGATATGCCTGAAGTAAATTTTCAAGATCACGGATATTTTCCCGCATCACTTTTCCATTATCTGTGTCTGCAACCGTTTTCCGTCTCACAACATGCTGCACCAGAATCGTATGTGATACAATATCATTTCCATCCGAAACTGCCTTTTCCACGGATTCAAAAGGCTCATGCGCCGCCAGCACAAGTCCATATGAATTGTAGATCAATGTGTACCCGGCAATTCCGGTCTTTGGCTGATAAGCCTTAGAAAAGCCGCCATCTATGATGAGAAGCTTGCCCCCGCACTTCACCGGGGACTCTCCTTTTTTTGCCTCGATCGGGATATGTCCATTGACAATATGCGCCTCCTGGCCGGATAGTCCGAACTCTGCGAGGATCGCATTTACGATCTCTTCTTTTTCCAGCAGCCGGTAATACGGATTTTTCGGTTCCACATGTGTCGCTTTCTCTGCCACAAAATACCGCTCGAACGTTGTCATCTTATCTTTGCCAAACACCGGTGAATTTTTATTTTCCCAGATAAACCAGAGAATGTCTGATCCCTTTTTCTTCTCTTCCGGATCAATGGCGTAATAACCTTTTCTGGCGTAGCTTTCTAACACATCGTACAACGCTTTTCCGGCATATTCCGTGCCGTAAATATTGACTTTGGTAAAAGAGCCATCCTCATTCAGCGGCACACAGCCGTGATACAGAAGATTTCCATTGTATACATGATACAGGCTTCCCTTGGTAAAAAGAAAACGCACCTGTCTCTGTAATTTTTCACAATTTAAAAATGCGGCAGTCAGACGTTCCATCACATCTGCCTCATCCGCCGAAAGCTCATACGGATGTTCCCAGTCAATGGTTGGAAAATTCAGATCCCGGAGTGGATATTTCTTTCCTTCGATCAGGACTGTACCGGCTGCGGGGTCTATCTTATCGAGCAGCAAACGGTTCTCCATTCCAAATTCCGGGTGTCCCACGATCATCTGTCCTTCCAGCTTAAACTGCATGATGGCGATCGCCTTGTGCATTTTCTCATCGAGCATTGCATCCCGGACATCGTATTCCTCTTCCCGATAATCCAGCTTAAAACAGCTGCATGGATCTTTGTCATAACGGTTCATTGCCAGTCTCGCAAGCGGCACCAGATTGATCCCATATCCATCCTCGAGCAGATTCAGATTGCCGTATTTTGCGGAGATGCGGATCACGTTGCAGATCAGCGCCTGATTGCCCGCTGCTGCACCCATCCACGAGATATCATGGTTTCCCCACTGGATATCCACGGAATGATGTGACATTAATGTATCCATAATAAGGTTTGGATACGGTCCTCTGTCAAAAATATCGCCGACAACATGCAGATGATCCACTACAAGTCTGCGGATAAGGTTGCAGAATGCCACCACAAGTTCTGCTGCCCTGCCTGTCCGGATCACCGAATGGATGATTTCATTATAATATGCCTCCTGATCGGATACATCCGGTCTTCCGGTCAGAAGTTCCTCGATCACATAGGCAAAATCTTTCGGAAGCGCCTTGCGCACCTTGGAACGGGTGTACTTGGAAGACGCTCCTTTGCAGATCCTGATCAGGCGGTACAATGTGACCTTGTACCAGTCCTCCATGTTCTCCTCGGTCTTTATCACCTGCTCCATCTTCTGTTCCGGGTAATAGATCAGTGTAGCGATCGATTTCTTTTCTGCCTGACTGATGGCATTCCCAAACTCGTCCTCGATCTTTCTCTTGATCGCTCCGGAACCGTTCTTTAATACATGTTGAAACTGATCATATTCGCCATGGATATCCGTGATAAAATGTTCCGTTCCCTTCGGCAGGCTTAAGATTGCCTGTAAATTGATAATCTCTGTAGCTGCCGCCGCCACGGTCGGATACTGTTTTGCAAGACTTTTTAAATAGCGTAAATCCGTCTGTTCCATCCGTTACCATCCTGTTTTTATTCTGTGTACTGATTTATACTTCATTCATCATTGCGCCTGAATGACATCGCTCATATCATAAAATCCTGCCGGCTTTCCTGCAAGAAATTTTGCCGCCTGCACTGCTCCCTTGGCAAAAACTGCCTTGGAATATGCCGTGTGCTTAAATTCGATCACTTCGTCCTGTCCTGCAAAGATCACTTCATGCTCTCCCACGATATTTCCACCGCGCACTGCGGAAATTCCGATCTCATATTTTTCTCGCTTCTTTCTCTCCCGGCTTCTGTCATAAACATAGGCATATTTCTCATTCAGAGCCTCATTCATGGAGTCTGCCAGAGCGAGAGCCGTTCCGCTCGGTGCATCCAATTTCTGATTGTGGTGTTTCTCCACGATCTCCATATCGAAACCTGCCGGTGCGAGCGTTAAAGCCGCCTTTTTCAAAAGTTCCATCAGCATATTGATGCCGAGTGACATATTGGCTGATTTTAAAACTGCCACATGTCCGCTGACCTGTTTTACTTTTGCGAGTTGTTCCTCGGACAAACCGGTCGTGCACAATACAACCGGCACCTGTTTTTCCTCACAGTAGATGAGCAGATCATCCACTGCCTTTGCATTTGAGAAATCAATCACTGCATCTGCCTTCACGTCGCAGACGGAGATATTCGGAAATACCGGATAATCATTTTTGATCCCGTCATACAGATCTATGCCTGCCACGATCTCAATTTCCGGATCATCCTTGCACATCTCCGTGATCGTCTGTCCCATTTTTCCATTGCATCCATGCATAATTACTTTTGTCATACTTAAAAATCCACCTTTCGAATTTTATCTTTGGATATGATTTATCAAAAAATCCAAAAAGACTGCCGCACCCGGATACGACAGTCTCTTCCTTTTAATCTAAAATGCCATATGCTTTCATTGCATCTGCCAAAACAGCTGCATTTGCATCGGTCATCTCCGTCAAAGGAGAACGAAGTGTTCCAACTTCTCTTCCCATGAGGTTTAACGCTTTCTTCACCGGAATCGGATTGACCTCTGAGAATAATGCACTGACAAGCGGCTGTGCCTCTCTCTGTATCTTCATTGCAGTCTGTAAGTCTCCGTCAAAGAAACTCTGGCACATGCCATGTACTTTGGCAGGTGCAACATTTGACCATACAGAGATCACTCCGATCGCACCGATCGCCATAAGCGGAACTACGATTCCATCCTCGCCGGAATAAAGGTCGATCCTGCCATCGGTCAGATACATTAACTGTGATGCCTGTGCAACACTTCCTGTCGCCTCTTTGATTGCTACTACATTTTCAACTTCCTTAAAAATCTTTGCTGCTGTCTCCGGAAGAATATTGCATCCGGTTCTTCCAGGTACATTATACATGATGATCGGTAACTTTGTACACTCTGCAATTTCAGAATAATAACGTACCAGACCGCCCTGTGTACATTTATTATAATAAGGTGTCACTGCAAGGATTCCGTCCGCTCCTGCTTCCTCTGCTTCCTGTGTCAGATAAATAGCTTCTCTTGTGCAGTTCGAACCGGAACCAGCCACAACCGGTACACGGTGTTTTGCAAATTCTACTGCTGCTTTGATCACTTTACTGTGCTCTTCCATGGTCAGTGTGGAACTCTCTCCTGTCGTTCCTGCAATGATGATCGCATCTGTTCCCTGGTCGATCTGCCATTCGATCAGTTCCTGTAACTTTTCGTAATTGACTTCTTCGTTTTCTTTCATCGGTGTGACGATCGCTACACCTGCTCCTTTAAAAATAGACATTGCATTCTCCTCCTATCGTCATTATACGCACTGCATTTTTTTTTGTTAAAAATGTTGCTACAGTAAAGTAAAAAAAGACCGGCTGACGAGCCGGTCTCAAAATTCTAATATTATACGCATTCTGCATCTTTGCAAATCTGCCTAGAATCTGATAGCTCCCCATCTCAAATGATCTCCATTCAGATGACAGTCATAAAGTTCTTCACTTTATGCCCAAGTAATATGCCTTCAGGCTGCATACCCTTTCGGCGTACTTTCCTTTTGCTTCTTATCAACTGTTCCTGATACATCCAAAAAGCGACTCATAAAGCACGCGACCTCTACCAAGCAATATTTTCATTGCGTAAATCATAACACCATCTTATTTCCTTGTCAATGCACGATTCCTCATCCCCATAAATTCTACTCTTCATCTTCAATAAATTCCACTTTGCTCACAGAAACCTCATATGCCACGCGCTTTTCCGTCTCTGTCTCGCTCAGTTTCTTCACATACTCCCTGCTCTGGATACGTCCCCATACCTGAACATGCCCTCCGACTTCAAACCCGGATGCAAACCTTGCATTTCTTCCCCAGCAGATGCATGGAATATAATCTGATTTTCCATAAGAACGGTTCACCGCGATCAAAAGGTCTGCAATCTCTCTTCCAAGCGGTGTTTTCCGGTAAATCGGATCTTTACAGATGTAGCCATCCAGAAAAATCTGGTTCGTCTTCATATCCTCGTCGATCTCATCTAACAATTCCAGTTCCCTTACAAAAACGGATAAAACAAGACGGTTCTTTTTTTCCTCGTGCCGGTTAAATGACCGGAACTGTCCCATAACATATATGGTCTGACCAATATAGTCCTCATTCACGTCAATGAGCCGTTCTGAGATCATCAGTGGTATGTAATCCATAAAATTGCTCAGCCGGTTGACTGCGACATCTACCACATAAAAGCCCTCTCCATACACTTCGTGGCTGAATCTGAAATCAGAAACAATCTCTCCCACAATTGACACCTGGTTATTTTCAAAAATTTTATCTGCCATGAATTTTTTCTCCCTTCCTCTTATCACCGGAATCGACCGGTGATTTGCCTGACAACTATGGTTTTACCATTTCCTTCCAGAAAAAATTTCGTGTAACTTGTCGATAAGTTTTTTATATTGTTTTGAAAAAAAATATTGCTGCCTACTTGCGTTCTCATAAAATTGTGATAGAATATATGGGTTCGAGTAAATTTATAAGCTATATTAATAGGAAAAGACAGGATTTATTTCTAGATAATTTCTTTTCCGCACAGAAGAAAGAGAGATTTTTTATGAAACAGAAACGTGAAGACGTACGTAACATAGCAATCATCGCCCACGTTGACCATGGCAAAACAACACTGGTCGATGAACTTTTAAAACAGAGTGGTGTATTCCGTGAGAATCAGGAAGTTGCTGAACGTGTCATGGACTCCAACGATATTGAGAAGGAACGTGGTATCACAATCCTCTCCAAAAATACAGCGATCACTTACAAAGGAACAAAGATCAACATCATCGACACTCCTGGCCACGCCGATTTCGGTGGCGAGGTAGAGCGTGTCCTTAAAATGGTAAACGGTGTTATCCTTGTCGTTGACGCATTTGAAGGTGTTATGCCTCAGACCAAATTCGTTTTGATGAAAGCTCTGGATTTAAAACTCCCGGTTATCGTCTGTGTCAATAAAGTAGACCGCCCGGAAGCCCGTCCAAACGAAGTTGTGGACGAAGTATTAGAGTTATTTATGGATCTGGATGCCTCTGACGAGCAGTTAGACTGCCCATTCCTTTTTGCTTCCGCAAGAGACGGTTATGCCGTTCGTGAAATCCACGACCTTGTAAACAACAAAAAAGATATGACACCATTATTTGAAACCATTTTAGATTACATTCCTGCTCCGGAAGGTGATCCTGAAGCACCGACACAGGTACTGATCAGTACCATTGATTACAATGAATACGTTGGACGTATCGGTATCGGTAAGATCGACAATGGTTCCCTGAAAGTAAATCAGGAAGCGGTCGTAGTCAACCATCACGATCCTGACAAGAAGAAAAAAGTCCGCATCAGCAAATTATACGAATTTGACGGATTAAATAAGGTAGATGTCGAAGAAGCAAATATTGGTTCCATCGTTGCTATTTCCGGTATTGCTGATATTCACATTGGTGATACGATCTGTTCTGTGGAGAACCCGGTTGCGATCCCATTCCAGAAGATCTCCGAGCCGACTCTTTCCATGAACTTCATCGTAAATGACAGTCCATTGGCAGGTCAGGAAGGAAAGTTTATTACTTCCCGCCACTTAAGAGACCGTTTATTCCGCGAGTTAAATACAGACGTTTCCCTTCGTGTAGAAGAGACCGATTCCCCGGACAGCTACAAAGTATCGGGCCGCGGCGAATTACATTTATCTGTATTGATTGAAAATATGCGTCGTGAGGGATATGAGTTTGCCGTAAGTAAGGCTGAAGTATTATATCACACGGACGAAAACGGCAAGAAATTAGAGCCTATGGAACTTGCCTATGTCGATGTTCCGGATGAGTATACCGGTGCTGTTATCGACAAGTTAAGCCAGCGCAAAGGTGAAATGATCAATATGAAACCTCTGACCGGCGGATATACAAGACTTGAGTTCAATATCCCATCCCGCGGTCTGATCGGTTACAGAGGCGAATTTATGACCGATACCAGAGGTAATGGTATTATCAACACCATTTTCAATGGCTATGATACTTACCGCGGAGATATTGCTTACCGTCAGCTTGGTTCGCTGATTGCATTCGAATCCGGCGAATCTGTCACTTACGGTCTGTTCTCTGCACAGGACCGTGGTACTTTGTTCATCGGACCTGGTGAAAAAGTATATGCAGGTATGGTCATCGGTTCCTGCTCCAGAAACGAGGATATCGAATTGAATGTTTGTAAGAAGAAACACCTTACCAATACACGTTCCTCTTCCGCTGACGAAGCATTGACTTTAGTTCCGCCTAAGATTTTAAGCTTAGAGCAGGCGCTTGACTTCATCGATGTCGATGAATTATTGGAGGTTACTCCGAAATCCCTTCGTATCCGTAAGAGAATTTTGGATCCGACTTTAAGAAAAAGAGCGAATTTTAAGAAATAAAAAACGGCTCTACGCCTTTTTTCCAGAAACTATAAAAACCTATGCAACATTCAACGACAAAAAGGAGACTATGTATGAAAAAAATATGTACATTTTTCGGATTGCTGATATCCATGTGTCTGCTGCTGAATGTCGGTTTTGGCTCTCTGTCCGTAAAGGGCGCAGCTGTCGGGAATACAGAACAGACTTCTGATCCAAACTTTACAAATTTAATCGTATTTGCCAGATTTGCAGATGAGAATGAATTTGTGAATGATATTTATCAAGGTGTCTCTGTAAGGGAAATCATAGACAATTCCTATAACACTGCCTATTATTCCGTGGGCGATTACTACCGGAATGCGTCCTCAGACAAATTGCGCATGAATAGTCTTTATCTGTTTGATAACGGCGGTTCCCTGCAGTTGAAACATGAACGCGGTTACTATGCCGGTTACAGTGCAGATAATCCAATCGGTTATAAAACAAGTGGTGAAAAAGCCTACCGCATGTACGAGCTGCGCACCGATTGGTCTGATGCCATAAACAAAGCTATCCAGAACGGAAACCACATTACGAATTACGATGGCAGCCAGACATACAGTTACGAGGATCTGGATAAAAACCGTGACGGAAAGATTGATTCCATTACTGTTATCTATAAAAACACGACACAAAATATTGTGATAAACCGCTCTGATCCGCTTTGGAACTATAAGGATTATGCTGACTATGTGGAGATCACTCTTGCCGATGGCAGGATGCTTCAAAGCCAATATTATGTACAGGTCATAAATAACTACTCGACTCTGTATATGGCAAACGAAGATCGAAAACCGATCGTTTCCTTGAAGTCTCCAATCCATGAAATGGGGCATATATTTGGTCTGCTGGATTTATACAATTCGTCAGGTCAAACGCCGGTTTATTTCATGTCTGCCATGGCAAATGCCATCTCACCTGTTCCACAGGGACTTTCGATCAAAGAAAAAGAGGCTCTGGGATGGACAGACGACAGTACTCTAAAGACGATCACAGAACCGGGTGAATACAAAGTAAAGCTCAGCGGCACAGCCACCGGTACTGACGACTGTATCGGATATAAAGCAGGCATTCCGGAACTGAACAGGACACTGTATCTGGAATACAGAAACTTCTCAACAGATGGCAGCAAATATGATAAGTCAGAGAAGCAGCTGACCAATTCAGAAACATCGAACATAAAATCCGGTTTAGTCTGTTATCTTGCGCAATCTGACATCCGCTTTCCAAGCAATCTAAATGGAAAACCGGGAAATTGGGCACTGGAAGTTATGGGCGGTACACAATCCACTAAATCTGATGCAGCCCTTGGCTTAAATGATTCGCTTCAGGTTACAGACAAACTCAAAGTGACTGTCGCTGCTATAGAAGGGGAAGTCCTTACCTTTCAAATCGAAGGGGAAATGGAACAACATGTCCATTCCGGTGGACAGGCGACCTGTACGAAAAAAGCCGTCTGTGAAGAATGTGGGAAGGAATACGGAGAAATAGATCCAACATGCCATTTGAATCTCCAGCGACAGGGCTTTAAAGAGCCGACACAGGAGGAAAATGGATATACCGGTGATCTGGTATGTACAGATTGTAACGCCATAGTAGAAGCTGGTGAGGTCATTGATAAATTACCAGTCACTCCACCTGATGGAAAACCGGAACCGGAAATACCGCCTGTATCTCCTGATAATAAGCCACCGGTCATGCTGGAAGGAAACAAAACAGAAGTGAGTAAAAATCCGGACAATAACTCCGGTGCAGTATTTCGTTCCAGTGCACCGCTCGCTAACTTAATCGAAGTTAAGGTAGATGAAAATGTATTAGTGAAAGATAAAGACTATACCGCCCACTCCGGAAGTACTATCATAACTTTACTTCCATCCTTCCTTGCCGGTCTTTCCGAAGGAGCTCACAACATTGCCATTGTATCAACAACCGGAACGGCAACGGCTGGTTTTTCTGTAATTTCAGATCCTGCCCCGGCGCCACCAGCTCCGGTACCACCGGCATCCGCACCTGTGCCACCGGCATCAGGTAATACAAACACTGATGGTTCATCTACAGATACTGTTGCTGATCCGGTTTCCGAAACTGCTTCTACAGCCGGATCTGCCAATGTATCCGGCAACAGTTCTTTACCTGATACCGCTCAGATAAAGAAAGACTCCTCCGGCACAGACATAAAATCACCGCAATGTGGAGAGAAAAACTGTTTCACACTCTTATTGGATGATTTCATAGAAATATTAAAAAAAGTATTAATATTCTTAGGTTTTTCATCTAAGATCTGAAAAAACACACAGGACAGCTCCTATGTTAAGCTGTCCTGTGTGTTTTTTTTCAAAAGTGATTGATATATTTTCTGCACGTCATAATCCGGTGCGTTCTGCCGAAGTATATCATAAATCTGCTCAATGACTGACGGATTTTCTTCCAGCATATCTGCTGTTTCAGCCACAGAACATCCTTTTTTGTACTTTTTCATGATCTGCTCGATCATTTTAGATACTCTTCCCTCCGCTTCACCTTTCGCTCTTCCTTCTGCTTCACCCTGTGCCCTCGCTTCCGCTTCGCATTTATGAAATTGGTCTGCGAAAATTTCTTTTATTACATCACTCATGTTTCCTTCTTCCTCCACTTCTTTCCAGTTTGCGCGCATGACGGTATCTGCCAGTGCCTGGAACAATTTTGAATCCCTGTTTTTCTCATATTGTTCCATAAATAATTTAATTTCTCCACCGGACTTCAAATTGTTGCGAAGTTTATTCAGCCAGTAATTATTTTCGATTGACAATTCCGGTACGATAATAAGCTGTATTGGAATTGCATCTCCATAGAGATAATAGATACCATTTTCGATATTTTTCACATTTATATTTCTCTCATTCTGAAGATTTCGTAACATTTGCCGCGGATAATGATAACACACAAACGTAATCGTCAGTTCTTCTGCTGGAATCTGGTTCACTTTCTCGACTTCCGTTTTGTAAATACAGGTATAACCATAGACTTTATAAAAATCATCAATGTTCAAATGATCTTCCGGTGACTTATACTCGATAATGTTATGCTGCCGGAAAATCCTTCCAATATTTTTCCTGATTTTTACCTTCTTCTCATTTTTGACCAACACATCGATCTGCATTGGTTTCTTCGAAAGCAAATGTTCCGGCTCAAAAGTCAGATACTTTGCCTCTTCTCCCAGTTCAATCTGCAATGCCGCATCAAATGCAGGATGCCATTGGATTTTTTCTCCTTCTGTGTTCAATCATGTTCCCCCTTTATCATAATAGAATCTGCTGTGATTTTCAACGCATAAGAAGCATTTTCTATGTTAAAAATATAACAAAAAAAATGAGAATCTATATGCATTGCTGTTCTTCATCAAAATGGAATCTCGTGCCGAACCGGCTGTGAACGTTGAGATTATATCCTGCCACCTCAAATTGGTTTTGGATTTGCAGACAAGAAAAAATAAGATGCTTTATCTGTCTGCGACTTTGATGTGATTCCAAGTATAAGGGATTGCGTGGAAGTTGTCAATGATAATTATGAACACTTCTTTCTTATCCAATATTATTCTAATAATTAAGAAGAAAATTTATTGATTTTTGTAAACTCTTTTTTAATTTTTTACAATCCAGTTACCATTCTTATAAACATTGCTACTTCCTTATCCAGCCACTCCCCATAACCCGGTAATTCCCATACTGTCCACTTTGTGCGATCTTCGCCAGACTGTATTGCCAGATATCCATTATCTCCGTGTTTATAGATCAGATAGTCTCCATGTCCTGTCTCTGATGTTTCTTTTACGGGCATCACCTGCTCCTGTACAACCCTTACCCATGTATCAAATCCTTCGGTATTAATGATTTCTTTATCCTGATTCAGATACTGACTGCTTTCTACAATGTATTCATTCTGTGACTGTACTTGTTCAATACCCACTGTGTCAATCCCGGCTCCGCCTCGTGGTGCAATCCAGGCAAGCGTCTCTATATTTTCAACCATTCCAGTATTTTCCATTGCATCTGCATCAAAAATCTGAACTTCATTCTCCCAATTTATAATCAAATGACTAGCAGATGTTCTTTCTTCCTGTCTCGTCTGAGTATTGGTGCAGTCCACCAATGTCACAATACATACTATTATTACAATCAAGATTATGAAATATCTTCTAATACCTTTTTTCATATTCATGCCTCATTTATAATATTGAAATTATTTTTTTAGTTTTATTTATTATAAAATAAATATATATCTTTTTCAATACTGTTTAATCTCAAATACGTCCGCCAGACACCAGCTCCACTGTTAAAAAATAATACTGATTTTATCTGTCATGGCTGCAATTCAAACGTAAAAACTGCTCTTTTATCTGTTGTCTGAAGTTCTACTTTATCTTCTCCTTCTACTTGTAAAGTCATTCCGTCCACGTTCATTCCGATTTCTTCATAAGTCAGCGCTGCAGCTCCAACATTAATTTTTACTCCTTTTTTTGTGCCGTCTTTATAATTTGCAGTACAGGTAATAACCACTCCATCTACAAGTTTTTGATATGCTGCTGCCACTTCCTCCTGTGTTTTTTTCTTTTGTTCTACAATACTGTCAAAATCTGAAAACGGAATTTCATCATTACAAAAGGTTACCCACACTCCTTCTTTCTGCTGATTTTCATAGGAAACTGTGTATTCAACAAAATCGTTTATTTCCCGCTGCATGACAATTTCTCCATTATCATCAAAAATTGGATTGAGATACCCATTGCTATTTTCATCCAATGGCTTTCCGCTCTCGACAGCACTCTGAAAATCATCGGTAATATTTTCACTTATTTCAAAATATCCTTTGTTGATACTGTAAGTTACACTTTCTATATTCTCACCTTCGCAGTAAAGTGGCATATCAATTTTATAACTTGCTGTATTCATATCGCTGTCCCCATTAATCGCATAACCAAACCTGTCATTTTGTGCGATTGCTACCGGCTTCTGTGCCGTCACTTCTGCCTGTGCCGCCATTACTTTCATGGTAAACATATTCTCTTTTTCTGTTGTCGTATGTTCAGCCACTGTTGTTTCTTTTTCTTCCTGCGGTCTGTTGAGATAGTTGTTTGTTGTGGATGCAACAATGATAATCGATGCACAGGCAGCCATTGCTGCAAACAATTTTGTTACTTTTAAATTTTTCTTACTCATATTAGTTTCCCTTTCCGATTGAATCTGTGAAAAGGCGACATCTGCTTTTTTCTGAACGATTTCTGGCACTTGAATATCACTATTTAAAATTTCACTCACTTTTTTTGACATGAATCTCACCTCATTTTTCCTTATAATAAGCTTCCAGCTTTTCCCGTCCACGTTGTAAACGTGTTTTCACAGTACTTTCAGGAATTTTTAAAATGTCAGAAATTTCTCTGATACGATAGCCCTCGCTGTAAAAAAGAATCATAATAATCCGGTATTTTTCAACTAACGCTGCGAGTGCCTCTTTTAATTCAAGATTATATTCATCGCAGGCTGCTGGTTCCTCGTACTCATTCAAACAAATGATATTCTGATTTTTCTTTCTGATATCATAGCATTTGTTGATGAGGATTCTTGTCATCCATGTTTTAAAATACTGTATCTTCACTAATTGATTCATTTTTTCCCAGCATATCAGAATCGTATCTCCGATTGCATCGGCGGCATCTTCATCATTCATCAAAATTGCATACGCAACCTTATACATATCCGTCATATAAAGCTGCATTAATTCTGTGAAAGCTTCCGACTCATGCCTTTTCGCTCTTTTCACAAGATCATCTGTTTGTTTTTTCATAATGCTTTTCTCCACGCGCGCAGTGAATGTAAGACAGTCGCTTTTCTTCTTTTTTTATCTTACATATATTAGACAACAAAATATGTATAAAAGTCTCATAAAGGGACTGTAAAATAAGTCCATAAATAAAAAAAGTGCCAGTTCCGGCAAATGTCGGTTCTGGCGTTCTGTGCTATCTGCTTATATATGGCTCAAATACGTCCATTCCTTCATAAGAAAAAAATCCGTATTGCATTGCCTCATTGCACATTCCATAACAGGAAAGTTTCTCTGGTCTGACAGTCTCCTCCTCCGAATAATACCATGACGGCCACCATATCAGAAAATCTTCCGACAACTGTTCTATTGGTGTTTCTGGCATATATAAAGTAAAATTCTCACCATTTTCCAAACCATATGGCTCATCTTCTTTTAGAAATCTGTATCCATTTTCTATCCACATCTCTTGAATATCCAATATCTCTAATTTTTCTAAAGACATTGTATAATAATATTGATCAATGCGCTCAATATCTGTAAATTTGCCCTCAAACTCACAGATTGCTACTGTTCCTTTTGGAAAATCTTTCTCTGCGTATGCATCATAATCCGAATACTCTCCTGAAAATGAACCATCTCTGTTTAATCTTAAATACGTCCGCCAGCCACCAGCTCCACTGTTAAAAAATAAATCTTTTGGGAAATCGGCTGGCAATTCATTATCTGCTTCTTGTTGAATTTTATCCTCTGTTACTACATTTTGTTCAATCTCTATTTCGTCTTTATTGGATGTCAAACCGCACATATATAACAAAGTTAATATAAACAGCCCTATTCCCAATGTATCTATCCATTTTTTGTGCTGTATCCTATTCATTTCACAAACCCATCCATTGATTTGGATAAATCCTCTTCCTTCCTCATTCCTTAAAATCCAAATCACTTATTACCTATCCATCAGATAATAAGTGATTTGATTCCATATAGAACAATCTTTTTCCTATACTTTTTGTTCTGTCGAAAGCATTTCGACTTTTTTCTGAATTTCATCCACGCTGTTTCTGATATCTTCAACAACTGCGTATTTTTCTGTCATATCAGACAACAGTTTCTGGTAATTTTCTTCTCTTTTATCCTGCTTTTCCACTAATTTTTCATTATTTTTAATTGTATACAAAAATAGCGAAACAAAAAGAAGAACCCAGATTCCCTGCGTAGTTGCAGCTTCAATTAATACCTGTTCCAAATGCATCATCTCCTTTCAGATATTAAGAAGATGTTTTGCATTCTTTCCGAAACTTCCACCTTTAATTTACATACAAATGAAAATAATTTTAATTTATGTAATAAGATCCATTCACGCTGATTGTAGAAGTAGCATCATTAATAACAACCGGTTTGTAATAATCAGAAGCACTGATTGCAAACTCGTGCGTAATTGTGCCTTTTCCATACACAAAACGAATTTTATTATTACTATCCACAATACCTACGCGAACTGTTTTATCTGATGGTGTCACAGAAACCACAATATTAATCGACTGATCTTTTTTTACATATATGGAAGAAGCCTGAATCATTCCTTTTCCAGTTTCTCCCTTGATCTGTCCCACATCATTTGCCCTAATATTGGAAGTATTTCTACTTTCCACAATCTCATAATCCTTATATTTTTCCATATCAAAGGATTCTTCATACTCCACTGCCTCTTCATATTCTACAGCCTTCTCCTCAACCATTACCTTCGTATCATCAAAAACCTTCTCATATCCAGCCTTAAATCCTTCTGCTGCTGCAAAAGTTGTTGTTGTTGACAAAACGCACAGCACAAGGCTTAAAGCAACACCTCCAAAAAATTTCATTTCCTTTTCTTTTCTGTAATTTTTCATTTGCAATAATCTCCTTTTAAAATTACTCTTTTTCTTAAATCCAGTTACCATTTGTGGCATCCAGATATGTGACTGTTCCAGTCCATCCACAGCAACGGTATAATATTCCTTTACCGTGTACGGATAGGCAGTTTCATAACACACATATCTGTCGCAGGCAATTTCTCCCCACTCATCAATATTTCGTAACAGACTGTTCATCATCGGATTACACCAGAAAATCAATTTTAAGAAAATCCCTATTTTTTTCATTTCCAAAATATGCTGTCTGATATGCACTAACTCATGATAAAGTATGGTTACAAGTTCTCTTTCCTCATAGTCCTGTACCGGGAAAATAATTTTCTTATTCCACCAGCCAACAACAATTGGAGAAGTCACAGCATAGTTCTGGTACAATGTGACCTTCCTTTTCATTTCAAGTTCCTGCGAAATTTCACTGCATACATCTGCAGGCAACTCATATGCAAAGCTTTTTTTCAAAATATTTTTAAATTTCCAATATTCCTTGATATAGTTTCCTAAATTAAATATCACGCCGAGAATCCATATCCCTGCTATCACGCACTGTACTGTATAAATGAACGGTGTACGCAAAAATAAAGCTCCATAATATGATCCATGGCTTCCCGGAACATGCGTAGATACTTTCAGATAAACAAACATTACCGGAAAAATGAAAAAAGCTTCCACAATTCCGAGCATTGGATACACATATTTCAATTTTTTCTTCTTTGCCATACCGTTTTTTGCTATTATCCAAAATCCATAAACAATCGCACCTGCGAATGAATTAAGCAGAAGAATATAGAACATTTCATTTGACCATCTCATTCGTGTTTCTCCATAAATTACTTTTTGTGGCTATTATTTCCTTGCATAAATACGCAGAGGCTTAACATTTTTTACAAATTCATCTAAAAACATACGGTAGATTTATAAATTATAAAATCTACCGTATGTTTTAATTTATCATTTCCTTTACCTGTTCCGCTGTAGCGTCCTCTGGAAGTTCAACATTAATCGCATCGCAAAGTTCCTGATCATATACAAATTCGCTTCCTATATCTTCATAAATGCGAATTTGAGTATATGGAATCATTCCCTGCGGTCCAGCTCCTGTTTCATATATCGCTCCAATTACAATGTCGTCTTTTCCATTAACTCATTTTTATATAAATTTGTATCTTCTTTCTGATTTTGTTCTGGAATGACTGATTCTCTCTCTGTGTCTGTTCCTAAATTATTGTCTGCACAAGCCGATAACAAAGTCATTGCCATGTTCATTTTAAAATTTCTCCTAATTCACAGCTTTCTATTTTCATCTCCGGCATCCAGAAAATCTGTTTTTTCCATGCAAGATATTCTTGTTCATCTAAATATTTAACGGATTCTCCCTGACCGACAATATATACTTTTCCATCACCATCTTTATCATATTCCTCTGGGAAAACATCGGAATTAATCGGAACATTAGTAATCTGATCTACACTTACTTTCTCCACAAACTCCTTTTTGTTTTCATCATACTGATATA
>ENA-UOOD01002019-UOOD01002019.1-human-gut-metagenome-genome-assembly--contig:-CS67-NODE-2019-length-19088-cov-4.486681_pt1 | contig 19088 bp, 2 predicted proteins | sample MGYA00242464_ERZ724011 | MGnify/ENA metagenome assembly ERZ724011 | reverse complement strand
GTCAAATGGAATTAATAAAACTATAAAACTTAATGATAATATACTAGTTGATAATATACTTTTATTTGCAAGTGAAGGCAAAAGTGTAGTATCATTTAATGTTAATAATACGTCAAATAGTATATATTCAAAATCTAAGCTTCAAATAAAACTATTAGATGATGAAAATGGTGTAGTATATTCTTGCCGAAAAGAAGTGCCACAAATATTATCAAATTCTAAAGTTACTATTGAAGAAATTGTAGAAAAAGATATATCAAATGCAAGTTCAATCGAAATTGAATTTGTTAAATAATACATTTGAAAAAAATGTCATAAAAAGGCCTATTTTAGGGCCTTTTCTTTGACCAAAAAAAGTGTAAAAAAAGTCAGAAAAATATTCAAAAAAAGTTGAAAAAAGTTTGTGTTTATAGTAAGATATATATGAGTTATTAACGAATTTGAGAGGGTGTTTTTTTATGGAAACTAATGATGCAAAAAACATGAATAATGTTTGTCAAAATAGATCAAAGAAAGGTATAAGTTTAATAGTACTTGTTATAACAATAATTGTTTCTTTGATACTATTGTCAGTTATTGTGTTGTCGATAAAGTATAGTAATCCGACAAACAAAGCTGATGAGGCGATTTTTAGAAATGATTTTGTAGTTTTGCAAAATGAACTTACGTCTTCAAAATTGAATGAGAAAATAAATGATTTTGCAGCTAAAGAAGATATTAACATTTCTATGAACGATGATAAAATATATGATTGGCTTCCATCTTTAAAGGATTCACCTTTAAAAGGATATGTAGAAATTTGTAATGGTGAGGTAGTATTCATAATTCCTGATGCCGATACAGATGAACATAAATGGGCTGAGAAAATAGCAGGAGCAGAAAAAGTGTGTGATACCTCATGTGCAGAAGCTCCAAAAGTATTTTCTCCAGAGATTGCAGCTAATGTAAAAAGCGGTGAAATGTCAACTCAGGCAGTAAACCTTACAATTTCTGGTGGTGTTTCAGATGATACCATAGAACATTACTATGAATATAGTTTAGATAAAGGCGAAACTTTTGAAAATGTTACTGATTTAGGTGGTACAAGCTTATCTTTCGATGGTGCTTTCTTAAGACAAATTGTACAAGTAAGAACAGTTGCAATAGTAGATTCTAAAGAACAAAGAAGTAAAGTATCAGAATTTGAAGTTTATATAAATAAAACAGGAACATTAGCACCTATAATCACAGCAACTAATGATTATATAAGTGGTACTTGGACAGGAAGTGATGTAACACTTATAATAACATCAGCAAATCCTAATTTAGACGAAACAATTCAATATACAATTGCAAAAGATTCTGATAAGTTTGGTGATTGGATTAATTACGAAAATGATAATCCAAATTTAACATTTACAACTGATGGAGAGTACAGAGTAAAAGCAAGAACTGTAATTAATAACGATAAAATTGGTGTAGAAAGTTCAGAGTTCTTAGTAAAAATAAATAAAACTCTTCCGGAAGCTCCAACAATAACAGCTACTGTAAATGGTGGGGCAATAAACTCAAATCAATGGACAAATAAAAAACCTGTTGATTTACAATTATCTTCTGTATCTAGAGTAAGTTATTATGAATATAGCTTAGATAATGGAGAAACATGGACAAGAACTTCTAATGGAAAACTTTCAGTATCAGAACTTGGAACAACTTCAGTTATAGCTAGAGCATATAACATGGTTGACATAGTTGGTGCTACAAGTAATGCTTTCGTAGTAAAAATAGATCAAGAATTACCAGTTGCTACACTTTCAGTTTCAGCACCAATAAATTCTATAGCAGCTAATGTATCAGCTAGTGATGGAAACGGAAGTGGAATTGATACATATGTATTCTACAAAAATGGTGAAGTAGTAGCAACTTCAAAAACTAGTGAATATACATTCCAAAATCTTACTCAAAATACAAGTTATAAAATTGGTGTTGTAGCAATAGATGTTGCAGGTAACTCTTCAAAATTAGTAGAAAAAACAATAACAACTCTTTCAATACCTTCACCTACTATAGTACTAAATAACAAAAATTGGACAAATTCAAATGTTACAGCAACAATTTCATCTAATGATACAGCTACACTTAAGATACAATATCAGGTCGTAGCAAAAAATGCTAAAATAGTTGAAAGTGATTGGCAAGATTATTCATTACCAATAACAATATCTCAAAATTCAGATGTATATGCAAGATCATTAGATAATACAAATCAAAAGAGCGAAGTATCAAAAGTTACAGTGAATAATATTGATAAAAAAGCTCCTGATGCAAATGCTCCAAGTGTAGTAGCTACTACTAGAAAAATTACTGTAACATGTAATCAAGAAGATACACCTCAAACTCCAGAATATGGTAGTTCAGGAATTAATAAAGATAGAACTCAATATGCTATTAAAAAAGGTGATGTATGGAGTGAATATCAGTACAGCAATGAATTTGATAATTTAACATACGACACTGAGTACTATATAAGAACAAGAGCATATGATAATGCAGGAAACTATTCTGTATCTGACGAAACTAGAATTAGAACTCAAAAATTAGAAATTGGACAAATAAAATTTACTCTTGAAAGTTCTAATAATGAAGAATATGTTCCTGGAACACTTACAAATAAAAATGTTATAGTTTCATTAGATAACGATAGCAAGAGTAATACAACGTTCCGTTCAAAAGGTGGATCAGCACAATATGTATCTAAAACCTCAGAAGATACAGTAATACAAACAGAGGGAATAACAACAATTATTGCAGAAACAACAGATGGTGCAAATACGGTTACTCAAGAGTACCAAATTATGATTGATAAAACTGCTCCGAGTGTTACTTCTATAGAGGTAATATCACCTGATAGCGGAAAATACAAAATGGGTACGAAAATTACATTTAAAACAACATGGACAGAAAATTTAAAAGTAATACAAGCACCAGTCATGAAAATTAAATTTGGTGATTCTAGTGAACGTCAAGCAGACTATGTTTCATCAAATAATAATGAAATAATATATGAATATGTTATTAAAAAAGATGACAACGGAACTTTAATTCTTTCTGATTACCTGGAAGGACAAGTTGCAGATTCAGTAAATAATATAGGCCAAGGAACTAAAAAAGATTTAACTGGAAATAGCATTATCGCAGCTAACGAATTTTCAGTAACAATTGTTTCAAGCCCAATGAATGCTGGAGAAGTTTCAGGAGTAACAAGCGCGATTTATTTAGATGATGTAACAGTATCAGCAAAGGCAAAACCTGGTTACGCATTTAAAAAATGGACAGTTTCTAATAAATCGGTAACATTACAAAATGGACTTTCACCAACAACATCATTTAAAATGCCTGCTGAAGATGTAACACTTACAGCAAACTTTGGATATATTGAATATAAAATAAAATATGATGCCAATACTGGTAAAGGACAGGCTTTTGAAAGTACTCATAAATATGATAACAAACAGGCACTTGCTAAAAATACATATACTAAAGATGGTTATACATTTGCAGGATGGAGTAGAGATAAAAATGCTACAGAACCAGAATTCTTAGATGAAGAAGAAGTATTAAACTTAACAAATGTAGATGGAGAAGTAATCACTTTGTATGCAGTATGGAAAGTTGGAATTTCTGAATATAAAGTAGAACACTACATTGAAAATTCAAATTCTAGTGCTTATATTCTAAAAGAAGTAGAAAATTTAACTGCAACAACTGATGAAGTTGCTACAGCTAAAACAAAATCTTATTATGGATTCCATTATGATGATACTTTAACAACTAACGTTACATCTGGAACAGTTACAGGAGATGGAAAGTTAGTATTAAAACTATATTATTCTAGAAATAAATATACTCTATCTATAGATCCAAACGGAGGTACATACTCTGGATCTAATGATATTACTAAAGTAGTTGGAAAATATGAAGCATCGTTAGTACTTGCTACACCAACAAAACAAGGATATGTATTTAATGGATGGACAGTTTCTGGAAAAGGAAATATAAATGGTAATAAATTTGTATTTGATGCTTCAGATGCTACTATCACAGCCACTTGGAAACCAGGAATATCAGAGTATACTATAGAGTATTATAAAGAAAATATTAATTCAACTGGTTATGATTTAGCTGAAAGAGCAACAATGTCAGCAACAACTGAAAGTAATGTAACAGCATTAATAAAAGAGTATGAAGGATTTTCTAAAAATGACTTTGTAGATGGAACAGTTTTATCTGGAATGGTAATGCCTGATAATTCATTAGTCTTAAAAGTATATTATGTTAGAAATACTTATAACTTAACAATAGATCCAAATGGTGGAGAATATAGAGGAGTTAGTACTAGTGTAGTAGTTCCTGGAAAATATGAAACAATTGAAAAGGTTGAAGATGCAACTCCAACAAAAGGATATAAAATTACTTATAATGGTAATGGTGGTACAGCAGCTGTAGCTGAAGATTACACTAAAAATGTATTTAGTGGATGGCTAAAAGAAGGAATTGGTGAATACAGTTCTGAAAAGGGAGAATTCAAATATTTAGCTGGAGATGGATTATTAAGAGCTACTTATAAAAATGACGGTATTACACTTACTACAGCAACAAGACGAGGATACGATCTTGCTGGATGGTATAAAGATTTAGTAAAAGTCGGAAATGCTGGAGATAAATATGTACCAACTACTGAAGAAAACCTAACAGCTAGATGGACACCTAGGGAAGATACAAAATATAAAGTAGAACACTATAGAGAAAATATAAACAAAGATGGATATGAACTTTTTGAAACAGAAGAATTAGAAGGTATAACGGATACCAAAGCTACTGCAATTAACAAAACATATGAAGGATTTACTTTTGATAATACAATAGAAGGAACTGCGTTAAGTGGTAACATAAATCCAGATGGATCATTAGTATTAAAAGTATATTATACTAGAAATACACATACATTAAGTTTCTTAATTTCACCAGTAAATTCTGGTAGTGTAACTAAAGTTGGAAGTTATGCATATGGTTCAAATGTAGAAATTAACGCAGTACCTGCTAAAGGTTATACATTCTCTAATTGGAAAGTTACAACTAACAATACTACGCTTTCAAATACATTAACTACTAAAACAAACTTTACTATGCCAGATAGCGATGTTAGTATAACAGCATATTTTAGTGGAATAAATTATACAATAAAATATGACGCTAACACTGGTGCAGGAACTATGTCAAACAGTATTCATACTTATGATGTAGCTAAAAAATTAAATAAAAATACATTCACGAAAACAGGTTATAGCTTTATTGGATGGAACACAGATAAAAATGCTACTTCAACAGCATACTTAGATGAGCAAGAAGTATTAAATCTAGCATCTGAAAATGGAAAAATAGTTACTTTATACGCTATATGGAGTGCTGGGGTAGCTCAATACAAGTCAGAATATTATTTTGAACAATTAGATGGTACTTATAAATTGGAATATTCAGAAAACAAAAATGAAACTGTAGATTCAACAGTTACTGTTGATATACTTGATCCAAAAGGATTTGAATATGACCCATCTAATAGTAATTCAATTTTATCAGGAGTAGTATCAAATGATGGCTCATTAGTATTAAGATCATACTATAAGAGAAAATCATATACATTATCAATAGATCCAAATACTGGAGTATACGATTCTAATTCAAATATCACAACAGTTACTGGCAAATACGAGCAAACAATTACATTAAAAGTTCCTATTAAAACTGGATATACATTTAATGGATGGCAAACAGAAAGTAAAGGAACTATAAGTGGTAATAAGTATACTTTTTCTGATAGTGATGAAAAAATAAAAGCAACTTATGTTGCAAATCAATATGTAGTAACGTATGACTACATGCAAGCAAATGGCGGAAATACTGAAAAAACTAAAAATGTTACATATGATTCAGAGTATGGTGCTTTACCAGAGCCAACTAGAAATTATACAGTAACATATGACTTAAATAATGGTAATGTTTCTTTAAAAGACGAAAATACAAAATCAACTTATAGCTTCGCCGGATGGTATACTTCAAAAGATTATACTAGTCTTATAGTAGCTACAAGTAAAGTTAATATTGCAAGTAACCACAATTTATACGCAAAATGGACTGGTGGAAATGTAAAATTACCAGAACCAACTAGAGTAGGATATACATTTGGTGGTTGGTATTTAGCTGAAAGCAATAATAATGGAAGTGGAACAAAAGCAGGAGACGCAAATGCTAGCTATACACCTACAACTGATATAACTCTTTATGCTGGATGGATATCAAATAAAAGTACAGCATATAAAGTTGAACATTACTTGGAAAATGTTACTGCTACAGGATTTACATTAACAGATACAGATAATTTAACTGGAACAACAGGCGCAACAATAACAGCAACACCTAAGACATATAATGGCTATACTTTGGATAGAAACAATTCTAACTCACTAATTACATCTACTATAGCAGCAGATGGCAGTCTTGTATTAAAGTTGTATTATACAAGAAATAGTTATGCTTTAACAGTAAATCCAAATGGTGGTACATTTAGAAATACAAATAATAAAACTACAATTACTAAAAAGCATGGACAAACTGAAAATATCGAAGATCCATCAGTACCATCTTCACACAAAGTAGGATATGAATTAAATGGTGGTAGTGCTAATTTAGTAGAGCAAAATACAACTGCAAAGTATACATTTAATGGTTGGAAACTATCAGGTGTTGGAAACTTTGATACAACTTCTAAAAAGTTTACTTATGGAATTGGAACAGCTACACTTACTGCTGAATATTCATTGTCTAGCATAGTATTACCAAGTGCTCAAAAAGTTGGTTATACATTTGGTGGTTGGTATTTAGATAGTGCATTTAAGACTAAAGCAGGCGATCAAGGTGATACATATGATATTACAAGTTCTATCACTTTATATGCAAAATGGAATGAAAAAACAGATATTAAGTATCAAGTATATCATTACTTAGAAAATGTAGATGCAACAGGCTATGATTTACAAACAGCTGATATAGAAACTGGATATGGTAGAGTAAATTCAAATGTTACAGCTACTCCAAAAACTTATACAGGATTTACATATAATAGTGCAGTTTCTGGTACAATATCATCAGCAAACATATTGCCAGATGGTAGCTTAATATTAAAACTATACTATACAAGAAATCTATATAGTTTAACAGTAAATCCAAATGGTGGTACTTGGAATGGTACACAAGCTTCAAGTGTAATAAATAAAAAACATGGTCAAAGCTTATTAGTTGGAGATCCGGTTACACCAAAGGCTTACACTGTTTCTTATGAATTAAATGGTGGTAGCGCTAATTTAGCAGAACAAAATACAACTGCAAATAGAACATTCTCAGGATGGACAAAATCTGGAGCAGGTACTTACAATACAGCTTCTAAAACATTTACATATGGAATAGGAACAGCATCACTTGTTGCTAATTACACAACGTCATCAGTTGTATTACCAGAAGTTACAAAAGTAGGTTACAATTTTGCTGGTTGGTATAAAGATAGCAACTATACTACAAAAATAGGGGATGCAAAAGCAAATTATACACCAACTGCAGATACTAAATTATATGCTTACTATATAGCAGATACAGATACTGCATATGTGGTAGAACACTATGTACAAAATGTATCTGGAACAGGTTATGATTTGAAAGAAACTCAAACATTATCAGGAACAACAGGCGCAACAGTAACAGCAACAGCTAAAACTTATACAGGATTTACATATGACTCATCTAATGCAAATAATATAGCATCAGGAAATGTAAAACCAGGTGGAAGTTTAGTACTCAAATTATATTATTCAAGAAATGATTATAATTTGACTGTAAATCCAAATGGTGGTACATTTAGAAATAAAACAACATCAACAGTAATAACTAAAAAATATCAAGGAACTGAAACAATTGAAAATCCTACAGTTCCAAACCCATATACTGTTACATATAACGCTAATAGCGGAACAGTACAAGTAACAGATGAAAATACATTAGCTAAAAAGGCATTTACTAGTTGGACAAAGAGTGGAGCTGGTACTTTAAGTTCAAGTAAGGTATTCACATTCGATGCGGGAAATGCTACTCTTACAGCTAATTATTCAAATGGTAGTGTAAAATTACCAAGTGCAACTAGAGCAGGATATACATTTAATGGTTGGTATAATTCTTCAGATACTCTAATAGGAATTGCGGGAGCAAGTTATACACCAACATCAAATATAACATTAACTGCTAAATGGACTGCAAATAATGTAGCTTATAAGGTAGAACATTATCTACAAAATTTAGATGGAACTACATATACTTTGACAGAAACTCAAAGCTTATCTGGACCGACTGATTCAACAGTTAATGCAGCATCTAAAACTTATACAGGATTTACATATGACTCTTCTAATAAGAGTAATGTAACAAGTGGAGTAGTAAAAGCAGACGGAAGCTTAGTATTAAAATTATACTATACAAGAAATTCTTATACTGTTTCACTTTCAACAAATCCAGCAGGTGCAGGTAAAGTAACTGGTAGTGGTACATACAAATATGGCCAAACAGTTTCAATAAATGCAACTGTAAACAATGGATATACATTTAATAGCTGGACTACAACAAACTCTATATCAATTACTGATACAAAAGCTGAATCTACAACATTTGTAATGCCAGCATCTAACGTTAGTGTTACAGCTAAATATAATGTAATAGGTTATAAAATTAATTATATACTAAATGGTGGAACTCAAAGTGTTTCAAATCCAACATCTTATCTGGTTACAAGTAATGATATTACATTAAATAATCCAACAAGAGATGGATATGCATTTAAAGGATGGTCAACACCATCAGATCCAAATCCATACACTACTGTTGTAATAAAGAAAGGATCAATTGGAGATAGAACTTATATTGCTAATTGGCAGTATGCAACTGTAGATGCGGTTGATATTGGATCACAATATGTAACATTTAATTCCCAGGCGGGAAGCATTAGCTCTTCTGGTGACGGTACATTTACAATTTATGTTCAAGAAGCAGATTATGTATTTTCTATACAATCTTCATCTGGTAACACAATAAATGTATATACATCTGATTCATTAAATGGAACATATAATAAGGTAAGTAGTACAACAAGTTCAGGTACCTATACTACAACAGGAGCTTGCTATGTAAAAATAGAAGGTAAAGATTGGCAAACAAATGTTAAATTAAAAACTGGTGAGAATGCATATATAGCAGATAACCTTCCAAATTATACTATTACAGCATACTTAAATGATGGAACAAACACTGTGCATAATGCATCAACGTATAGAAAATATACAATGGGTAAATATCCAGCAGCACCAACTAGAGCAGGATATGTGTTTAAAGGTTGGGATACAAATAGTTCTGCAACATCAGGAAATGCAGCAGAGACTGATTATGGATATGTAACAGGAAATGTAAGTATTTATGCAACATGGGCAAAATCTACAACTTATAGAGTAGAATATTATCTTGAAAATATTTCTAAGACTGGATATGAATTATATGATGCTCAAGTTATAAATTCTGTAACTGGAACAACAGTTACAGCAACACAAAGAGATTATACATCAATTGGTTTTGATTATAATGCTCAAGCTTCTGGAACAGTTACATCTGGAACAGTTTTGGAAGATGGAAGTTTAACTTTAAAACTTTACTATACAAGAAGAAGTTACAATTTAATAATTAATCCAAATGGTGGTACATATAGTGGAAGCGCTTCTAACACTGTAATAAATAAACCCCTTGGAGCTGTTATTGATATTCCAGTTCCAGTAAGATCAGGATATGAATTTACAGGATGGACAAAATCTGGTGTTGGTACAATTACAACAACTACACCAATAGCTTCTACAACACAAAAATTCACATATGGATTGGGTAATACTTCTATAACAGCAAACTGGAAAGCAGTACAAGCTTCTTATAAAGTAGAACACTATAAACAAAACTTAGATTATACATTTACTTTAGCTGAAACTGAAAATAAATCTGCAGTAACAGGAACAACAGTTACAGCTACTTCAAAAACTTATGATGGATTCGATTATGCATCAAGTTATAATGGCGCAATAACTTCAGGAGTAGTTAAAGGCGACGGCAGTCTTGTATTAAAACTATACTATACTAGAAAACAAGTATCTTTAACTATAGATCCAAATGGTGGTACGTATGATGGTGATACATCAGCTGCTACAAAAGGTGGAATCTACGGTTCAACATTTAAAGTTGATGGAAAAATAGTAGCACCAGCAGGTTACAAAGTTACTTATAATGCAAATGGTGGTACATCAACTAAGTCTTCAGAAGTGTCAACTAAGTCATTTAATGGTTGGACAAAATCTGGATTAGGAAGTTACGATGCGGTAAGTCAAACATTTACATATGGAACTGGCAATGCTAAACTTACAGCAAGTTATTCAAATAATTCAGTAACATTGCCACAAGTAACATTTACTGGTTATACTTTAGAGGGATGGTATAGTGATTCTGAATTTAAAAATAGAGTTGGTTCTGCTGGAGCAGCATATACACCAACAGCTGATATAACTTTATATGCTAAGAAAGCATCAAATGCTGATACAAAATATACGGTAGAGCATTATCTAGAAAATGCAGATGGAACATATAGTTCAACTGCAAGCTATAAAGATACATTATATGGCACAACTGATTCTACTGTAACAGCTACTGCAAATACATACACAGGATATACATATGATTCAACAATTACTGGAACAGTAGCAAGTGGAAAAGTAGTAGCAAATGGATCTTTAGTATTAAAACTATACTATAAGAGAAATTATTATACTTTAACGCTTACATCTAGTCCAAGTGCTGGTGGAACGTTAGAAAAGAGTGGTTCATATAAATATGGAACAACTGTTACAATTAAAGCAACAGCAAAACCAGGATATACATTTAATGGTTGGTCAACAGCAACTACTGGAATTACAATAGCTTCAACATCTTCTGCCACAACAACATTTGTAATGCCAGCAAAAAACGTAAGTATAACAGGTAACTTTAAAACAAATGTTTACACATTAACTGTAAATCCAGGTGGAACAAATTATTCACAAAACTATTTAACAACTAAGAGTGTTACAGCACCAAAATCATATTACACAATAAAATACGACTCAAATGGTGGAACAGCATTTTCTAATACTAGTTCAGAAAGAGGATTTAGTAGTTGGACATTAAGTGATGCCGGAAGTATATCTAGCACAACAGCAAATCCAACAACATATACATATGGAGCAGGAAATGGAACACTTACAGCAAATTATAATAGTAAAGGTACATCATATACTTTACCAACACCTTCAAAATTAGGATATACATTTAATGGTTGGTATGATAGTGAAACTAATAATAACGGATCTGGAAATTTAGTTGGTAATGCGGGTGCAACTTATACACCAACAGAGAATAAAACATTATATGCAAAATGGACAGTAAATTCTTACGCACTTAATATAAATCCAGGTGGAGAAACTAGAACAGGGGCTTATGCTTCTACAACTAGTGTTACAGCTCCAAATGTTTATTACACAGTAACATATGATGTAAACGGAGGAAATTCTATTAATCCTCAAAGTAGTCAAAGAGCTTTCTTTAGTTGGAGTTTGTCAGGTGCAGGAAGCTTATCTAGTACAACAACAAATCCAACAACATTTACATATGGAGCAGGAAGTTCAACACTTACAGCATCTTATAGTGCAAATGGTACAGCCTATACATTACCAACAGCAGTAAGAACAGGTTATACTTTTGATGGTTGGTATAGTACGGAAACAAATAACAATGGTTCTGGTACTTTAATAGGAAAAGCAGGAGCAAGTTATACGCCTTCTTCAAATGTTACTTTATATGCAAAATGGACTATAAATTCATATAAATTAACAGTAAAGAATGGAAATACAGTTCTAGCAACATACAATGGAAATTATAACGATACTAAGAGTGTAAGTTTAAGTCCTAAATATACAATAAACTTTAATACAAATGGTGGAGCAGCAGTATCTAGTATGACATCTAATAGAACAGTAACATCATGGAGCTTAAGTGGAGCTGGTAGCTTGTCTAGTACAACATCAAATCCTACAATATTTACATTTGGAGCGGGAGATGCAACACTTACAGCAACATATTCTACAACAGGTTCTGCAATAACACTTCCATCAACATCTAAAACAGGACATACGTTTAATTACTGGTGTACAGATTCTGCACTTACTACAAAAGCAGGTACATCAGGAACAACAAATTCAAGCTACACGCCTTCAGGTTCAAGCAAAACAATAACTTTATATGCTAAGTTTACAGTAAATAATTATACAGTTTCAACTTCAAGTAATCCATCAGCCGGTGGTACAACATCAGGTGGAGGAAGTTATAATTATGGAACTTCAGTAACAGTAAAAGCAGTACCAAATACAGGTTATTCTTTTGAGGGGTGGTATAATGGATCTACAAAAGTATCATCTAGTGCAAATTATACATTTACTTTAGGAGCATCAAATGTTTCTTTAGTAGCTAAATTTACAGCAGGTGGTTCAAACTATACTGTAAATCACTATGTAATGAATACAAGTGGAGCATACCCAACAACACCAACTTCTACTGAAACAAAGACAGCTACAACAGATTCTTCAGTAACATTGTCTAATTTACAAAAAACAGACGCAACTTATAAAGTTACAAATGGTATAGCATATTCATATGGACAAGTTGGAGGAACAACAGTTACTACAACTACTATACCAGGAAATAATTCAAGAGTAATAAATCTTTATTATAAGAGATATTATGGAACATTAACAACAAAAGCAGGTACAAATGTTTCAAGTGTTACAGCACAAAATGCAGTAAAATATTATTATGGAGCTTCTGTTCCATCACTTACTGCAAATCTTGCAACAGCAACTGGTTACAATGTAACGTTTGCTTCATGGGCAAGTAGCAATACTACTTATATGGCAAATAAAACTGCTAACCCAACAGGAGCATTTACATGGCCAGCAATGCCAGAAGGAACTGCAATAACACTTACAGCAAATGCAAATAAAACTGCTAATGTTTATACAATAAGTTTGAGTAGTTCAAATGCTACAACAGGCCCATCACCAGCAACAGTATATGAAAAATATGCTACAGGATTATATTCAAATAGTGCTTGTTCAACTGCTATAAGTTCTATAACAGTACCAACAAGAATAGGATATACATTTGGAGGATATTACACTGGAGCAAATGGTAGTGGAACACAAATGATAGCAGCAGATGGTAAGTTTACATCAAACTTCACAAATACAGCATTTACAGCAAATACAACATTGCAACCAAAGTGGACAGCAAATTCAGTAAGTTATAAAGTAGAACATTATCTAATGGGAACAAACGGATCATATCCAACAAGTGCTACAAATGTACAAACATTGTCAGCAACAGCAGATTCTACAGTAACACTTGCAAATTTAGCTTACACAACTAGCGCATACAAAGTAACAAATGGTATAGCTTACTCATATGGACAAGTTGGTGGTACTACTGTTAGTACAACAACAATAGCAGCAAATGGTTCAACAGTAATTAAGTTATATTATGAAAGATATTATGGAACACTAACAACAAAAGCAGGTACAAATGTTTCAAGTGTTACAACACAAAATGCAGTAAAATATTATTATGGAGCAACAGTTCCAACATTGTCTGCAACACTTCCAGCAAATCCGGCAGGATATCACTATACATTTAGTAACTGGATCAGTAGTAACACAACATATTTAGCAAATAAAACAACAAACCCAACGGGAACATTTACATGGCCAGCAATGCCAAAGGGAACAGCAATAACCCTTACAGCAAATGCAACATTGGATGCAAATTCAGGAACAGCTTATAAAGTAGAACACTACGTAATGAATACAAGCGGAACATACCCAACGACACCAACATCAACAGATTCAAAGAGTGGAACTACAGGAGCAACGATAACATTAAGTAACTTAAAAAATAGTGGACATGAGGTAGCAAACGGAATAGTTTATTCATACGGACAAGTTGGAGGAACAACAGTAACAACTACAACAATAGCAGCAAATGGTTCAACAGTAATTAAGTTATACTATAAGAGAACTTATGGAACATTAACAACAGCTACAGGAAACTATGTATCATCAGTAACTCCAGCACAAAGTAAAACAAAATATTATTATGGAGCAACAGTTCCAAAACTTACAGCAAACTTAACTTCATCTGCAGGATATACAGTAAAATTTGCATCATGGACATCATCAAACTCATCAATTAAGTTATCATCAAATCCATCTGGAACATTCACATGGCCAGCAATGGCTGAGGGAACAGCAGTTACGATTACAGCGAATGCTAGTAGAACAGCTAACTCATATACATTAACAGTAAATCCAGGTGGTACAACAGCAAAACAAAATTATGGAACAACAAAATCAGTAAGTGCACCTGAAATAGATGTAATTTGTGATTGGAATTATCCAGGTAGTGATGGAACTTCACTAAAGGCTTTAATCCCAGTAACATTCAAATCGTGGAGTTTAAGTGGCTCAGGAAGTGTATCAAGTGCAACAACAAACCCAACAACATATACATATGGAGCAGGAAATGGAACTCTTACAGCAAATTATAATTCAGTGACATTACCAACGCCTACAAGGGAAGGATATACATTTAATGGATGGTATGATGGTTCAACAAAAGTCGGAAATGCTGGATCAACATATACACCAACTAAGAGGGTAACACTTACAGCATCATGGACAATAGATAAATATACGTTAACTGTAAATCCAGGAGGAACAACAACAGACCAAAATTATGGAACAACAAAATCAGTAAGTGCACCTGAAATAGATGTAATTTGTGATTGGAATTATCCAGGTAGTGATGGAGATTCTTTAAAGGCTTTATTCCTAGTAGAATTTAAATCATGGAGTTTAAATGGAGCAGGAAGTATTTCAAGTGCCACGGCAAATCCAACAACATATACATATGGGGCAGGAAATGCAACGCTTACAGCAAACTATAACCAAATAACATTACCAACGCCTACAAGAGAAGGATATACATTTAATGGATGGTATGATGGTTCAACAAAAGTTGGAAATGCAGGAGCAACATATACGCCAACTAAGAAGGTAACTCTTACAGCATCATGGACAGCAAATAAATATACATTAACAGTAAATCCTGGAGGAACAACAGCAGACCAAAATTATGGAACAACAAAATCAGTAAGTGCACCAACAGTAACAGTATCATTTAATTATGAAAGTGGCCAAGCATCATCGTCAATAACGGCAACATTTAAATCATGGAGTTTGAGTGGATCAGGAAGTATTTCAAGTACAACAACAAATCAAACAACATATACATATGGAGCAGGAAATGGAACTCTTACAGCAAGTTATAATGCAATAAAGTTACCAACGCCAAATGCTTGGGCAGGACATACATTTAATGGTTGGTATGATGGCTCAACAAAAGTTGGAGGAGCAGGCGATTCATATACTCCAACAAAAAGTGTAACACTTAAACCATCATGGACAGTAAATTCATATACATTGACTGTAAATCCTGGTGGTACAACAACAACACAAAAATGGAATACTACAAAGTCAGTAAGTGCACCAACAGTTCAGGTAACATTTGATTTAAATTATGACTCAAAAACTATTGTACAAACTGCAACATTTAAGTCATGGAGTTTGAGTGGATCCGGAAGTATATCAAGTACAACAGCAAATCCAACGACATATACATATGGAGCTGGAAATGGAACACTTACAGCTAATTATAATTCAGTAATAACTGGACCAGTTGGAAAGGTTGTTAGAGAAGGGTATACTTTTGCAGGATGGTATACTGCTGCTACAGGTGGTACTAAAATTAGTGACGATAAATTTGTGTATGGTACTGCTGGGTATACACCTACAAATTCAATAACTCTATATGCTCATTGGACGATAAATTCATACACATTAACAGTACAACCAAGTGGACAACAAATATCACAAAATTATGGAACAACGAAATCAGTAAGTGCACCAGCATGTATACTAAGTTATAACAGTAACGGTGGAACTCCAATTCATTATCAACAAATTAGTTTAAGATCATGGAAATTGAGTGGTGCAGGAAGTATATCTAGCACAACCAGTGATCCAACAACATATACATATGGCGCTGGAGATGCAACACTTACAGCAGATTATGGCTCTATTACTTTAGCAGGCGCACCTATACGAGGAGGCTATACATTTACTGGTTGGTATAATGATTCAACAAGAGTTGGAGGAGAAGGAGATTCATATACAATAACATCCTCAACATCTTTAACAGCACATTGGATACCAAATGTATATACAATAACTTTAAATAATCAGAGTGCAACGTCAGCAGGTTCTACTGCGGTATATGAAAAATATGAAGCAGGAATTTATAAAGAAAACGGATGTACAACTGCAATGTCTACAACTGCAAATCCTATAACAATTCCAACGAAAAATGGATACGTCTTTGCCGGATACTATACGGGCACAAATGGAAGCGGTACCCAAATGATTAATCCAAAAGGATATATTACATCAGACTTTACTAATACTACATTTACATCAAATACAACATTATATGCATATTGGCAATCAAAAAATATATATTTAAGAGGAATATATAATAATTATTATTACTCTGTATCATCTTCACAAGGTAGAATTCATGTCGGTAGAAATAGAGTATGGTTCTACATTCCAGGTCCTGGATACATTTTGGATTTTACAGTAAATTCAGGAAGTTCACTTTATAAATTGGGCTCAAATGATGTTGATGCTACTACAGTGGCTTTATTGGATACAAGTGGTACAATTACCACTCCAGCGGCAGGATATTATCAAATTTCTGGTTCATCTTCTAATGTAGTAATAAAAACAGCTGATGGAAATGTTTGTAACATTATTGATGAATTACAGATCTCTTTAGTAGGTTTTTACGGTAACATGACTACTAGTCATATTTCGGCTAATACCGGAAATACTGCAGAATTTACTTTAGATGGAGGAGTTGCAGCAGCAATCTTGGTGTATCCAGATCTTACAAACCTAGTTGGTGGAGTTGTATTTAGCTCATCTTCTAGTGGATGTAGTGTAACACATTCAAATTCGTTAAATGGTACATATTCATCAGGTGGATCGGTAAGTTCAAGTGGAACAGCTTCTTCAATTTCTAGTTATACATATTATAAGTTCCAAGGAAGTTCAATGAAAATTGAAGCTAAAGGAGCAAATGGGTCGGCTCTGAAAATTAAAAATAATTTACCTATAGTAAATTTATATAATAAACCTACAAGTATATCTTATGCAGGAAATCAGCTTACTACAGGAACAGGTTCTATAATATTTAAACCAGTGGATGTAGCTTGTAATATATCTTCATCTGTACATTCTACTCATACTTTAGCAAGATCATCTACGCAAAATGGTACATATACTACAGTAGCAACATGGAAAAATAATGGACCGAATGTAGGAACTGGATCATATAATCTAATGACACCGGCTTATTTCTGGAAATTGACAGGTTCAGGTGGTACATCATATATTAAAGATACTAATGGTTCAGCAGTACGATTTGTTGAAAATTAATTGAAATGAGAAATTTTCATTTGTAAGATAGCTTTAAGATAAGAAGCTTGAAGCTATTTTACATATTTATATTATGAATTGAGATTAGAAAAGAGGTGGATATATGGGAGAAAATAAAAAAACAGAAAAAAAGAATTCTGGTAAAGGATTAAAGATCTTTTTAATTATTTTAATTATAGTTATTGTAATTGCTTTAGTTGCAGCTCTATGTATTAAATTCTTAGGAAATAAAGTTGAAACTGGAGAGGATATTGTAAGTGACATTGATCAAGAATTAGTTAGCAAAAGTAATGCAGCTGGTAACTTAGCTGATATGAATAATGTTATTGTTACTAGCGAAGGTATCAAAGTTAATATTTCTGATAAAATGTTTGAGGAAAGAACTTTTGGTAAATTTACTGTTTCTAATGTAAGTTTATCTGCTCAAAGTGGTAGAACTATAATAACAGTTACTGTAAAAAATGGTTCTAGTAGCCCTCTTACAAATAAAGAATTTACTTTAACTTTATTAAATAGTAAAGGAAAAGAAATTGGTAAAGTTACAGGAATAATAGATAGCTTAGAAGTAGGATCTCAAACAGTTGTTTATATAAACGCTGATTCTGATTTATCTAATGCTTATAACTATAATGTAAAATTCTAATGAACTTTAAGTGTATATCTCTTTTTTAGGGATATACACTTTTTCTTTTTGGTCACTTGAGAAATTTTCATAAGTATGCTAAAATGATACTATATTTTAAAGGAGAGAGTTTATTGTGAATGATATAAAAGTTGTATTTATGGGAACACCTGATTTTGCTAGAGAAAGTCTTAAGGCTTTAGTCGAGGCAAATATAAACGTTGTTGAAGTTTTTACAAATCCAGATAAGCCAAGTGGTAGAGGTATGAAATTAAAAATGTCAGAAGTAAAAGAGTATGCAATTTCTAAAGATATACCTGTATACCAACCACTTAAAGTGAGAAATAATGACGAAGTAATAAAAACATTAAAAGAATTAAATCCAGACTTTATTGTAGTTGTAGCCTATGGAAAAATACTTCCTAAAGAGGTGCTTGAAATTCCAAGACTTGGATGCATAAATGTACATGGTTCTTTACTTCCTAATTTAAGAGGAGCAGCTCCTATACAATGGTCTATAATAAATGGAGATAGCGTTACTGGTGTTACTACAATGTATATGGATGAAGGAATGGATACAGGAGATATGCTATTAAAAGCTGAAATTGATATTACAGATGAAGATAACTTAGAAACAGTATATAATAAATTAAAAGTAGTTG
>ENA-UOOD01002000-UOOD01002000.1-human-gut-metagenome-genome-assembly--contig:-CS67-NODE-2000-length-19220-cov-4.735716_pt1 | contig 19220 bp, 19 predicted proteins | sample MGYA00242464_ERZ724011 | MGnify/ENA metagenome assembly ERZ724011 | reverse complement strand
GATCTTAGATGACAAGATCACGATCATGGACACCGTAGATCGACGCGGTACGGAAGGATGGCTTGCCAACCTGAAGGAAACGCTGGGTGACAAAAAGCCTTACTATGTGGTTGTTTCACACCTAGAACCGGACCATGCCGGAAACTTAAAGACACTGCTGGATCTGTATCCGGACATCAAGGTGATCGGAAATCCGAAAACGTTCACGATGATCGCACAGTTCTTTGATGTGGATTTAAGCGATGACCGCAAGGTGGTTGTAGGCGAAGGCGATACGGTAAATCTCGGTACTCACACGCTTCAGTTCTTTATGGCTCCGCTTGTTCACTGGCCGGAAGTTATGGTTGCTTATGAGCAGTCCGAAAAGATCCTGTTCTCCGCTGACGGTTTCGGTAAATTCGGTGCCCTGGATGCAGACGAGTCATGGGAAGACGAAGCAAGACGCTATTTTATCAACATCGTTGGCAAATACGGCGTACAGGTTCAGAATCTTCTGAAAAAGGCTGCCACTCTGGATATCCAGATGATCTGCCCACTGCACGGTCCAATCCTGAAAGAAAACCTTGGCTATTACATAGGCAAATATCTAACCTGGAGCAGCTACGAACCGGAAGAAAAGGGCGTTGTGATCGCATGTGCTTCCATTCACGGAAATACCATGATCGCTGCAAAGAAACTGGCGGAGATCCTGAAAGCAAAAGGCGAGAAAAATGTGGTTCTCTATGACCTTGCCAGAGATGATATGCCGTCTGCCATCGCAGATGCTTATCGTTATGACAGACTGGTGGTCGCTGCTGCTTCCTACGACGGCGGCATCTTCCCTTGCATGGAGACATTCCTGCGTAAACTCAAGGCAAAGAACTTCCAGAAACGTACCGTCGGCTACATCCAGAACGGAACCTGGGCTCCTTGCACTGCAAAACAGATGCAGGCTATCATGGGTGAGCTGAAAAACATCACCAACGCAGAACCGGTCGTAACGATCAAATCTGCAATGAAAGAAGCGGATGTTGCTCAGCTGGAAGCTCTGGCTGATGCTCTGATGGCATAAATTGTATAAAAAACGCACCCGTAGTGCTCTTGAAAAGCATTTCGGGTGCGTTTTTCTTTTACGATATTGAATTTCACTCTCTTCTTACAGATCGATCATATTGATATCTGCTTTTTTCTTTGTTTTCTTCGGTGCAGGCTGTGCTGCATTGCCTGTTGGCTGCGGTGTATGTTTCACCTGTGCCTCCTGTGGCTGTGCACCGGATGGATCATCCTGCATTTCTGCCATCTCCTGTTTTGCCTGCTTCTGCTGACGTTTTTTCTCTCTGCGGCTTTTCCGGTCTGCTTTTACCGGCCCGGTCTTTTTATTTTCACCGAATGCTTCTTCCACTGCCGGAGCAGCTTCTGTTTCCGGATGTACTGGCTGCGGTTCTTCCTCCTGAACCATACCGGTTGCCTCCTGCTGCTGCGTCGGTGCATAATAATTTTCCGTTGCCAGATAATACTCTTTTCTTGCAAACTCGTTGGTCTGCATATCCAGTCTTTCCTGCGTATCGCGAAGATCATCTTTCAGATCACGGTTTTTCAGGATCAGGTTGATCACCAGAAAGATCAGAAGAACCGAAAGAGCCACCAGAGCGTAGATCACTTTTATGGAAAAATCCGCATCTGATTTGATCTTGTCTACTTTCTGGAGCACGGCATTTGCCGCATCAGAAACGGCTTCTGTCTCCGTTTCTGTTTCTGTCTGTGCCTCTTTTGCTTTCTCGGTTGCTGCCTCCGTCTGTGCATCCGTCTCGTTCGCTGCTGCGATCTGTTCTGCCGCATTTGGACGCTCCGCCTGCACATTCAGGGTATACGTTGCCTGCATACCGCTCTCGGATGTTACCGTTATGTAAACCGTTGTCTTTCCGTCCGTCAGAGTCTGACCGGAAACTTCACAGGTCGCTGCACCGTCGGAAGTCACCGGACTTAGCTGCAGTTCAGTCGTGCCTTCCGGAACCTCCACCTCATACTCCGTTGTGCTGTACTCAAAATCCGGAGAAATACTCGTCGCATTCTCGATGCCAAGATCCGAAAGGGAATTGTCATCGGAACCACTTGCAAATACAGTCACTCCGGAAATACAGAGCAGGAGCATCATGCACACTGCCCAGATTTTCCAGGTCTTTTTCCACATCATGTTTTCTCCCTTCAAAAACGTTTATGCTTCGTCAATCGCTTTTCCAATGTCATGACGATAATATTTATTCTCAAAATCAATCCACTCTACCGCTGCATAGGCATTTGCACGGGCCTCTTTGAGGTCTTTTCCCTTTGCAGTCACACCGAGGACACGGCCGCCGTTTGTCACGATGCCTTCTTCCGTGCGTTTGCTTCCGGCGTGGAATACATAGTAACCATCTTTATCTTTGAATTTGTCAAGACCACGGATTACGAAACCTTTGTCGTATTTCACCGGATAACCGTCGGATGCCAGTACGACGCAGACTGCCGCATTGTCCTCAAACTGCAGGTCGATCTGGTCAAGTGTTCCGTCAATGCACGCCTCAAAAACGTCAATGATATCGGTTTTCATACGCGGCAGGACAACCTGTGCTTCCGGATCACCGAATCTTGCATTGTACTCCAGGACACGAGGACCTTTTTCGGTCAGCATCAGTCCGAAGAAGATAATGCCTTTGAACTCTCTTCCTTCTGCTGCCATCGCATCGACCGTTGCCTGATAGATATATTTTTTGCAGAATGCATCCACTTCTTCCGTATAGAACGGACTTGGTGAGAAAGTTCCCATACCACCGGTGTTCAGTCCGGTATCGCCGTCTCCGGCACGTTTGTGATCCTGTGCGGAAGTCATCGTCTTGATGGTCTTGCCGTCCACATAAGAAAGTACAGACACTTCTCTTCCGGTCATGAACTCTTCTACCACCATTGTATTGCCGGCTGTACCGAATTTCTTGTCCTCCATGATGGTTTTTACACCATCTTTTGCTTCTTCCAGCGTATTGCAGATCAGCACACCTTTTCCGAGTGCCAGTCCGTCTGCTTTCAGAACAATCGGGAAATCTGCTTTTTCCAGATATGCAAGTGCTGCGGATGCATCGGTAAATGTTTCGTAAGCAGCGGTCGGAATATTATATTTTTTCATCAGGTCTTTTGAAAATGCCTTGGAGCCTTCCAGGATTGCTGCATTCTTTCTCGGTCCGAATACACGCAGTCCTTCTGCCTCAAATGCATCTACGATACCGCCAACCAGAGGATCATCCATACCAACTACCGTAAGATCGATTGCCTGTTCTTTTGCAAATGCGACCAGTTTGTCAAACTCCATTGCCTGGATCGGCACACATTCTGCAAATTCTTCAATTCCGGCATTGCCCGGTGCACAGTAAATTTTATCTACTTTTGGACTCTGTGCGACTTTCCATGCGATCGCATGCTCACGTCCGCCGCTTCCGACTATCAATACTTTCATCCTGCGTCCTTCTTTCTATATATAAAGTACTTGAATATACAATGTCTCCGGATCTTTTCGCATTTCTGAGATCCTGACATCGTCTCTATTCTGTGATTATCGTTTTACCATTTTCCACACGGACTTTTCCTTCTGCGATCAGGCGGATCGCCTGCGGCATGATTTTCCATTCTGCCTGCTCCATGACACGCCGCTGCAGAATTTCCGGGGTATCGTCCTGCTGTACTTCCACTGCCTTCTGAATGATGATCGGACCGGTATCTGTTCCTTTGTCCACAAAATGCACCGTTGCACCGGTCACTTTTACACCGCGCTTAAGCACGCCTTCGTGTACTTTCAGCCCGTAATATCCGGTTCCGCAAAATGCCGGGATCAGCGATGGATGGATGTTGATGATCTTGTTTGGATAAGCATCCACCATGATCTCCGGGATCACGACCAGACATCCTGCCAGAACAATGAGATCCGGCTCGCAGGACTGGATTTTCTCCAGAAGTGCCTGGTTAAATGCTGCCCGGTCTGCAAAATCTTTCGGTGAGACACATGCAGCTGCAATGTTATGATCCTTTGCTCTTTGCAGGGCATAGGCATTTTTATTGTTGCTGATCACGGCTTTGATCTCGGTATTTGGAATGCTTCCGTCCGCAATGCCGTCAATGATCGCCTGAAGATTGGTTCCGCCTCCGGACACCAGTACTACCAGCTTTAGCATAAGGTCACACCCTTCTCACCGTCCTCAATCTCACCGATCACGTAAGCGGTTTCTCCTGCTGCTTCGATCGCTTTCATAGTCTTGTCAACGTCTGTCGGATCAACTGCAACAACCATACCGATACCCATGTTGTATGTATTGTACATCATCTGCTCTTCGATCTGGCCTTCTCTTGCCAGCATCTTGAAGATTGCCGGAACCTCATAGCTGTCTTTGCGGATCACGGCACGTACTCCTTCCGGAAGCATACGCGGAACGTTCTCATAAAATCCGCCTCCTGTGATATGGCTGCATCCTTTCACACGAACGCCTGCTTCTTTGATGCTGCGAAGTGCTTTCACATAAATCTTGGTCGGTGCGATCAGAGCCTCACCCAGAGTCTTTCCAAGCTCTTCGTGGTAAGTGTTCAGTGTTTTTTCATCCATGCTGAATACTTTTCTTACCAGTGAAAATCCGTTGCTGTGTACACCGGAAGAAGCAATACCGATCAGAACGTCTTTCTCTTTTAAATCTTTTCCTGTGATCAGGTCTTTTTCATCTACTACACCAACTGCAAAACCAGCCAGGTCGTACTCATCTACCGGATAGAATCCCGGCATCTCAGCAGTCTCTCCGCCGATCAGTGCCGCATCAGACTGTACGCAGCCTTCTGCTACACCGCTTACGATCTGAGCGATCTTTTCCGGATAGTTCTTGCCGCAGGCAATGTAATCCAGGAAAAACAGCGGTTCTCCGCCTGCACAGGCTATATCATTTACACACATGGCAACGCAGTCGATACCGACGGTATCATGTTTATCAAGGATAAATGCCAGTTTCAGTTTCGTACCAACTCCGTCCGTACCGGAAACCAGTGTCGGTTTTTCCATGTCTTTGAATTTTTCCATGGAAAATGCACCGGAAAATCCGCCGATATTGGTCAGTACTTCACTTCTCATGGTCTTCTTGATGTGCTCTTTCATTAATTCAACTGATTTGTATCCTGCCTCGATATCCACTCCGGCTTTCTTGTAATCCATGCTTTTGTCCTCCCTTGGGGTTTGCTTTTATTTTTTATAGTTTTTGTAACCAACTTTCTGAAGTTTTGCGTCTTTTTCCACAACCTGTTCTTTCATTTCTTCTGAATATGCTTTCAGTCTGGAGAGCAGTTCTTCATCAGAAGTAGCCAGGATCTTCGCAGCTAAAATACCTGCGTTCGCCCCGCCGTTGATCGCTACGGTTGCTACCGGAATACCTGTCGGCATCTGTACGATCGAGTACAGAGAATCTCTGCCGCCAAGAGATGTTGTATGCATCGGGATACCGATGACCGGCATTGGGAAGATTGCTGCACACATGCCCGGCAGATGAGCTGCCATACCTGCTCCGGCAATAATCACTTTAAAGCCTTTGCTTTCTGCTGTCTTTGCATATTCAAAGAAAACATCCGGTTCGCGATGTGCCGAGATGATCGTCATCTCATAATCAATGCCCAGTTTCTCTAAAACGTCTGCAGCTTTTGCCATAACCGGCATATCTGAGTCGCTTCCCATTACAATTCCAACCTTTGCCATGGTTCAATCTCCTTTTCGCATGATATGATGATGCCAGGGTCAAAAGACCAGAATGCCGTTTTTAACATATTTTTAATTTTACTAATACTTTCTTTTATTGTCAACCTGCAAACCTTAATTGAGGAAGCGATTCAGCTCCTCCGTGCCCGGAAGTACGAACTTTCCGTCCGCAAAGATCAGGATTCTTCTGCCGTCAGCACACTGTACTTCGATGCTGCCAAGCTCGTCATATGGTATCGTGATATCAAGATGATGTCCAAAATATGCCTCTCCTGGATCTTCTTTTCTGCGAATGGAAATCTCATTGTCTCTTGCGATGATCTCCTTTTTGTCCGGATTGTATACCGGTGTATCTTCTGCCCAGCTGTAGCAGGTATCTCCTACGGCAAAATGCGGTCCGGTCTTCTCAGCGATCAGGATCGGCAGTTTTCCTTCAATATGATATTCCCTTGCCATAGCATAGGCTGCTGTGTTTGTTCCGATCGCAAATTCGCCGATTGGCAGAGTCTCATGATTCGCCAGCACATTTTCCCGGACATAGTTCTGATTGTACTCTTCCTGCTCAAAATTCTTGCAGGTATATGCTTTTACCATACCATCTTGAAATTCCAGATGCAGTTTTTCATACTTTAAGCCTTCCAGATAAACCGTACATGCCTCAAGAATGCCGCTTGTTCCCTTCAATATCGGGGAAGTAAAGACTTCTCCGACCGGAATGTTGACATCTGCCACACAATTTTCGAAATTAGTCTGCTTCTTTGGATCATTCAGTTTGTGCAGGGCAATGTGCATATCGGTGTGATTTTCTCCTTTTCCGAGCACATGTACACTCTCACCCTGATCCAGGGCATCGATCAGTTTCTGCTGGATATCTGCATAGAGCTGATAGTCAAGCGTATTAATGCGAATCGTCTCTTTAAAAATCTCCGGGAAGTCTGCCCCGATTTCCGGGACCGGAAAGGCGATGATCGTAAAACTGCGTTCTTTGCCGATGATATAGCGGTTTGTGATCTGCACGGATTCGTTATCCATCTGTGTCTGCAGTTTTTTCTGTTTATCCGACAAATAATAGGCTTCCGGTTTTGTCTGCGGATAAAACTCCGGCTCCCCGAAGGTATCAATGCAGGCCGGGCCTGCATGACCGTTTGCCAGTGTTTTATAATTTTCGTACGCTGAACGCATCACGCCCAGGCGTCGCTCCATAAAGGCCTTGTCCAGATAGATTGCCTGGTCTGCCCGGTGATCATAGTCAAACTGGCGGTTCGGGATTGCCCCGTAATAGCCGATGCGGTGCACACCTTTTTTATTGATACGCTCCAGTGCCGCACGATAGATGACCGGCTTTAATCCCATTTTTTCAAAATTTCGTATTGCCAGACGCACCATCCGCTCAAATCCGACCATATAGCGGATGTTGACCGTCTGTTTTTTCGAAAGATCCTTGCCGCCAAGCACAAATCCGATCCGGTATCCTTCGGTAAACGTAGATGCCATCTTTTCTACAGTCTCTTCATCCAGGCTGTTCATAAATTCTGCCATCTTCCGCTCGTTTTCGGTGATATACTCACCATAGCGATACAGATAGCGAAGGTCTTTCAGATCCGACTCCATCACGATCTTCGCTGCAAAATCAAGCTTTGGATCAACAGCTTCCCGAATGCGGTGTGCCACCGTGATCTCACTGTAATCACTCTCAAACCAGTAGATGATCTGCTGGATCCTTCGGTATCCCGGGAGCTCTTCCTCCTCAAAGCAGTTATACACTTCGATCAGAAGTTCCTGAAGGATCACCTTTTCATGCAGCCGCTGCTCAAAAGCATAGCCGATCAGGGCATACAATTCGGCATACAGAAAACTTAAGATGCGTCCGTGCACTTCTCCGAGTTTTTCCACCGCATACTTTGGATTTCCATAGCTGTGCTCATAGTTCTCCGGAAGAATGTCCTCATAAAGGCTCTGATTAAATGCCTGCCAATGCTCAAGCGTATAGCTTTCCGTTTTTCCATCTTTTATTTTTCGGTAAACTTCATCCATTTTTATAACAAAAGAAGCCGTTTTTCTGAAATAATCCCCAAACGGCTCCTGTGCGGTATGCTCTTTTGTTATGGATGCAAGTCGTTCCATTGAGAGAGCGTCTCTCTCTTCCAGTACTGTTCTCTCCATCTTTCCACCGCCAATCTTTTAAAGGTTACAGTAAAGTAATGCCATACGAGTTGTTCCATACTTCGTACTCCCGCAATTCGTCCCTGGCATTTCCTTAAATCCCAATTAAAACTACAAATACCCACAATGCCACCATGATGCCGCCGAGGATCGACCCAATCTTCGGAAACAGGTAGCGCACATTGTTTTCGCCAAATCCCATCAGTCCGAACACGACACTGCTGACGGCAAATACCATGCCAAGCAGCCCGATGCTGCCCAGGTAAACGCCGCCCAGTCCGTCCAGATAATATGCCAGCCATGCCAGAACGGCAAAAATGACAAGTGAGAGTGTACCAAGTATCGTTGAAAGAATACCTTTGCCGGAATGTTTCTCTTTTGCAAAAGAATACATACGCTTTTTAGCCATATATCTTTCTCCTTATCTTATTACATATCCAAAACAGCAGATACCCGATCACACCGCCCAGGGTGTTGAGGATCAGGTCATCCACATCAAAGCTTCCCACCTTCCAGACAAGCTGTATCGTCTCCACGCACAGACTGAACTCGAAGCTAAGAAGCAGGATCCGTAAAACTTTCCCCGTTTTCGGCCATATGACCGGCAGGATCATCCCAAACGGAATGAAGCCGATCACATTCCCCGCCAGATTGCAGAATACTGCGAACGTCCCCAGCATCTCCCGGTGAACCCAGAATCTTTTTATTTCCCGAAAGGGCTGAAGGTTGTAGGCATACATTCTTCCTTCCACGGATCTTCCGTATCCTTCCGCAAAAAACAGAAAATACGTCAGTGCCAGCAGATAAAGAAAAAACAGCACCGCTCCCAGTATCCGCACCTTCTTTTTTGTTTCCTTCCTCATAAAACTAAATCAATACCTGACTTTTACACTTCAGAAGTCTTGCACCGTTTACGATCATCATCACGCCGGCTGAAATTCCGGTTACCAGAACCACGATCCCGACTGCGAGACTTGCCGCACCGGTACCTATTATTTTCTTAAAAATTTTTTCGTTCATGAAAATCCTACATTTTAACGAATTATTTTGCCCCGTATTTCTCATAATATGCATCGATCGCTGCTTTTAATGTATCATCGATCACAACTTTTCCGTCACATTCTCTGTTATAGAGATGCTCTACGACATCCTGCATATTTACGATTGCTGCGGTCTCAAAACCGTAAAGATCTTTCACTTCATCCAGAGCACACTTTACGCCGCCTTTTCCGACTTCCATACGGTCAAGAGAAACCATCAGTCCGACGATCGTCACATCTGCGGCACCTTTTACCTTCGGAACCGTCTCTTCCATGGATTTGCCGGAAGTAGTAACGTCTTCGATCATAATCACACGGTCACCGTCTTTTAATTTGCTTCCAAGAAAGCTTCCCTTGTCTGCACCGTGATCTTTTTCTTCTTTGCGGTCGGAGCAGTAACGCACTTCTTTTCCGTAAAGTTCACTGTATGCGATCGCAGTCACAACACTAAGCGGGATTCCTTTGTAAGCCGGTCCGAACAGTACGTCAAAATCATCGCCGTATCGGTCATGGATTGCTTTTGCATAATATTCACCCAGTTTCTTTAACTGAGAACCGGTCACATAAGCTCCGGCATTCATAAAGAACGGAGATTTTCTTCCGCTTTTCAGTGTGAATTCGCCGAATTTCAGCACATCACAATCTACCATAAATTCAATAAATTCCTGTTTATACTGTTCCATTTCTTATCTCCTTACTGCACGGCACCGACCAGTTCTCTGATGTCGGATACATTCTGTGCTCTCATATATGCTTCGATCCCTTCTGCTACTTTGAGGGTGGTCATCGGATCGATAAAGTTTGCGGTTCCTACAGAAACGGCAGTTGCTCCTGCCAAAATGAACTCCAGGGCATCCTCTGCATTCATGATGCCGCCCATGCCGATGATCGGAAGTTTTACTGCCTGTGCGGTCTGATATACCATACGCACGGCAACCGGTTTGACTGCCGGACCGGACATACCGCCGGTCTTGTTTGCCAGGACAAATTTCCTGCGATTAATATCAATCTTCATACCGGTCAGTGTATTGATCAGAGAAAGTGCATCTGCACCGCCTGCTTCTGCTGCCCTTGCTGTTTCCGTGATATCGGTCACATTTGGGCTGAGCTTCATGATAACCGGCTGTTTTGCCACACGTTTGATCTCTTTTGTGATGTCCTCGACAGACTTTGGATTCTGTCCGAAAGCAATGCCGCCTTCTTTGACGTTCGGGCAGGAAATGTTGATCTCCAGAAGATCCACTGGTTCGTCTGCCAGACGTTCTACCACTTCACAGTAGTCCTTCGTACTTCTTCCACAGACATTGACCACGATCTTGGTATCATACTGTTTCAAAAACGGAATATCACGTTTTACAAATACATCAATGCCCGGATTCTGCAGTCCGATAGCATTTAACATGCCGCCGTAGACTTCTGCCACACGCGGAGTCGGATTGCCCGGCCACGGTACGTTTGCCACGCCCTTTGTGACCACTGCACCAAGCTTTGACAGGTCCACAAATTCACTGTATTCTGCTCCGGAGCCAAAAGTTCCGGATGCTGTCATAACCGGATTTTTCAGTTCAACTCCGGCAATATTTACGCTTGTACTTATCTTTGTACTCACAGTTCCACCTCCGTTGCCAGAAATACCGGTCCGTCTTTGCAGACACGTTTGTTATGTACATGAGAATGATCGTCCACCTCTTTTGACTGGCAGACGCAGGCAAGGCAGGCACCGATGCCGCATGCCATACGCTCTTCCATGGAAATCCAGCACTCGATATCCTGTTCCTGTGCATAAGCTTTCAGTGCACGGAGCATCGGAGTCGGTCCGCAGGCATAGATCACATCTGCGGTAAGTTTATTCTCACGGATCGCATCAAGGACATTGCCCTTTGTGCCGACACTTCCATCCTCTGTTGCCGCATAAAATACTGCATTTCGCTCAAGTTCTTCTTTTAAAAACAGTTTGTCATCACGGTATCCGGCGATCGCTGTCTTTTCACCCGGAAGCTGCCTGGAAAGCTCAACCATAGGCGGAATACCGATGCCTCCGCCGATCAGAAATACCTTTTTGCCTTCGGCACGTTCCATCGGAAATCCATTTCCGAGCGGTCCTAAAATTTCAAGCTTATCACCTTTCTGACACTGTGCAAACTCCGCCGTTCCTTTTCCTGCCACACGATAAACGATACGAAGTGCCTTTTTATCCTTATCAATCTCACACAGACTGATCGGACGCGGCAGAAGTCTGCTGCCATCGTTGCTGTACACGGAAATAAACTGTCCCGGTACAGCCTGCTCTGCGATCTTGTCTGTCTGAAGCCACATACTGTAAATATCAGGAGCAATGCACTCCTGCTTTAAAACTTCTGCAAGTTCTTTATATTTGCCAGCCATATTAAAATCCTCATTTCTTTTCTTTTTGTCCTGTCAAACCAGGCGGCTGTATGAAATCTGCAAATGCCAATCCCCACATTTTGAAAACGGCTGCTTATTTTGCCCTCTCAAGAGCAGTTCCGATATCTGCGATCATTGCCTCAACAGCTGCTCTGGATGCCTCCGCAAAATGTTCTTCACCGTATTTTGCATACTGCTCCTGTTTGTAAGCAGCAATGATTCCTCTGGATGAGTTTACGATCGCACCAAGTCCGTCTTCGTTGAAGAAGTGTACCAGGTCTGCACCTTTTCCGCCCTGTGCACCATAACCCGGTACCAGGATAAAGGACTTCGGCATGATCTTACGCAGCACTTTGCCCTGTTCCGGGTAAGTTGCTCCGACAACGGCTCCCACATAGCTGTAATCATCACCCATGCAGTCCTCGCCCCATTTTGCAACCTGCTCACCAACCAGCTCGTAGAGCGGACGGCCGTCGATCAGACGATCCTGAAACTCACCGCTTGACGGGTTGGAAGTCTTGACAAGGATGAACAGACCTTTTTTCTCCTCTTTGCAGACATCTACAAACGGTTTCACACCGTCGGTTCCAAGATATGGATTTACGGTAACAAAATCTTCGTCAAATCCTGCAAAGCTGTTGTTTCCGACTTTGACTTTTCCAAGATGTCCGACTGCATAAGCTGCGGATGTCGATCCGATATCGCCTCGTTTGATATCGCCGATCACAACAAGATCTTTGGATTTACAGTAATCTACGGTCTTTTTAAAGGCCATAAGACCAGGAATACCGAACTGTTCGTACATGGCGATCTGTGGTTTTACTGCCGGGATCAGGTCATACACATGGTCTACGATCTCTTTGTTATACTGCCAGATGGCTTCTGCTGCTCCTTCCAGTGTCTCACCGTGTTCTTCAAATGCACGTTTCTGGATATGAGCCGGTACATAGGAAAGCATCGGATCGAGTCCTACTACGATCGGTGCATGTGTTTTCTGGATCTTCTGGATCAATTTCTGAATCATAATCTTATCCTTTCTTCTGTGGATCCACACATTTGCTGTGTGGAACGGCATTTATCATTCTATTTATCTTTATAAACGACCTTTCCGTCGCAGATCGTCACTTTGACTTTGCCTCGTACGGTTCTGCCGTGGAACGGTGTGTTGCGTCCTTTGGATGCGAAGGTATTTTTATCGATCACATACTCTTCGTTCGGATCAATGATGACCACATCGGCGATCTTGCCTTCTGCAAGGGAACCTTTGTCCAGTCCCAGGATTTTTGCCGGATTGTAGCTCATCTTTTCTGCCATCTGCATCGGTGTAAGGTACTCTTTTTCTACCAGCTCGCTGATGGTAAGCGGAACGGCTGTCTCAAGTCCGACAATACCAAACGGTGCTGCCGTAAAGGAACGTCTCTTTTCCTCTTCGCTGTGCGGTGCATGGTCGGTTGCGATCACATCCATAATGTCATCTCGCAGACCTCGTTTTAATGCCTCTACGTCCTTTTTGGTACGCAGCGGCGGGTTCATTTTATAGTTTGCATCGCTGGCATCGACATCTTTGGAGGTCAGCGTAAAATGATGCGGGCATACTTCTGCCGTTACATGGATGTCCTGTTTTTTTGCCTGTTTGACGATCTCCACGCTTCCATAAGTAGAGCAGTGGCACAGATGTAGGTGTGCTCCTGTCTCTCCTGCCAGCATCACATCACGCACGGCGATGATGTCCTCGACTGCATTGCTGATGCCGCGAAGTCCCTGTTTGCGGATCGATTCATCGTCATTTGCCACACCGCCGTCCACCAGGTCGATGTCCTCGCAGTGTGCCATGACCGGAACGCCGCACTCTGCTGCGATCTTCATTGCTTCTTTGCAGAGCAGGGAATCCATAACGGATTTACCGTCCTCACTGATTGCCGGAGCTCCTTCCGCTACCATGGATTCGATATCGGCAAGTTCTTTTCCCTTCTGTCCTTTTGTGATCGCACCGGCCTGCAGTACGTGAATCGGTGCCATCGCTTTTGCCTTGTTGTGTACATAACGGATATTAAGTCTATCATCTGTTACCGGCTTTGTATTCGGCATCGCCAGCACGGTGGTAAATCCTCCGTGTGCCGCTGCAGCTGCTCCTGTCTCAACCGTCTCCTTGTACGTCTGTCCCGGATCCCTCAAGTGAACATGCAGGTCGATCAGGCCCGGCATAACGTAGCAGCCTTCTGCATCGATCACTTCTTCTGCCTCTTCCTTGATCTCCTGGTCTACCTTTACAATCTTATCCTCCTCGATCAGGATATCATACCGGCCATCTTTTCTGGTGTCCGGATCAATCACTCTGCCGTTTTTTATCAGTATACTCATCTTTTGGATTCCTTTCTGTAAAACATCCCAAGGCATGCCATGCACACCCAGCATTTTCTTCTATCATTCTACCATACCAGAGGAAATGCCGCAAACCTTTTTTCGTCTCCTTGATTTTTACAAATGCAGATGCTATGATAAGTTTTAAAGAACAGCTGCCGGATTTTGCCGGCAGATACCACGGAGGTAGCTTTATGACTGTAAAACCGCCAGATTTTGGTGGAAAACCGTACCGCTCGCTGGATTATCATCTGCGGGACCGCTACGGTGAAAAGATTTACAAAGTCTCTTTAGACGGCGGCATGACCTGTCCGAACCGCGACGGCACGCTCGGAAAGTGCGGCTGTATTTTCTGCAGTGAGGGCGGAAGCGGTGATTTTGCCGGTGACAGGACACACCCGATCCATCAGCAGATTGAGGAACAGAAGGCCCGCCTTTCCCCGAAATTTCCGGCAACGCATTTTATCGCCTATTTTCAGGCTTACACCAATACTTACGCTCCGCTTTCATATCTGGAGCGTATTTTTACAGAGGCGATTGAACACGAAGACATCGTCGGACTTTCGATCGGCACAAGACCGGACTGCCTGCCGGACGAGACGCTGGATCTGTTATCGGAGCTGAATAAAAAGAAACCGGTCACGGTAGAGCTTGGGCTTCAGACGATCCATGAACGAACAGCCGCTTTTATCCGCAGAGGCTATAAACTTTCCTGTTTTGAAGATGCACTTGAAAAACTGCAGGAACGTAAATTAGAGACGGTCGTTCATACGATTCTTGGTCTTCCGGGCGAAAATACGGAAAATATCCTAGAGACCATGCGTTACTTAAATGCACACCACATTGACGGCATCAAGCTGCAGCTGCTCCATGTGCTGAAACACACCGATCTGGCAGCTTATTATGGGCAGACCGGATTTCACATTTTATCGGAAGATGAATACGTTGATCTTGTGATCCGCTGTCTGGAAGTGCTCTCGCCGGATATCACGATCCACCGCCTGACCGGGGACGGTCCGAGCGATCTGCTGATCGCACCGCTCTGGAGCCTGAAAAAACGCAGCGTCCTCAACCATATCCACCACGAACTGAAAGTTCGTGATACCTGGCAGGGACGTCTGTTTACCGAATGAAAGTAAAGCGGACACAGTTGAGACCTGACACGCTTTTGCAGAGATTTTTTACATAAGGAGGCATTTTATGGCTGAACCATTTACGCTTTATAAATTAATTATCTTATATATGCTTGACCGCGTGGATTTTCCGCTTACAAACAGCCAGATTTCCAGTTTTCTGCTTGACCGCGGCTACACAAACTATTTCACGCTGCAGCAAGCTTTTTCAGAACTGGAAGAAGCCAATCTTGTTAAGCCACAGACCATCCGCAATACCACACAGTTTCAGCTGACAAAGAGCGGACGCGAGGCACTTGGCTATTTCTGTGACCGCATCCCGAATGCAATCCAAGAGGAAGCCGATCAGTATCTTCAGGAACACAAGATTGAGCTGCGAAATGAGGTTTCGGTCACGGCGGATTATTACCGTACCACGGCAAAAGAATATGCCGTACACTGTGTCATAAAAGAAAAAGAGTCCGATCTGATCGACCTGACTCTTACGGTTCCGGACAAAAAACAGGCAGAAGCTATGTGCAAGTCCTGGAAAAACAAATGCGAAATGGTCTACCAGTTTCTGATGACACAGCTCTCCTGAACACCTGGCAGAATTGAAGTTCGAAGTACAGAACCATTCTGCCCTGCATTTTATTCTTCATGCAGCCAGTCCAGATGCTTCCTGATCTGCTGCTCATATCCGCTGTCACTTGGCTCATAAAACTTCACTTCGCCGAGTTCATACGGCAGATAACGCTGCTTTGAGAAATGTTTCGGGAAATCGTGGGCATATTCATAACCAATGCCCCTCCCCAGCTTCCCTGCTCCGCCATAATGTGCATCCTGCAGATACGGCGGCACGGAAGCTTTTTTATTTTTCACCGATTCCATTGCCGAAAAGATTGCATTCGTTGCTGCATTGCTCTTCGGAGCACATGCCACATAGATTGCTGCCTGAGAAAGGATCAGCTGCGACTCCGGCATACCGACACGCTCGACAGCCTGTGCCGCCGCAACTGCCACCTGAAGTGCCTGCGGATCTGCATTGCCGACATCTTCGGATGCACAGATCATGATCCTTCTGGCGATAAAGGTCACACTTTCTCCGGCATAGAGCATTCTTGCCAGATAATAAACTGCCGCATCCGGATCTGATCCCCGCATACTCTTGATAAAAGCAGAGATCGTATCGTAGTGATTATCTCCCGCCTTATCGTAGCGGATCACACGTTTCTGGATACACTCTGATGCCACGTCGATCGTAAAGTGGATTTTCCCGTCTGCAGAACGCTCCGTTGTCAGCACACCAAGCTCTACAGCATTGAGTGCAGACCTGGCATCGCCGTCTGCCGCTTCTGCCAGAAAATCTGCCGCTTCCTCATCCATGCAGACATCATATGCCCCAATACCGCGTTCGCTGTCCGTGACCGCACGCAAAATCAGTTTTTTGATATCTTCTTTTTCAAGCGGTTTCAGTTCAAAAACTTTGGATCTGGAAAGCAAAGCACCGTTGACTTCAAAATAAGGATTCTCCGTTGTCGCCCCGATCAGCACCACTGTCCCGTCCTCAACAAACGGAAGTAAATAGTCCTGCTGCCCTTTGTTAAAACGATGGATCTCATCTACAAACAGAATCGTCCTCTTTCCATACATGCCCATCCTCTGTTTTGCCTCGGCAACGACTTCTTCCATATCTTTTTTACCTGCCACCGTAGCATTGATCTGCGTAAAAGCCGCACTCGTTGTGCCGGCGATCACTTTTGCGATCGTTGTCTTTCCGGTTCCCGGCGGTCCGTAAAAAATAACGGAACTGAGTTTATCTGCTTTGATCGCCCGGTAAAGCAGTTTATCTTTTGCCAGAATATGCTGTTGTCCGACAATCTCATCCAATGTCCTGGGCCGTATCCTAGAAGCAAGCGGTGCTTCACTCTCCATTTTCGTTTCTCTCATATAATCAAATAAATCCAAAGTTCTTCCTCCCCTCCTGTGTTTCTTTTTCGTTTGAAAGATACCGCACAAGTAACTCCGTCACAAAGTAACTTTCTATAACATCCTGTCATTCCAGTACAAGCTTATCTGCTGTTACAAATGTATAGCCCTGCTCCTTTAACAGATCCACGATCCGAAGTGCCGCTTCCACCGAAGCTTCATAGCGGTCATGCAGCAGGATAATGGCATTTTCTTTTGCCTCAGACATCACTTTTTCTACGATCTGATCCGCATTTTCTGTTTTCCAGTCCAGCGGATCGATGGTCCAGAGCACCGGAAACATCTGAAAACCGCACTCCAGGTTTTTGTTCCATGCCCCAAAAGGAGGTCTGATATATTCGGTGTCATAGCCGACAATGCTTCTGACCAGCTCGCTCGTTTTTGTAATCTCTTCACATGCCTGTTTATCCGACATTTTTGTAACGTCCACATGGGACCAGGTATGGTTTCCGATCAGATGTCCATCTTCTGCCATCTGCTTTACCAATTCTTCATTTCCTTCGATATTTTCCCCGATCAGAAAAAAGGTTGCCTTTACGCCTCGTTTTCGCAGACCGTCCAGCAACTTTTTCGTATAGACCGGATGTGGTCCGTCGTCGAAAGTCAGGGCAATCTCAGGCGGAATATCCGCTGATGCCGGAAGTGATCTTTCACACCAGCGGATATATTCCACACTGCCGATTCCGATTCCGGCAAACAGTACAAACAGATAGATGTGAAAAAGCATGTTTTTCCAGTTTCTGTATAAAAATCCTTTCACCGGAATTTCGCCCTTTCCGTTTCTTTCATGCTATCCTATGTCTGCCGGAATCCTTCTATGCTATGTTTTATGATCTTACTTTGCCTGCCGCAATGCTTCCTTTTGCCAGCAGCTTGCTGTAAGCTTTCTTTTTGTTCTTCGGCACTTTTACGGTTACTTTTTTCGAAATGCCCTTAAATGCCGCCTTTTCTACTTTCTTCAGAGATTTTACTTTCTTCAGGCTGATGTTCTTTAACTTTTTATCGCCTTTGAATGCATTTTTGCTGATGGTCTGCAGTTTGCTGCCGTTCACGGTAACTTTCGTCAAGTTTTTGCAGTTTTTAAATGCACTTCTGCCAATCTTTTTCACATTGCCTCCGATGAGCACGGAAGTCATCTTTTTATTGCCCTTAAAGGCGTTTGCCGCAATACCGGTCACTTTGTAAGTCTTACCATTTGCTTTGATCGATGCAGAAATTTTTACGGCTTTCTTTGTTTTGCCCTTTGCTGCCATGCTCTTTACTTCCACGGTGTCATTTCCGGTGATCGTGTAGTTGAACACTCCGGCTGCATCTGCGATCACATCTCCGATCTTTCCGGCAGAACCAGAAGTGTTCTGGTCGGATTTATTGTCCTTTGGTTTTTCGGTCTGATCCGGTTTCTCCGTCTGGTCCGGTTTTTCCGTTTCAGTCGGCTTTTCGGTCTGGTTCGGTTTTTCTGTCTCAGTCGGTTTTTCCGTCTCAGTCGGTTTTTCTGTTTCAGTCGGCTTGTCTTCTCCTGTTTTTTCCGGAACGGTCAGTCTGATCTGTGCCGCACTGCTGAAACATTTTCCTGCCTGTTCGGAAGTTGCATCCTTTACGACAAATTTCACATATTTTGCGGTAACTGGTTTGTCAAAAGAAGCCAGTTTCCAGGAAGTGTCTGCCGTCCAGTTTCCTTCTGCCGCTTTTGTATAATTCTCGCCGTCCATACTGGTGTAGATCTCGTAAGCTTTGATGATACCGTTAAGACCTCCGCCCTGTCTTGGCTGATAACGAAGTCCGCCAAGTTTGACTGCCTCTTCCATTGTAAAAATCAGATAATGTTTCTCGTAGGAAGCCATGTCGGCTGCATTTGTGTAGTTGGTATGCCAGATTGTATCGGAACTTCCATCCAGGACATTGGCTGCTGCACCGTTCTCCTGGCTTGTCTCTTCCGAACCTGCTGTTACAGTCACTTTTCCTGTGTAATCGTTTGCACCATTTGCTGCCGGATCTTTGGAACTGTAATTTTTCAGGATATCTTCCCCGAGTTCTTTTAAGTTTTTGCCGGATGCCTCTGTCGTGTATTCTTTGTGACTTCTTGCAAATGCCCACTCAAAAGCAAACCCGTTGATGTTCTGTGTGCTTTCGCCTTTCATTTCTGCCTTTTTCTGATTGATCCACATCGTCCAACGCTGTTTGTAGAAGTCCTGTGTAAGACCTGCCCACTGACGGTTGGAGTAGTCTTTCAGTCCACCACTCTCTGCCTGCGGATAAGAAGCCCAGGTAGTTACCAGCGATTTCGCATTCAGTTCGTAGATATCTTTTGTGAAGTCATCGTCACCCTCTGCCAGTTTCTTCGCCTGTTCTGTCCAGGTTCCGAACAGGAATTCTTTTCTGGTTCCGAGCACTTCTTCCACTTTGTCGATCAGGCTTAAAAACTGATCGGATGCCTCGTTA
>ENA-UOOD01001993-UOOD01001993.1-human-gut-metagenome-genome-assembly--contig:-CS67-NODE-1993-length-19266-cov-4.374213_pt1 | contig 19266 bp, 11 predicted proteins | sample MGYA00242464_ERZ724011 | MGnify/ENA metagenome assembly ERZ724011 | reverse complement strand
GCGGTCGGGGTCGCTGTAGAAATGGAATTCGTCCATTGCCACGCAACCGACATCCGACCATTCGCCTTCGCGAAGCGCCTGGTTTGCCAAGATCTCAGCCGTACAACAGATAACAGGAGCCTGTGGGTTGATCTGGGAATCTCCCGTGATCATACCCACGTTTTCACGCCCCAACATATTCACCAAGCCGAAAAACTTTTCGCTTACAAGCGCTTTGATGGGAGCCGTGTAGAACGCGCGTTTGCCCGAGCACAATGCCATGAACATCATGCCGATGGCGACCATCGACTTCCCTGAGCCAGTTGGCGTTCCCAAAATAACGTGATCTCCCACCATGAGGCTCATCAGCGCCTCGTCCTGATGAGGCCACAGATCAATCTCATGCTCGGCGAGCCACTCGTAAAACATCTCGAGGGCTTCTTCCTCGCTGATCGCGTCGCCTTCGCGCCAAGCGGGAGCCAATGCACCCAATGAGCCGAAATCGCTGCTTGATTCGTCGATTTCGGAAGATTCCTCTATTTCAAATTCTGCAGAGTCCACTAAGGGATCCTTTCAATGTGTTTGATCTTCAAAGCTTTCATCGCGGCAACCGCTCAAGAAATGGAAGTCCGACCTAGACGCTAACTAGAGCATGCAAAGCCTGACCATGCCGAGCAGGCAAGCGCCTAAGGCGCCAGCCCCTCCTGCATCGCGCCATCCGAAAAAGAGCCGGTTACCATCTACCCGTTGGGGCACCAGCCAGATAGCGTCAGGCACCGCTTCGCACCAACCAGACACGAGGCAGAAGCAGCCAAGCCCAGCTCCATGCCAACCGAAGGCTGGCCAAAACATAGCAGACCTTGTCCCCCGCCAAGCGGGCATCAGCCAATTAACGCGCCCCGAGCATTCTTCCCGCCAAACAACGCCCTAGGCAAATTGCAGGATATCGACAGGTGCATCTATAAGCACGTCGGGGCTGCCCGTTTTAAGCGTTTCGAGCGGCTGATAGCCCCATGTAACACCCACCGCAAGCATGCCAGCATTATGCGCTGCTATAAGATCGGTGTGCGAATCGCCGAAGTACGCACAGCGAGCGGGCTCGAGGCCCATTTCCCTTGCGCACAGCAAGAGCCCATCGGGATCGGGCTTGCGCGGGATAGTGTCGGTTTCACCGTGGGAAACATCAAACAAGCCGGGGAAGAACTTCGCCTCCACATCTTTCACGCCACCTTCAAATTTGTTGGACATGATACCCAGCTTCTTCCCGCGAGCATGGAGCTCTTTGAGGGTTTCCGTCATCCCCTCGAATTCGCTCGTCAGGCTCAAACCGAATTCGCCATACAGACTCTTAAAATTGCGAAACACCTTTTCGACCTGCTCTTCGGTAGCCCCATCGGGCACTGCCAAACGCGCTAGAGCCAAAGCACCATTACCCACAAACGTACGGATTTGCTCTTCGGTATGGGGAGGGAACCCTTCTAGTTCCAGAGCCTTGTTGGTGACCGCCGCCAAATCGGGGAGCGTGTGCAAAAGCGTTCCATCCATATCGAAAATGAATCCGTCAATTTCAGGCATACCAGCCTTGGCACTCATAGCCTGCCCCTTTCGTTGGCAAATCGGAAAACGCGCTTCAACAGCAGCGCAACAATAACGGTTTCAGACTACCCCAACAAAAGACCGCTGAACGTTTCTCGCTCCAGCCATAACACAAGAACCACGATAACGGCGCGCAGGGTGCGGGAACTGCGATGGCAGCGAGACAGCGCAGGGTGCGGAGGCTGCGGGGGGCGAGACAGCGCAGGACGGAAAGACGGCGGGGGATGCGAGGCTGAAGGACCAGAATGGGGACCGTGGGGGGGGTGGCAAGAAACCACAGTCTGATATGGCGAACAACGATGGCGGGGCAACGCGGGGAGGGTGGGGAGAGTGGCAAGATCTCCGCGCGGTGTATTCCCGAACGGCGGTTTGCAGGGCTATTTGGATACACGGCGCGCGAATCTTGCCAAAACCAGCTCATTTTGGATACATGGCGCCGATGTATTGCCACTAAGGGGCGTTATTTCCGTCAGAGGCCTCCTAGAGAATACATGGCGGAGTCTTATTGCCATGGTAAGACACTGCAGAATGCATTGCGCGCCGTTTGACTCGAGGCTGGCAAGGCGCTGTTCGGCCGAGCGGCGGCGAGGGCGCAAGACGCTAGCGCCACGGGTACGACCAGCGACAATGACGGCGGCGTCCGCTGGGAATCGCGGGACTGTTGAGCAGCGTCGGCGCTGCCCACCGGAAGTCGCGAGCCTGTTGGGCGGCATCGGCGCCATCCGTTAGGGGTCGCGATGTTGGACGGCAGCGGCGCTGTCCGCCCGAAAGGCGGCAAGGAGCCATTCAGCGAGAACGGGCTTTGCGTTTTGAATGGATGGGGTGGTTGCGGGCATTTATTGCTGGTGTTGTGCTAGCATTAGGTCTTGCGCGGGTGTCGCCAAGTGGTAAGGCACGAGCTTCCCAAGCTCGCATGCGCGGGTTCGAGTCCCGTCACCCGCTCCAAAAAAGTTAAGGCCGATCTTCAATTTAGAACTGCGCCCCACAGGTGGCGGTTCATTCGGAGACCGGCTTTTTTGATGGGCGCGTCTAGGTTTTGTCAGCTCGCTTGGGATATGAGCAAAAACACATCCAGCCCTGCCTGCATCTCTCTTTCACAGGATTTGCCTCATTGCCCTCGGTAGGGTTTTGTTGCTCTCGCTGAGAGTTGTGCGCTTTTTTCGCAGGATTTACCCTGGTTTGGCAATCCAACCATCACGAAAACAAAAATCTCGGCTTTTTTGCAACTTTTTTGCGATTGCGGATGTCGTTGTTCCAGGATCATACACGGCTCTTCCTTTCCGTTACGAGAAAGCTTTTCAGGGGGAGGGGAGCTCGTAACAACGGTTATTCTAGGAAGCGCTTGTTTTCCCTTGGGTTTCGTCGATTCACGTAACAGCCTTTTGAATCAACGTCCACGTAAAGGAAACGGAGCATGCCTATAGTTCGTTGCCATACCTTGCTAGTCAAAACAGAGAGAGGTTTCTTTATGAGCAATTCACTTAACGGAAGGAAGGTTGCAGTTATCGGCTGTGGCTTTGTGGGATCCACCACTGCATACAGCCTGATGCAGAGCAAGCTTTTCACCGACATGGTTCTTATCGATGTAGACACCAACCGAGCCGAAGGCGAAGCGCTCGACATCAGCCACGGCATTCCTTACTACAGTCCCATGAACATCTACGCTGGCACTTACGAAGATCTTTCCGATGCCTCCATCGTTATCATCACCGCTGGCGCTAACCAGAAGCCAGGCGAAACGCGTCTCGACTTGGTACAGAAGAATGTGGCAATCTTCAAGACCATCGTTCCCCGCATTATGGAACAGGGCTTTGACGGCATTTTCTTGGTGGTTTCGAACCCGGTAGATATCCTCACACAGGTAGTGATGGAGCTTTCGGGCCTCCCCCGCGAGCGAGTAATGGGTTCGGGCACCGTACTCGATAGCGCGCGCCTTAAATACACGCTGGGGCACATGCTCGATGTTGACCCGCGCCACGTCCACGCTCGTCTTATTGGCGAGCATGGAGACAGCGAGCTGGCGGTATGGAGCGCCGCAAACGTTTCCGGAATCGGCATCAACGATTTCTTCCGCTTGCGCGGCATCGAAAACGCCACCGAAATCCGCGCATCTGTCGAAGAAAGCGTGCGCAACAGCGCCTACGAGATCATTGAAAAGAAGCGCGCCACGTATTTTGGCATCGCCCCTTCCGTAACCCGCATCTGTGAAGCAATCGTGCGTGATCAGAAATCAATTATGACGGTCTCGAATTATCGTACTGATGTCCAAGGCGTTCCCGATGTTGTCATGAGCTTGCCCGCTATCGTCGGAAGCAAGGGCGTTGAATTCCCTATTCCTCTGCAGCTGAGCATTGACGAAGCTGAACTGCTTCATTCTTCTGCACAAACCCTGAAAAACACCTTGAATCAGATCGATTTTTCTCTGTAGGCAGAGAGCCACATGCAAAACAATGCCCGCACCTGCGGTTTGAAGTGCCTCCTTTTTCTTTATGTTCAAGAAACGGAATGCAGTTCATCGTGCGGGTGCGGGCATTGTTGAGCTTACGCGCAAGATGCTCTTGTTTGCTGGTTCATTATTCAGGGGCGCTTCACTGTCAAGGTGCGGGCATCGATGCGCCTTCGTACAAGAGGCTCAGTTGCCGTTTTTCACCATGGTGGCTACCGTAAACCAAGTACGCTCGTAAGGACGATAGAACGTTTTCATGTCCGTCACCTCAACGTCGTCCCTCGACTCCAAATCGCGAACGTCAACCGGAACGCCTTCTGTCTGAGTTTGCCCTAGCACGATAAAGGTGCCTTGATAGCCGTCGAGTGCAGCGTCCCATGATTTCACACTGGTAAGCGTCGGAAAATACGACTGATATGCATGGGCCCAATTACCCGGCTGCCATGCTAAAAACGTTTGCTTAATATTCTCGCATTCCACCGCGGTAACCCCTTCAACCCCAATGTCCGAAGAGAGCACCAGCGGGCGACTATTGGACTTTGCCGTTTCCTCCAAATAGTCAAGCGGCTCTTCGTTTTTGCCGCTGTATGCATCTTGAACGAACAAAACCTGGTTGACGATCGACACACCAAGAAAGGCAGCGAGCAATCCGCGTACGCATACCTTGCTATTAACGTGAGAAAGCCAAATTGAAACGGCGAGGAGCAAGGGGCCTATGGTTACACAAAGATAGCGATAGTAGACAATCAGCGAGTCCATAACTATAGAAGCCACAAGGGCAGCGGCAAACACACTTGCGTATAAAGCAACGCCCCATATGGCGGGCAAAGTAGAGGGAGCAAGCACCCGGTCTGCCAGGATAAGGGATTCTTTGAAGCCTGCGTTTTGCTGTTTGAAACGACGCAGCCAATTCGCCAAACCATAGAGCGCCGATACAGCAGCCACCACCGCGCAAACCGTAAGAATCAGCACGTACCCAAACCCATAGGTATCGGCAAATATCACATAGCTCGTGTAAACCGGGTAGAACAACCATTCCACTATAGTGCGGGGAAACGAAACATTTGCCCAATACGATCCAGACACTACTCCAGCCTGGCTTTTGAAAACCATGAGCCAGGGAGCATAAAGGGCTACCTGAATTACCGCCCCCACTATAAATACCGACAATGCCTTTTTTGCACGAGCGATAATGAAAATCAGCAAGTAAAGGTTGATGAACGATGCCGAAAGCACACCGTAATAATGCAAGTAGGCGCTCGCGAGACTCGACAGGAACATAACAAGCCACCATCTACACGGTACACCGCACCACTCACGACAGCCGTCCCCATCGTAGGCTGAAGACATCCACCAGTTTTGGCCTTCTTCGATAGACCCATCTCCTTCCCTAGGGTTTTTGCTACGTAAGGTGCATGCAATACGCCACGCATACAGAGCGCATAGCGTTACAGAAAAGATCACCCAAGAATACATGCGAATCTCAACCGATATATAAGCAAGATAAGGCGTAAATAGGGAAAAGAAACTAAACAGCACGCCGGCCTTCCAGCCGAAATCACGCCGTATCACAGTGAAGCCCAACATTGCCAATGAAAAGATTCCCGCTATCGTAAACAGGCGGTACACAAGGAGATTTTGCCCAAAAAGTGACTCGAGAACATGGAGGCCCCAGTAAAACAGAACGGGGTGAACATCCCCTGACCCAATATCCCAAATTTCAGCGAAAGAGTTGTTCGCTATAGAAACTGAATAGCTTTCATCGAACCACACATTTCCGTGAAAAGACCCCGTTAGCAGAAATGCAAGACCAACTATCAGCAGCATCACATGAAACCGCTTCGATTCGAGGTATTTCTCTAAACGGGATTGCGTCACAGTTTCACCGTCGCTTCTTTTAATTGTTCAACAACAAAACAATAGCCGAATCTGCCTCGGATACGAGCACCAAACTCTACACCGTTGATCACACTGGCGGCGATCCCTTTTCCGACAAACGCAAAGGTACTCCCAATCAAACAACGATGCATCCCCCTCATTCATTGTTTTTCTTATCGTTAAATTACAGCCACATTTCTGTCATGAGCTTCCAAAAACACGCCCATGCACGTCTGCGATAATAAGGTTGCTAGAGAAAGGCTCGCGAATGCAGATTGAACAACGCACTACTTTTATTCACGCAGATGATTTCGGAATAACACCTGGTCAGGCAAAAGCCATCTTATCGCTTAGCTCTTCCTGCGGCGGTAGCGGAGCGCTCAATAGTGTCAGTATTTTTGCAAATTCTCCCGCATTTTATGAAGCCGCCAGCCTTGCCCAGCCGTATGTCAGACGCGGCGTTCTGCGGGTATGCCTTCATCTGAATCTCGTGGAGGGGCCATCTGTCGCAGACCCGAAACGTATACCTCTTCTCGTTAACGAGAGGGGTATGTTCGATAACAATTTCATGGGATTGTTCAAGCTGGGTATCACCAACAAAGGCGAGGCATTCAATCAGCTGGTTATTGAATGCCGCAGTCAAATCCAGCGTTTTCTATCAGCGTTTCCCGATCAACAGCTATCGTTTCAATTGGACAGCCACCAGCATGTTCATGCCGTCCCTATCGTCTATAGAGCACTCGCGCAAGCTCTAGCTAAAGAAAACTGCCTGGTTAAGCGACTGCGCGAACCCATCGATCCGCTTCCCCTTTACCGGACCTGCGTTGGAGGCGACTCAAAGGAATCAGCCGGTTCCTCCACGCTTCAAGCACGCAATACGCCGACGCGAATCCCGATAGTTAATCGTGCAAAAATCTTCTTGATATCTGCCCTTTGGCGCAAATGTTCAGTCAACGACATTCCGTGGGCTCCCAGCAGACCTGCTTCAGCACCTTTGTTTTCAGGTGTTGCCCTCTCTGGACGCATGGATGAATTCAGCAAACCGCTTCTTGCTTCTTTTCAACATGAAGCAACTCGTCTAAACAGAGATGTCGAAATCCTATTTCATCCTATTTCGGTACCGATCGAAAAGTGTCTTGACCCTCTGAACAAGCCATTTGCTGAAGCATGCGCTTCAGCATCAAGGAACCATGAAGCAGAACTGATTCGGAAGTTATAAGCACTTCATTGCATTTCTTTGACCCGCAAACATCAGCTCTATCCATTGTTCTATGGCATGTTTCACGTGAAACAGCGCTTTACGTTAACATATTTGATCCTGTTTGCCCTAGATAATACAGAATATTAGAAAGGCCCAAGGTTACCCTTGGGCCTTTCGTTGTGAGAGCACTCTTGCTTAGATGCTCTTCAAAATAGCCATTACGAAATTCGAAGCATCCTCCAAAGCCTGAGGATCGACGTTTTCGATAATGTCGTTATCTGCAGAATAGAGCGCGGTGTTTCCGTCTGCCATACCGGCGATCGTCATCGCCTGAATACCATGAGCCATTGCAATCGATGCAGGCGTTTCACGTGAAACAATGCGATCGGTATGATATCCAACCCCCGAACGCTCGCTTGCCTGGCGAAGAACACGCTTTAAGCGTGAGGAAATCTTATAAGGCTTATAAGCACCTTCCTGTTCAATGCAAGAAAGCGCACCAGCACCAAGAGCCTCAAGATTGATAACGATTGCGCCTTTCATCTCGTCGGCGTGCTCTTCCAGGAACGCATCAATACCCGAATGAGAATAATGCTCTGCACCAAGGCCAACAAACCATACTTCGGTATCGATGTCGGGATGGCGGAAGTCCTGAAGCTTCTTGAGTTCGCGGTTGATTTGCTCGGCTGTGCCAGCGTCACCATCGATGCGCAATGCGGGGCTGGCATCAACAATGCCGTCAGTATCATAGACCGCCGATTCGTCATAGTAAGTATCCCCTACCTGAGCATCTTCGCCCTTGCGAAGACGATTCAAAGAGAATGCTCCACCGTTCCATCCACGACGATCATCGGATTCGCGGTAGTCAACGTCTACAAACTCATCATCTTCCTCACGGAAGCTCGACCAATCTCCACGAGCTTTGCCGACGCTGCGGGCATTATAGTCCTCATCAACATCTACCCACTCGTTTACAGATACTTCTTCTTCCTTGCGCTTCTTGCCCTTGCGGAATCGGCTGAAGAGGCGTCCAGCACGTGACTTAGGCATATCAACGTATCCGGGACCAGCAAAAGCACCTGTTTCGGTGTATTCCTCGTCGTAGGCGGAATCATCCGCATCATCGACATAACGCTCTTCGGGGGCTACGTCAGATATCAGCTCATCCCCTACAGGGGCGAATGAGCCAGTGCCACCAACAGTCGAAAAAGAGCCAGTTGCAGACACTGCCGACTGCGCGCCCGTATCAAACGAAGGGAGGTTGAGGCTTCGCGCTGCAGGCGCTGTGCTAAACGCATCAGTATTTCCATCAATACGAGGAAGCATGTTGGAAAGCAACGATTTACCGCCTGTGGAGGTGCCTTCGTTTACCTCTGCCATAGGAGCGCGCTGACGAAGGTTTTCACCCGAAGCGCTGCGAGCAGGCGTTACGTCCGGCAACACGATAACCTGGCGAGAATGGTCCGCCTGTTCAACAACAGGAGAAACAGGAGATACCATTTCCTCCATGCCCACAATCGGAGAAGCTACCGCAGGCTGAGGCGCAGTTCTTTCAAGCGGCTCTTCTGCGTACTCTCCACCCTGCACCTCATCCGAATAGCCGTAGGAGTAGGATTTCATTTCCTCCTGTACACGACCAGCAGGGATGCGTGCGGTTGATTCATCGTTGCTGTCGTGGAATGAGCCCATGTTGACCACATTGTCATAGATACGGCGAATCGGCTCCTCTTCGTCGTCGAACTCTTCATTGTCCATAAACTGGGAGACATCAATTGGGGAAATTGAGGTGGTTACACTCGGAGATGCCGCCTGTTCAGGCTGCTCAGCTGGATCATCAACGTATACTTCTTCGTTTTCAGATACAGCAGGCTCTTCATAGTAGTCCTCGTTGTAGGACTGCTCCTCCAGGTATTCTTCAGCGGGATATTCCTCTTCAACCGATTGCTTACGCGATGAAATCGACTTCAGGCGAGAAGCAAAAGAATGCTGCATCTGAGATGCTTTTTCGGAACCAGAGTGAACCGCGTTATTGAAGAAGTCGCCAAGCGAACCACTACGACGTGAGTGAACACTCCTCTTGGAGCTCACTGCGGGGCGAGAAGCTTCCTCGTTTGCGGGGTAATCCTCGGGGGTATTTGTGTACTCATCGACGGGGTCCATAGGCAAAGTTGCCGAATCAAGTTCCTCCTCGATTTCTTCAACTTCGTTATTCCCGGGAACAGAGCGATGAAGCCTCTGGGAATGACGCACTGAAGGACGGGGGGAGGGCTTTCCTTGGTCATGAGAGCTGAAATGCTCATGTCCTTGAACAGACTCTTCGACTATCTGCTGCTCAGGCTCAACAACAGGCTCGAGCTCCGCAGGAGCTTTGCCTGCAAGCTGATCCACCTCTTCAATTGCAGCCTCGTAAAGCGTCTCATGCGACACAAGGGCAGGATCATGTTCAGCTGCTTCGACAGAAGCAGGCTGATCTTCGGCGGCAACGGCAGGCTCGGGATCGTGATCGAGCCATGGCGCAGGCGACGCAATGGGCTTCGGAGCGGGCTTGCGTTCGATGGGTGCTGCTGCAGTGTTGTTCAGATGCCATTCTTGTTCAGCTGCCAAATCCTCTGCCGACAAGGCGGCAGGCTGACCACCAGCAATGGGCTCAGCGAAATGAGCCGAGCTCCCCTCATGATTAGCATGGGGCGCAGAAAACGACTCAATCTCATCCTGCAACGCGCGAACCTTTGAAGACAATTCGGACTGAGCAGCCTCGGGCTCAGAGACGGGAATGGCAATGGGAGATCCGTAGGGATTAGAAGCATGATGCTCCATCATGCGCGCAGCAACGGTATCCGCATAGCGAGAACGATTTACCTTCGGGGTTTTTCCTGCATCAGGCTTATTCGCACGTGCCTTCTCTTGAGCAATCTTTGCCCAAGAAGGAGTATCGCTCGTTTGAACGCGGGCTACAGGCTCTGGGGCAGCAGAAAGAGCAGCCTCTTTAGCAGCCGCTGCCTCAGCTGCAGCTGCAGCCTCGGCCGCCTGCTTCTTTTCAATCTGCTGCTTGGGGATAATGACCTCGCCTTTTTCCCCAGAATCGGACTCTTTTTTAGGTTCCTCATCAAGAGTGGAGGAAACCATGGTGCGCGCTAGAGGACTCGGCGCCGACTCAGGGCGCTTCCCAACCTCAAAACGTACGCTAGAAACCTCATCCTCATCTTCAGCGATCAGGCCGCCACCCTTAACCAGGCGAGAAGATATATCAGTTACGGGAACCTTGTCGGCAACAGGCTTTCCAGTCAAAGCCGCAATGGCAGCTTTCGCTGCCGCAAGAGATTCCTGCGGCGACATCTCTGCTTCATATTCAAGAGATGCACCTTCAGGCACAACGCCCGCAGCGCGTGCCGCCTCTTCGCCGTGTACGCGATTGCCCTCTTCAACGCTACGCTCCAGAGCTTCCTCTTGGCTTACCAGGCCGTTTCCAACTTTGCGCGCAACATCAAGCAAAACCGAAACACCGGAAGCGTTATTATTTGCCGACTGGTTGAATGGAGCAACGATATGAAGCACAGAGCGAACCAGGGGGATAGCAAACAGCACCGCACAAACAACCAACAGGAAAGTAAGAATGGAAGACATAGCACCCGTATCAGCTGCGAACAGCGTGGAGCGAAGCAAGAGAACGAAAGCCGAAACCACCAATGCAATGGCGCTTGCCTTCTGAAGAATGGGCAATGCCGCAGCGAAGGGGGGCTTTTCCTCCGTCAAAACCTTGCCACTGTCATAATTGGCCACCAGGATCACCTTGCGGCGACGAGCATTGGCGCCATTTGCCGGGGTGGGCTGATATTTCGCCACCACATTCTGGCTTGCACCGGTCCTAAGCAAGCGTGAAAGAGTAGGGCGCCCCGTGATCTCCATACCATATAGAACCGCCGCAGCTATAGTGAGAAGCAACCAAAGTATGCCCAAAGAGGGAACAACAATAGAAAGAACGGCACCAAGCAAAGCAACACCGAAACAAATGATGTTCGGGAGCTGATCGTTGGTTACACACTGGAAGTCTTCCACCACCGTCGCAAAACCTGCCTCTTTCTGCATCTGGTCGGCAAGATAGAGCGCAGCCCTCTGTTCCTCCTCGGTACCCGCAGGATGCGGACCTATCTCTTGCGTGAGATAGGCGATATCGTCGATTATTTCAGCCATGGAGAGCCCCTTTTGTTTCCACGCTTATATAAGTGAGTAGCGATTTACATGGATATAGACTGTACAAGTATACGTCATTTGACTTGTTTCGCCTTTATATGAACCGTTTGTTCACCTTGTCTACCGCATTACGCAAAGAAGTGCCTTTCTATCTGCATAAAAATACCTCCCATCCACTTATCGCAGATGGGAGGTTTCACGTGAAACATGTCAGTTAGCCTGCTGCTAATCCTGCCCAAGATACTCTCTTAAATAAGCATCGTTTGATGCAGCGTCCGAACGAAGACTGTCATAGCGAGAAACCAAATCGGCTGTTGCGCTGGCATAAGCATCAACCACAGGCTGGCTAAATTGCTTCGGCAACGCTTTTGCCATTTCCACAGCCTCCTGATCGGCTCTGTTATAAGCATCGTTATGGGACTCGGCAGTCGCTTTGTCTTGTATAAGGATCGCCGCGTTTGAGGCAAGCGCTTCATTGGTCGCATCGATTCGCTTGTTGACATAAGCCAGCGAGGCATCGAAATTCGCCGCGGGATAGAATCCCTTCGCCTTCGCAATGCATTCCTTCGCCTTTGAGAATTGAGCCTGGGCAGAAGTGGTGAACTCGGTTGATTTCGCCACGTTGTCCGCCGTTGTGTCCGAAACAACAGTTGCCGCCTGCGTCAAAAGGGCATTCCCTTCTTGGATGCAACTCCATGCCTCATTCATGGCGTCGATGCCTTGCTTTGCCGCAACATCTTCCTTCATACGCTGATCGGCAACATCAAGAAGCTCCTCACGAACCGCAATAGCATTCAAGGCCCGTTGCGCCGCCTCTTTGTCGCGCTGGGATCCGTCAAGCTCCGACTCTGCCTTCTGAGCATACACGCGAGCCGACTCAAGTTGGTCTTTGGCATCGGGAATAGCTGCACTTAATTCCTGCGCGCGAGAAACGGTATCGTCACCAAACGTATCCTGAAAATATTTGTCGATAGCAACCGTGGTTTCATCGCTTTGCTTAACAAGCTCGCAAGCTTCACGCAGCACACCGACGCTGGTATTCAGTCGCTCGTACTGCTGGTAGGCCCAATACCCCCCTACGCCAATCGCTCCTATGCAAACAACCGCCACAAGTGCGATGCTGAAACGGCGATACCATCTGCGGCGTTGCTTCCTGCGAGCTATTTCCGCCTGAGAATCTGCGCCTAAAAATGTTTTACGTTCAGAAGGCTGGGGCTTCACTTCAGCCGAATTTCGCTTGGTTGCTTTTTCTGCTGTTAGGTTCTTTTCCTTGCCCCCTGCGGTTGAGGCGCCCTTCCTGAAGCTTGGAAGACGCCACTTGGCGCCACGCGAGGGCTCATCCTGCGCTGCAGCTTTCTGCTCAAGGACATTCAGGGAAAGCTCGTTAGGCTTTCCCTGCGAGAATTCTTTCAGATGAAGAACCTGGGTTTCCTTATGCCCAAGGCCACGGCCGCTTCGCTTTTTCTTGCGGGCCATCACGAATGCGAACCTCCGGCTACGCGCGCAAGAGACTCGATCGCCGCACGGTCGGCAACCTCGGCAACGATATCCGAGCAAGGCATCATAACGATATTGTTGCTCGGCAACGAATTCAGGAATTTCTTGCCGTAATACTTGGTTATCAGGCGTTTGTCAGCCAAGACCACAATGCCGCGGTCGCTCGATTTACGAATAAGCCTTCCAACCGCCTGCTTTACCTCGATAACCGCATGGGGCAGCGAATAGTGAGCCCAAGCGCGATCATCACGTTGTTGACGTTCGCATGAAAGAGGATCGGTAGGCAGGCCAAAAGGCAGCTTGGGGATGACAACGCCCTTGAGCGTTGCGCCTGGAGCATCAAAACCCTCCCAGAAGCTCTTCAGAGCAAAGAGACTCAAATGCTCATCTTTCAAGAAGTCATCGCGAAGGCCCTTAACGGAAACGCCCCATTTTTGGCACACCAAACGCAAATCGTCTTCCTTCAAAGCGGGATGAACGCCATCAAAGCACTGTTCCATTTCGCGCCTGTTGGTAAATAGCGTAAGCATCGAACCTCTCTGGGCCTTGTGCAAATCAACAAGGAACGATTCCAGGGTTGGAAGATAAGCAGGATCCTGAGGTTCTGGCATATCCGTTGGAACGTAGACCCGCATATTGGCGTCGAAATCAAAGCTTGAATCGACCTTCAGCACATCAGCGCGAGAATCTTCCCCTTCGTTGAAGCCAACGGCACGCTCGAACGCATCGAACTGGCCGTCGACCGCCAGAGTTGCCGAAGCATATATAACACTGCGCGTTTCAGCATAAAGACTCTCGTTTAGCGACTTGCCCACATCGAGCGGCTGAACCGTAAAGATTTCATCCAACGTACCCTTTGTCCGATTAAGGCGAACCGAATACACATGGTTATCGCTGTCATGGAAGAACATCTCATCAAGGGCATCGTATGCCTCCCTCAATTCAAGCGCAGCCAGGGCGAGTTCCCTCTGGGCGCTTGTTGTGTCTTCGATTTGTTCCGCATAAGCAACGATGTCGCGGCAAGCACGGATCAGCTTTTCCAAGGTGTCGTATACCGCGCGCGCACGATTCACGACACCTCGGTACGTATCACCATGGCGAATCTCGTCGTTTAGCCAGAGGTCAAAGTACTCGTATCCACGCGAGCGGGTCTTCGGATCGAACACCAGAAGATCTTTCGCTCCGAGACAGAACTCTTCCGTCGCCATCGCGAAGGCACCCGCACAGGTGCGCGCTTTGGCAATAAGCGATTCATACAACGCGCGGCCGTCCTCTGGAGCTTGAGCGCTTCGCTCCACTCGAGAAAGAACATTGTGTGAACCTTCCCCATTTACGCGCAAAGCAAGCGCCCTCAGCGAATCGGAAGACACCGAGAGGGCAAGTGCGCGGCGCGCTTCTTCCTCCGCACCATGAGCCTCGTCTACAGCCCAATAGCGAATAGGGGGCAGCAGCCCACCTTCGAAGCGGACATCCCAGAAAAGCAAACTATGGTTCGTTACCACGACATCGCATCGCTGGGCTTGCTCGCGGGCGCCATGGACAAAGCAGCTTCGTCCAAAGAAGGGGCACTTATGGCGCAAGCATTCGTTGCTTTTGGTCCCAATGCGCCAACGGGGAATAGCGCGGTAATCAATTTTCAGAGCGTCCATATCGTCGTAGTCGCTCTGTTCTACAAACGAAAGTAGACCCGCCAAAGCAGGTGCCTGATTGATTTCTTGCTTACGATAATGAATTACCGATGGCCCTTGGTTGACCAAGCTATCCACCTTGCGAAGGCAAGGATAGTGACTGAACCCTTTCAAAGGAGCGTACGTGATGCCGAGAGCCTTCGAAAGAAGAGGCAGCTCCTTATGAACCAGCTGATCCAGCAATGCATTGGTCTTTGTGGCTACACCCACGGTGATACCGTTTTTCTGTGCCGCCAGGGCAAGGGGAACCAGGTAGGCCATCGATTTGCCAACACCGGTGCCAGCTTCTACAGCAAGATTGCGAGACGTTGCCAAAGCGCGGTTTACCGCAAAGGCCATTTCGCGCTGTTCTTCGCGCGGCTCATATTCCTCGTACAAAGAGCCCAATAAACCCTCAACGGAAAAGGCTTCAGAAATTTCCGCATCGGTTGCGAAAGAAAGCTCGGGGGTTTCGCTACCCGCAGGAGGAAGCTCCTTGCCCACGGGGGAAGAATCAGGAACATTAACATCAGGACGCAAGGGAGCCGAAGCCTGAGCCACTGCCGCTTTACGCGATGAACGCAAACTGTACGGCCCCTCGCTTTCCTTCATAGCGGCAAGGCACTTAAACACACGCTCGGTATTCCAAGTGTCGCTATCACACATATCGGCAATATGCTGGAGCAAAGGGGCAGGCATGGTGTCAACCGCAGCCAAAAGCACCCGATACACGAGACACGTTGCCGCCACATCATCATCAGCACGATGGGTGGAGTCGGGCCCGCCAAACGCACGCACTAAATCGAGCAAGCGATGAGAGGTTAGACGAGGTAGCGCGATTTTCGCCAGATCGAGGGAATCAATCCAGCAGTTCTGCTTCAATACCTCACCCGTGGGGTACTTCGTGCAGAAAGTTCTATCGAAATTTGCATTATGAGCAACCACATCGGAAGAACCAACGAACTCAACCAAACCTGCAACGGCAGTATTGGGGTCGGGAGCATTCGCCACATCTTCATCGCTGATGTTGGTAAGGTGAGCAACCTCTTCGGGGATCGGTTTCCCGGGATTTACGAACGTTACGTACCAGCCGACGATTTCACCATGAACCATACGCGCTGCAGCAATCTGAATCAGCTCATCGTGGTTGAAGGAGAAACCCGTCGTTTCGGTATCGATAACAACAACGTCTTCATCCAGTTCACCAAACGAGTGCTCTTTCGCATAGCTGCTAAGCGAATGGTAGCGATCGCGGATGCGCTGAGGGGTGTTTTCGAGAATGTAAGTGTCAAGCCTTGATGCGGCTTCTGCATTTTGTGTTTCCATACTAGTAAGACTATCATTTATGGAATTCTTTATCTCTAATGCCTGAATCACTTCTAGGAGAAAACATGTCAGATATTGGCTATTTTTCCATGTACGCCCGTTTTGAAACCGAAAGCAAAGAAGATGCTGCGGCATTTCTAGGCGCAGACAACATAATTGGCGACGCATTCTCTATCGAGCAGGAATACGTTGATGGCAAGCGCACGGCATGGATCGTGAATCCCTTCGGCAAGCGCATGGGCACCATCGACGAAAAAACCGCTGAAAAGGTTGATCTCTGCAACGCCAAAGGATGGAACACCGTTGCCTTGCTTGCACTCGTTGCTTTCACGGAAAAGCCTGAACCAGGCCTTTACTGGGGTCAGGTTCTTATCATTTCCTACGACCCGGAATATGAAGTCGCCTTCTCTACGTTTATAGAAAATGTCGGAAAGCAGCTCGGCGAGGGAATACGCCCCGACGTTTCCCTTGGTCGCGACTCCCTTAAGAAGGTTATCGAAACTCAGGGCGAATGGGTTCCTTCGGGACGCGTTCCCTTCCCCAACAAGAACAAGGGCACCGCTTGGGTGAAAACGCAACGCACCGGAACGGAACGTTTGGTAAAGCAGGCACGCAAGGGCAACATAGGTTGCACGGTAGTTAGCTGGATATTCCTTCTCGCCGTTGTCGCCCTTATTGTTTTCGGGCTTCATTCCTGCGGAGTGTTCTAGCCAATCTTCCGCCTAACCGCGCTATAGACATTCAGTGGTGTTTCACGTGAAACGCCACCATAAAGAAAACCCCTTGCCGCATTCCGGACCGCACCTCTCGAAATCGGACTTATTTCAATCCGAATCGGGGATATGGTTCGTTTCGCGGACAAGGGGTTTTACGTTTGCGGCAGATGTCTACTTAATTTTCCAAGGCATAGGAAATGAGCTTGGTGCAGAGCTCAGCAAAACTCATGCCAGCTGCACGAGCAGCATCGGGAAGAAGCGATGTTACCGTCATGCCAGGAATGGTGTTCGTTTCCAAAACCCAAAAATTTCCTTCGGCATCCTTGATGAGGTCACTACGAGAAACACCGCGGCACTCAAGCGTCTTATGGGCGGCAACCGCAAGCTCCGTAGCGCGCTTGGTATCTTCTTCGGATAAGGGCGCGGGGCAGATATGCTGCGACCCTCCCTGAGCGTACTTCGACTCAAAATCGTAGAACTCGTGGGAAGGAACAATTTTGATAACAGGGAGAGCGCACGGGTCCTCGTTGCCCAATACGGCAACGGTGAACTCTTCGCCTGAAACAAAGCTCTCAACAAACGCGCACGTATCTACCTGAAATACCTTATCGATCGCATCGGCAATTTCCTCAGCACCTTCACACAGATACACACCCAAAGCGCTACCTTCCGTAGCAGCTTTCACAACACAGTGCGAACCCACTTCAGCAATGATGGCATCAATGTCGATATGGTGAGAGTCGAGCATCATAGAACGAGGGGTAGGGATGCCGGCGCGCTCATAGCAAAGCTTCGTCTTGGGTTTGTCGATAGCAGTGGCGCTCGACCAAACGCCTGGACCAATATAGGGAAGCCCAATGGTTTCCAGAAATCCCTGGATGGTGCCGTCTTCGCCGTACTTGCCATGAAGAGCCAGGAAAGCAACGTCAAAATCACCTTGAATCAAAGCCAGCAAGTCTTCTTTGTTGGCGGGGTCGAAAACAGTTACCGGAAAGCCCGCTTCGAGCAAAGCTTCCTTCGCCCCTTCACCAGAAGCAAGGGAAATGGAACGCTCGCCACTCTTGCCTCCCGCAAGCAGAGCAACACGAATTTGTTTAGGATCGAAAGAACAAGACATGGTTCTCGCTTTCATACAAGTAAAACCCAGGGCACTGCTGCCGAAAGGCTTGATACGTTAACCGATAGTGAGTATAGCAAACGCACGTTACCACTCTGCTACCACCACGCGGTAACCACTTGGTTGCGTATAATACTAAGCATGAATAACGCAATCCAATCATTCAACCTGTCCGAAATTCCCACTATTCTGGAAAGTCTCGGACAGCCGCGCTTTCGCGCCAAACAGCTCACTTCCTGGCTTTACCAGAAAGGAGCTCACTCCTATGACGAAATGACCAATCTGCCCAAGAGCCTTCGGGATGTCCTGTCGGATGAATACCCTTTGATTGAGCCGCAAGTGGTTAACAAGCAAGTATCCAACGACGGTACACGTAAATACGTGTTCGAATACGCCGATGGCGCCAAGGTAGAAGCTGTCGGAATCCCCTCATTCGACAAGAAAGAGCGCAAAGACGAGCCCAAGCACCTTACCGTGTGCTTCTCCACTCAAGCAGGATGCGCCATGGGGTGCACCTTTTGCGCCACGGGGCACGAGGGACTTACCCGCAATCTTTCTTCCGCTGAAATGATTTGCCAGATCGTCGCTGTACAAAACGATTTCGGCTGTCGCGTCACTAATTTAGTTTCAATGGGACAAGGCGAACCATTCCAGAACTACCAAGCAACCCTAGAAGCGCTTCGTTTCGCCAATGCAAAAGACGGCCTTGAAATAGGCGCTCGTCATATAACGGTATCAACATGTGGCATCATTCAGGGAATTGAGCGCCTTGCAAACGAGCCCGAACAATTCACGTTGGCAGTATCCCTCCATTCGGCTTTGCAGGATGTGCGCAATGAAATCATGCCGCGTTGCAGCAACATTCCCTTACCGCACCTAAAGAAGGCCCTTCGATCCTATATCGAGAAAACTGGCCGTCGTGTCAGCTTCGAATATCTCCTTATCAAGGGGGTCACAGACACAGAAGAAAACCTCGCAGCGCTAATCGATTTCTGCGATGGCCTCCTATGCCACGTCAACCTTCTTTCAGTAAACGAAGTCGAGGGAAGCCCCTACAAGCCAAGCTCCACCGCAACGCAGCAGCGCTGGGTTAAGGAACTGAAAAGCGCAGGCAAGGAAGCCACTATCCGCAATTCGCGCGGAAGCGATATCGACGGAGCCTGCGGTCAACTGAAAAACAAAATGTAGAGAACGGGAAAATAGGGACAGGCACCAGATTCCCGCCTAACAAACAGGGCCCCGCTTACGATGAAACTCGCGAGCGGGGCCCTGGTTTTGTTCACTATGGCGCAAGGGGGAATCTGGTGCCTGTCCCTATTTTCCCGCTTGCGACTCTTCAATAAGATGCAGGATACGCTGAAGTTCCTCTTCATCCTTAAACTGGATCTCGATTTTGTTCTTGCCCTTAACGGTCTTGACGCGAACCGGAGCGGAAAGGAAACGGGTAAGCCCCTTCGCAGCCTTCTTGAAACTTGGAGGAGCAGGAACGCGTTTTGCAACTGCCGAACCAGCCTTCTCACGACCATTCATCAGACGAGCCAGTGCTTCGGTTTCGCGAACGCTCAACTTTTCATTCTTAAGCTTTTCGGTAAGTTTCTTCCTGCCCTCCGCGTCATCAACAGAAAGGATGGCGCGAGCATGGCCGGCGGTGA
>ENA-UOOD01001989-UOOD01001989.1-human-gut-metagenome-genome-assembly--contig:-CS67-NODE-1989-length-19285-cov-5.383203_pt1 | contig 19285 bp, 20 predicted proteins | sample MGYA00242464_ERZ724011 | MGnify/ENA metagenome assembly ERZ724011 | reverse complement strand
TCAACAATTGCTACATATACTTTATTGCTAACCATAATTCTTCTCCTTCCAGGCCTCTGCCCTTTAAACAAATACGAGGCAAGCTGCTCTGCAGCTCACCTCTCTTTTTAACAACCAGGACACCGAAAGCGATGCCCAAACAACAGTTACATTCCGCAAACGCTGTCCTCAGATGCCGGATTTCTCCGACACCTTTGGACTCCGAACAAGATTAAAGGCGATGGGTGACAATTCTGAATTCATCTACCTGTTCCCAGGCGACAAAGTGCATTGCCATCTCCATTTCCTCCTTTCCTGTTACCGGATTTACAATCATCGTACCAGTAGGTACACGCTCCATCACGGAACGGATCACTGGCTTCTGATTGATGCGCGGGCTGATCAGGTCCGCTAACAGAGCCGGCGGAAGCACCACCGCAAAGATATCGCAGTCCTCGCCTACTTCCACCAACTGTTTGGCAGACTGAACATTGTCCTGAAACTTCACGATCTCTACGTCACCGTAGATACGCTCTAAATCAGTTAACTGCTCATTTGATAACTCGTGTCTTGATACCCATAAAATTCTCATTTTTTTTCTCCTTCTGCCGTTCTTAGCGGCTATAAAATATTTTTTTGAAGCCTTCAATGAAGATGCTTCTATAGAGCATTCGCATTCCCAACTTCTTTTTTACAATTTTGAGCAACAAAAAAAGCACTCGAAATCCGTCGATTCCTAGTGCTTATACTCAAAATAAATAACTAGACTCCTCACATATCTGCACCTAAAAAGAGTGTAGAAAACAAACCCAGCTAATTCCGGGATTTGCCAATTAGAAAAGCAAGCGTCTGCTTTTCTCTCCTTAAAGTCGTAATCGTTATCGTATGTTTACATGATAGCATACTCTTTTTCAAAATGCAAGCAAAAAAATAAGGGCACCGACACAATGCCGATGCCCTTTATTATCAAAGTAGGCAGAGTACCACGTCCATAGGAGCTAGGCACCGCATGGGCGTGGAGACTTCATTTCGAATCCGGCCTGCTCAAATCCCAAATCAAGAAAACCAGAGCCCGCAAAAAAAGAAAAATTTCTCATGTCTGCTCCCCTCTGCTTATGCATTTCCTCTGCCTTTTTGTTGGCTGAAAGCCTTTGCAGAAACCTTTCTCCAAATTTCCCTTACAAGCGGTTCTTTGCACAGAAATAGTATCACTGCATAGGCAAGAAAGAATATCACTGATGAAATTAGTAAGGTTAAGAAGTTTCCAAATGCAAGCTTCTTAACCCAAAGCGAACTCACCACTGCTACCAGTATCGCCAGAACAATCGTGCCATATCGTACTTTCCTGTATGCTGGAAATACCTCTTTTCGCAGTACAAAGAACTGTACCAAAAAGACAACGCCCTCTGCCACTACGGTTCCAATGGCAGCTCCTGTTGATGCCATGATCGGAATTAACAACGTGTTGAGAATCAAGTCTACAATTGCTCCTGCAATCTCCGAGTAAAGAACCATCTTCTCCTTTCCTAACGGAATTAACATCTGGATGCCCATGATGTTCGTGAGTCCGATAAAAAAGACAGTCGGCATAATCACCTGCATCGGCAAGATGGATGAAGCATACTCAGAACCAGAGAGAAAGAAGATTCCTTCCTTTGCAAAAAGAATAAAGTATACTGTTAATGGAACTGCAATCAGAAAAACGAAATTTATTGCCTTTTGCGTAATTCGGTAAAACTCATCCATCAGTTTGTGTTCGACATAGTAAGATGCCCTCGGCAAAAGGACCACACCTAGCGATGTCACAACGCTGACCAGAATGCTTTTGATCTTGACAGCTGCATTGTAATAGCCAACTTCTGCATCAGAGGTCATGAAGCCTAGCATAACTGTATCCAGATTGGTGTAGATTGTTGCTGCACACGACATCGCAAAGAAAATGACAATTGGCTTTAAATGCTGACGGAAATTGTAGGAGCCAACTGGCTTAATAGATACATACTTGTGTGCATGGAAGAAATTGAACACATTCGAGGCAGAGGCAGCCAGAATGGAGATTCCCCCGTAGATCACATAATCCTTTTGCTCATGTACCAAAACAAACATTGCCACAACCGCAATCAATTTAAATATGATAGACCGCACTGTGATATAGGTATATTGTTCAAGTGCCTTGTATAGCCATTCCATGCCAATCGCATTGAAAAGAATTGTCAATCCGACAATTAAAAATAATGCTTTTTCCTGACGCATACGCGGCACAAATGCGATTGCAAGAAATAGGACGATATATGCAAGAATGCTCATTATCAAATTGATCAAGAAAAGCTCTTGTACCGTTCGCTCCAAAGCCTTTCTATCGTCTCGAACCTTCGCACAAGCACGAATGCCGTAGGTTGGAATTCCAAGTTGTGCAAACAGGGCGAAGTAGGATACAACCGATGTGGCAAATGAGACCTTTCCGGTACCAGTGGGCAACAGAATTCTTGATATGTAGGGAAATGTAATCAGTGGAAACAAAAATTGAGACATGGTTAGAATTGCATTCATGACAAAATTAAGTGTCAAGGATGCCTTCTTTTCGTCGGATGGTTGTTTCTTCCGATCATGCGTTTGATTGTTTGTTGTATTGCTCATCTATGCAATGTCGGGCAGAGGAATCGACCTTTTGTCACACTCTTTCGCCCGACAGCTCCTTTCTTTTGGTTTGTACTTGTGCCTATGTTGATTGTGCGTTTATCTATGCCAAGCACACTTTTTGTCACAATCCCAATTTTTTTCGATGCATGTACGAGATCGTTCCGTATAGACAAAAGCCACAATACACAAGAAGCTTAAATGTCTTCAGTTTCATAACCTCCTTGTATACGGTAATGTGTTCATTCTTTAAGGAATACACTAAATTCTTTGTTTCTTTTTTGTAGGTCTTTGTATCTTCAAAGGATAGATAGATGCTTAACTGTGTTCCTGCAGTTGCTGCAATTCGCCTGCAATAGTAATTTCCAACAGCTTCATTCCAATCATCTGACATATGGTAAGCTTCATACTTAGTCAGTAAATGATTTAACACATCCCTGTGCATAGTAACATGCTTTTGCAAACTATGGATATTCATACTTTGTGTGGATAAGGATACCCGATACATGTAGATCGTCTGGCTTAAAAATACGACTGTACGGATATATGGTGTTGGAAACAACAAATACTCTAGGTCGGTGTAAAATCCATTATCGAGTTTAATGCCATTGTCCTTTAAAATGCTCGTCTTATAGGTAACATTGTGCATTGCCAAAGACAAATCTTCCACTGACTGGTTAAATGTCAGCTCTTTATCCATAACTGGACGCTGTAGCATTTCCAATTTTTTCTTTCCTGTTTCATGATCCACACAGCAATAGCTTGTGCAAACCATATCGGTATCGTGGCTTTCCAGATAGTCCAAAAACGCAGGCATTTCAGAAGTATTGACCCAATCGTCTCCGTCTACCATTCGAAAATACTTTCCTGTTGCATGCGCAATTCCACTGTTGACGGTTGAACCTGGTCCGGCATTCTTCTGTGCAATTAGTTTAAAGCTTCCCGGATATTTTGTTTCGTACTCTGCTACAATCTCTCTTGTATGATCGGTTGATCCATCGTCCGTGACAAGAACCTCTACTCGATCTAGCACGTCTTTATCCAAAAAGGAATCCAGACACTGCCTGATCATGCTTTCTAGGTTGTACGCCGCAACCGATACACTTAAAATCTTTCCCATCTATATTTTTCTGCATACTATCTTCAATTGCAAATGACTTAGCCCTAAGTTTTCTAATAGTATTTTAATAGTTTTTACTTTAAAATACTGCACTCATCATCCATCAATTGAATTTTCTATGCACGGCAGAGGATCACTTACTCAAGGTTGTGAAAACTTTTCCTCTGCCACTCCTTTCTTCTTGTTGTCTTTGTTTTTCTGTTGCTCTTACTCTTTTCTTACATTACTTCTTTCCAACTGTCTTTGTTTGGTCTGCTGTCTGCATCAAGCAGCTCATAGCCATCCAGAAGACGGTTGCCATTGGCGAATTAACGTAGACGATTTCAGTCATAACAAAACTGGATGTAACCATGGCAATTAAAATCACAAAGCAACTGATGCCAATAACTCCACGAGCTGCTACGATGCTCTTCCAGTTTTTTACAATGGCAATAAAGAAGGTAACTGCCATCGCCAGATAGATTACAAGTCCGATGATACCCTGTCCTACTAATACATCAAAAAAGATGTTGTGCATACTTTCAAATTTCATGTGGTCATTATTGATCAGATAAGAGTCTGGCAGGTTTTCTTCGACATATGAAAGTACGTTGTTGTGGGTAATACCTATAATCGGTCTTGTCTTAAAGATTTCAAGGGCACTCTTCCAGATGTCGGATCGTCTGTTGGTGATATCGTCTGAATACTCTTCTGCTCTTCCCAGTCCCTGCGGCTCTTTAATTTGCTCTGCCTGCGCTTGCTCTACTGGTTCGGTATTGCCCTCTGTGCCCTTGGTAGCGTCTCCAGACTGTTCTTCCACATATGGTGTTGATTCATCCGTCTGTGCACCATCAAGTGCTACTTGAGCTGTTTCTGAGCCGTTCGGCAAGGCTTCTGTAGCAGATTCGTTTTCCTTCACGTTTGATACAGACGAAATTGCATTGTATCCCTTCTTGATTCCACTCGGTATCGCAAAAGCAACTGCTAATCCGACCAGTGCATAAAGAATGGCGATTGTTACAGTACGCGTGTTCTTGGTTGCTATTGATTCTTCTGCCGTTTGTTTTTCTGTCTGCAGATTCTGTTTCTTTCTCATGACAAGGAATATATAAACGGTAGTTGCCACGCATAAGCACAGTTTTCCGGTTCTTGAATCAGAGAACGCAATATAGAATATCTGCAAGATTGCATCCAAAATCAAAAGGACTCTTACTGCTATCGTGCGGTTGGAAAGGAAATAACCTGCTGCTAGTATGATGCTGACACAGCTCATAACAGCTCCGATGTTTGCATCCCAGTAGACACCATACAATCTTCCCCAATGGAATCCGATGTAGTAGATCGGGCCAACTTCCTCATAGAAGATCTCATTGTATCCAGTAATCATGAATGCAAAGCTTAGAATGGACAATACCGCATTTGCGATTAAATAATAAACTGTTAGAATCTTAAACTGCTTCTGATTGGCTTCAACAGAATCCTCTGCCTTGTAGCAGTACACCAGAAAAAACAAGAATGCACACCAGATCAGTGTTCGAATATTGGTGTACCAGCCGTATCGAATGTTGACAACAATGGATACCAGATAGCTGACACAGAATGCAATTAGCAAGAAGAAGTTTTTAGACTTCCAATATTCCTTCCAGTGTATCAGGCGAAGTAACAGTACAAGTCCACCTCCAAACACAGTTGGCCACAAAAATATTGAGACAACTGGTTTCCCAAAGGTCAAAGAGCTTGCCTCCAAAAATCCAACTGTCAACATTCCCAATTTAACAATCAATTCGAAGTACCAAAGTATGGTCTCGTAGGTCTTTTTCGTTTCTTTGTTATTCAATTTTTCGACTGTGCAGAAAAAATGTCGATACCTCTTTAATGACTACTCCTCTGCTGCTCCTTTCAAATGTTTTCGGTTTCTGGTAGTGCTTCTCGCAGGTGTTTCGCCCAATCCTCATTGATGCACTGGATACCGTTACAATAGTCTTGCCGATTACATATCCCACAAATGGAACGCTGAATGGCAGTGTCCTCGTCCACTTTCAACAATTCTTCCGAAGCTTCTTCAATCCTTTTGATATTCTTTGGATTTCGAAGCCCAAAACTGATGATTCTTGTCTCGCCTTCTTTTGTAGCTACCGTGTCGATATATCGGTATACCTCAGCATCGAACGAAAGGTAATCGCCTGCTTGATAGCGCTCAAAGCCCTTCAAATCCATAAATAAGTCATACTCGTTTCCCTCGTATGGAGCAAACATCTGATTCCCGTCATACCAGCCTGTGACTAGCACACGCCAAAATCGAATTTTTCCGCTCTGTTTGTCAATCTGAGCCACCTGTGCCTTGAACGATTCCAATATTTCGCAGTCATAGTAGGCTGGTATGAGCGAAACTCGGACGCATTCTGTATCAATTGCTGCTTTTTGTAGCTCTAGGTTTTCGTCGTAAGTTGGCCTAGCTCCTTCCAATCTTGCCATTTCCACAGGATCAAAGTCAATCAGGCCGCCCATGACGATTACGCCCATCGGACTGCCCGCAAAGTGTTCCTTGAGTCTTTGCCACTTTTCTTCGTCCGGCAAATCCAAAAAGCCCACCATCCACTCCAAATCCAACTTATGCATGGCTGCATTAATCGCTACACCGATTTCTCTTGCATCACGAATAATCATGCTCGCTGCAACCAGATCAAAGTATTGTTTCAAATTGCCACCTCCTGTATATCTGCTTCTCCCTATTTTGTCTTAGGCAGAGTACCACGCCCATGCGGTGCGTAGCTCCTATGGACCTGGTACTCTGCCTACTTTGATAGATTCAAAAGCCAAAATATATTTTTCTAAGTTTTCTATTTGCAAAAACCGCAAGGAGTCGTTTCACCTCATCGCGCCCAATTTCTTTTTCGACAGTCAATTGCCTAACCTTCCGTATATGGCTTTTGTATATGAGAATACCAGTTACGGTTCCTTTTCCCTTATTTGCATCTGCCACCTGTTCCAAAAGCTCCATGGCAGCAAGATAGTCTGCACTAGTGATATTGTCAACAAAGTCGTAGAACATGGAATCAAATGCAAATACATTGCCGTAGTAGGCATTGATATCGTCCAAGACCGCCGCAAATCGTCTCAGCGAAGACTCCAGCCCTCCAAAGAGATCTTTTTGCTTGCTCCGATATATTTTGTATTGATCAGCCATTGCCTTCAACCATTGATCCGTTTCGATATGAATTGGAACATCGTCTGTGCCATCCCACCAGTACAATCTGTCTGCGTCTGACGCATGCTCATCGTACTCCGACAGATGTGGACAACACTGAAAATATTCACTGGTGCTGATCAGCGAAGCCGGGATTTCCCATATATCATCGGAAGTTTTTGCAAACTCAGGATACTGCTTTGCTATTTCGTCGTAGTACACCTCTTTGCCGTATGCCATCCAATTATCCTCAACATCCAATTTGTGAACGGCTACCCACACATATACAAGCACTTTTGCAGGAAGAAACAGCGAAAGATTTGCAATTGGCTGTAGGTCGGCATCTGTCACCGCTTCTCTTTTTGCATATGGCTCTGACAGCAGATTCCAAAATCGCTTATTTGCTTCGTCCCACTCCTTCGTTTTTGCTTGAATAGTGTTTGATGGTCCTTCCAGATATGGTAAAAAATACTTTTTGACTGCCTGTGCACATGTAAGTATGTCTGCAGCATAGCTTCCTGCTGCCACTTTTTCCGGCTTTTGAAGGATCTTCTTAACTCCACCAAAAGTATAGCCGATATCTGCCAACTCCTTTCCTTCCACTGCCTTTTTGCATCTCATCGGGACAAAGCTTTCTACCAAAAGAGGAAATCCCCCAAGGATTGATTGGGTATCAAATTTGTACCGATTTCGACCAATTTCGTAAAGGAGCTTTCTCCATGGATGTTTTCTTTTTTGAGGCGTAAACTGTGTACCCAACACATAGTTAAGCCAACCAAGAGAGATTTCCGCATTTGAAAAATAATCGTTTTCTGCAGCAAAGCCGTAAGAAGTATCAATATCTGACACCTCATACAGCATATATACTGCTTGAAGAACCAGATTAGATTCTTCAATACCGATTCTTTTTGGCGGAACAATCTGCAATGTCTGCATGTCAAAACCCGCATTCCCCCAATCCTGTACATCCAAGTATTGATCGTCAAAGTAGTTGTAGCAAAAACGAATTTTCTCCGAGTCTCTTGACCACCGAACCGGATTCAAAAGCGTGATTTCGCGCTCAAACACATTTGTTGTATTCAAATCCATCATACCACCCTTATTGAGAACCGTGCATACCTGCTTCGTAAACAATTCTTTTTTGTCGTCGTCAATTTGAAAATTTCCTGTATACCAAAACAACTAGATACCTCCTTATCTTTTCTTGCAAATCTGGCCGATATCTCCTCTGCCAATCTCACACGCCAACGAATCTTCTCATGAATGAGTCGATTTTTTCCAACTCTGCAGGGCTACTTTCGGCAACCGCATTAACCATTCTTCGAACGACTTCGCTATCGGCATTTCGCAATTTTTCCAAATTGGCAAGATATCGGCCAGTTGTATTGTGTTTGACGAACATATTTTTCTTACCGCCGTCTCCAGTGCGTAACCATTCTTCGTTGGTACCAAATTCTTGACAGATTAGGCCAATCACCGCATCGATTGGAAAATTGCGGTCTGTCTCATAGTTTGCCAAACAAGATCTCTTGATCCGCATACGGTCTGCCATCTCCTGCTGTGTTAATCCCAATTCCTTTCTGACCATCTTCAAACGATCACCGAATCCCATCCAAAATTCTCCTTTCTTTTTCCTTCTAATTCAGCCCCCAAAGCCTTTGTATCTAAGCCTTTCTTGAAGTCTTACTGTGACTTTTGGCACGGTGCTTTTCTTCTGTTTTCTAAGGCATCTGGTATGTAATCTGTCTTCTTTTTCCCCTGACCTGCTATCTCAGCCTTCCTTCTGACTCAACCCGAAAAGCTTTTGTAATTGAGCCTTCTGAGCCGTTTCACCATATGTTTTCTCAATCGCTTTCTGCGACTGCGTTCCTCTCAGGTAATCAGAAAACGCTAGTATCGTATCCACCCAAGGCGCAGCCCCCATTGTAATACTCAGCTGACTACAATTTGTCGTAATTACCACTTCTGGAGTGATGGTATCACTTACAATTGTGTAAAGTCCTGCTGCCTGAGCTTCAATTGCAACAATTGGCTGTCCTTCAAATCGCGATGGAAGTACAAAGAAATCCATCGCCTGCAGTAGCCTCGGTACATCCTCTCGAATACCCAAAAACATAATTGAATCTGAAAGCCCTCTTTGCTGTGCTTGCTCCTTAACAGATTCCCAGTCCTCACCTTCTCCTACTGCAAGTAGTACTGCGTTTTTCTTTGTTTTTAAAAGCTCCTCCATGATGTCAAGCAAAAAGAAATTGTTCTTTGCATAGCAATATTTTCCGATATGGCCAATCACCAATTTTCCATGTAGCCCCAATTCTTCCCTTACCTGCTCGCGTACATATGGATTGTACGCATAGTCGGGCACATGAATTGCATTGTGGACGATCTGATAGTGACTGCCCTTTCGTATTCGCTCTGAAAACATCCAGTATCCGGCATACTCTGAGCATGCACAATAATCCGTTGCCGCCCTGCCAATGACCGGACGAAACACCTCATGGAGTGCCATGCGAAAGAAACGAGCCATTGGCTTTGCACTGTCTACTTTAGAACTATGTGCATGAACAATTATTTTTTTCACACCTGCCTTATGAGCTGCCAATATTCCCATTGCGTTGAATGCCTCAGAAATATTGAAGTATGCAATATCATACCTTTGATTTTTTATCAGTTCCTTTAAAAACTGGCACTGCTTAATCGGGTGCTTTAAGGACGGCTCCTCAATAACATCTGCCTTATATGCACCGTAAATCTTTTCTAGTTCTTGAGTTGTATGATTCGTCAGAAACTGAATCTTAAACTCCTCACCATTTTCCTTTAACAGTTCCAGCATATGGACTAAATATTTGTCTATTCCATTACTTTTACCGTCTATAACGTATCCTACCAATATAGAAATCATTGCCTTTGTATAATTCCTGTCCAAAAGTTTTGTCCAAAAATAAAAACTTTTGGACAGGAATTGCTTACCCTTTCTCTATTTGTTTGATTGAATCCTATCTGTTTTGCTTTAATCTCGAAAAGATGTCAGGACATTTCTCTTTGACGAAGTAAACACCTCTGCCCATAAGCAAACACAAACTTGTATTTTCTGTTCGAATCCCCCATGCAATGACTTTAAGCATGCGATTCTTTGGATGCAAAAATGGCTTCATGTGGCGATATGTTTCGCTTTTAAACTGCTTCTGAACCCATTTTCTTCGATCCGAATGACTCATGTTTGCTTTCTTGCTGCAATTTCTTTGCAAAGCTGACAAGAAATACCTGCAGTATATTCCACCCAATTCTTGTGAATTTTCAGGCGATTCCATGCCCCAGCTTCTAAGTAAGCGGCACAAACTTTCAATGCGCTTTTCGTGCAGTTCGAAGTAATTTGGCAGATATTTCGTTGTCAAACTACCCTTCTGACGAATCGCATAGTAATAATATGGTGTTTCAATCAGATTTAAAGAGTCCAAATCTCGGAATACTTCGATGTTGAATAGGACATCCTCAATCATGGTAATCGTCTGAAATTGTAACTTTTGCTCTCGTAAGTACGAAAGTTTATAAACTTTATTCCAAGCGTATCCAAACAAAGTTTTGTTTTCCAGTGGCAATACCTGCTCTCTGACTTCCTTGGCTGTTCGAAAACATCCTGCCTTTGGCATGATCTCTTTGGTATATTGTATCTCACCTGTCTTATCAAAATAAACCTCAGTAAGACCAAACACAACAACCGTTGCAGGATTCTTTCTCAAGCTTTCTTCGATATCAGTGAGTAAGGATATATCATAGCGATCATCTGGATCAAGAAACATGATATACTCACCATTTGCAACATCCAATCCCTGATTTCTTGCATTACTGAGTCCTCCATTTTCTGGAAGATGCAACACACGGATTCTTTTGTCATTTGATTCAAGTTCGTCGCAAATCTTACCTGACGAATCAGTTGAACAATCGTCAACTAGAATTAGTTCGAAGTCAGAGACAAACTGGCATAAGATATCTGATACCGAATCTCTCAGAAAGTTTTCTACGTTGTAGATCGGCATAACAATACTATAGCGCATTCGAATACCTGACGCAAGGCGACCAACAATCAATTTGCAATCGCCCTGCGTATTCCTTTCTTTTGTTGTCGTTTCTGATATTTGTAGCGTATTCTCTCAGAATTTTTTTGCTTTTTTAAAAACTACAGTTATACTTTTTGTGGAAAAACTTTGCTTTTAAAAACGCTGGAATTCTCTTCAGCAAATGATTTTTTTCAATGCTGACTATCGGAACAGTCTTATACGGATACCCCGTCTGCTCAATCCATACGTTTAATAGCAGCTCGCTGACGCGTCCAAACATACGCTGCTGAAACTGGTCGTACTGCTTATAGTCCACACGCTTCTCTAACTCTTCCAAAATTGGAAACAGCCAACTGCAATACTCATCGCACTTTGCCTTTGACATCACAAACATGTTAAACATATGACCTGATGTGCGCTTCATCACGCGATCATATGCGTCCAGATACTCAGGTGTCAGCTCGCCTACGATATCCCTTGCAATCGTTAAATGCTCCTCATAGTGTGTATGCGCATAGTGAGAATATAAACTCTCAATACAATAGTAATGTCTCTTTGAAGGCAGAAGAATATCGGTATCCTGCAACAACTTGACAAACTCCTCTCCTGTCAAAACCTGCTCAAACCGATCTTTCTTCCAAAACATAAGCTTACGCTTCTTACTTGCAAAGTATCTGCGATAATGAACCAGACCGATATATTCTGCATCCAGATTTTTCCATGCCCAGTACAAACCTGTTAATTCGCAGTAGTAAGGATTCTTTTCTGAGATATTGTCCCCAGTATCATCCCCCTGATAGCCTAAAGCTTCTTTTCCTGCTTTTCCTACTTGAAGTGGCAAATAGCAGCCATCTTCAGGCATTCTATATTTTTTGTGTGTCGCAACAACAATCTTAATGTACTTTTTGACAGCACTCATTTTTAAAACTGCTAAGAAAAACGTACCTTTCCTGCTGTCTGCTGTCTGCTGTCTGCTGCATGCTGATCGTTCAGCCGCCTACACTGTATCTTTTATGTGCTTTTGGCAGAGGTACCGTGTTCTCTTAACTCCTCCCTTCTTTTGACTCTTTTTGACTTTTTCTTACTAATTTTGATATTTTGGACGTTGAATATTCAAAATGCTGTGTTCTAGTTTTCTTGATTCTTTGCCAGATTTTTTAGAAGTATCACTGCCTCTTTTTCCTTGTCAAATGCCATTAAAATAGAATATGGCGAATTGCTGTAGAATCGTCTCTGGCTATTTTGATGGTTCAATCGCTTGCTTGGAAAATCATCATAAGATAAAAACTCTCCTTCTCCGATGATGGTTACGATGTGGTACTCTTCATCGAATCGCACAGCATTGATGTTTTCTACTGGGATTCGGTAGACATCCCTGCTTCTTACATATCGACTATCAGTGTTGTGAAAAGAAAACTCAACCCCATCTTCGTACACTTTCAAGCTTTCCTCTTCTCTTTTTGTATAAGGAGATCCGCAGTTCCTTTTTGCTTTAACCGAAATTGCCCGTGCAAATGCAAAAGGAATCACTGCAATAACAAAACCAACTTCGAAGCCTGCTCCTATCGCTGCCACATTGCATTCTCCCAAAAGAAATACAAACGCTGGAACGCTCGCATAGAATACAAACAACGCTATCGAAGCAGCATACAGACAATTAACTAACCAATTCCTTTTCCGATATTCAGGCAGAGAATATAGCCAATTTCTTATGTATTGTTTTTTTCTTTCTTTTGAAACTTCAAAGTCTCTCATGAGATTATCCCTTTCGCAACTTTTTTCCTTGACGAACCTTGGGGTTTTCTGTTGGAGCTGTTTGTCCGTATTCTTTTCAAAACCGCTATTCGTTCAATCGTCTTGTTTCGTGATCTTTCCACGTCTAACCACCTCGCAATGTGGCAAATCTGTTTCTTTGAGGTTGACAAAGGTATGTTTCCAACCATCTTCAAAGAAAAAATCGCTTTGAATAATACCAAGCTCTCCGCCTTGCGAAACAACTTTCAATCCTCCTACTTCGTCACCCTCACCGAATACATATCGTATCCAATCACCTTTTTTGATCTGCTTACCGTTTCTATCTTTTAACACCTCTTGCCCCATCAAATCACCACTTTCTTTTGAAATCGAACCAACTAATTTGCATCTAAAAACAATCGAAAATGCTTCTTTCTAATACCCTTTTTGCTCATATCGTTCCCTTAACTTACGAAAACGAATTACTTCACGCTCTTCTGCCGCCCGAAACTTCGCCTCATCTCTACTCCAATGTTCCATCTGTGCTTGCTCGCACATTGTTCGAATGGAAAAAGGAGCACTTCCATCGTCCACAAGAGATAGTAGAGGGCATAAGGTTTCCCAGCGTACATCAGTAGGAAGTGTTTCTTTTTGCGGAAATACACACGCTAATGCTTGCATTAATTTGAACTCTCTAAGACCATTTTCCCCAACGGATGATTCGATTTGTCCAAAGCAAATGCCTCTGCCGCATGGCCCAAACATCTGTTCAAATAGTTGACATAGTTCCTCCGCTGCAATTCCAACATCATAGCGTGTTGACAAGTCTGCACTATCAGAAAGCTTTTCAAGGTCGCGCGTAAGTTTTGAAACTCGTTTGCGAAGTACTGCTCTTTTTTTCAAATATGAAAATAACATATACATCCTCCTTTGTTTCCCACTCCAGGGACAGTATCTATGCAAAAACACAACAGCAAACCGGAATTGCATGCTATGTTTTTGCGAACTGCACTTTGACGAATTTGCAGCAGTTTGAGCAGGTATTCGCAAACTGTTTTTTGGCTATGGTGCGATCCTATTAATCTTTCTAGGATCAGAAGACAATCCTTCGATTGTTCATCTCAGTATGCCAAAATCGAAAGGCTGACGCAACTTCGCGAACCTGTTTTTGACCGCTTTTTTTCCGCTTTTTAGATTTTGGGGAAAATATACTTACTCTCCGTCTGTATCCAAAAGACTTCCGAGCTGCAGATCAGTAAATGGTGGCATCTTTTTGGTCAGCAATAGCAGTAGACCTCCTTCCGGCATCATTTCCTCCAAAGATCTGAAACTGGAAAGAGCTGCCAGTTCAGTACCCAAATCCTCAACTGCTTTTCGATTTAAGCAGATAACCGTACCTACCCTCAAAAGCCCACTCTTGATCGCCAGCTCTCGAATACCCCCATCTATTTGCTTGGTTGCATCAACCGTATACGTCATCACAAAACCGTATTTTCGCGAAAGCGCCAGCATCGGTTCCATCCAATCTGCAGAAAGAATGGTAGGCAGCTGATCAATGTATTCTATTACTGGCAAAGGATACGTAGCATATGAAATCTTGCGATCAAGCATTGTTCGTTTGACCATCTGCTGAAATACGTATCCGGTTACAGATGCAATCCCCTTTCCGTACTTCAAGCCAGTATTAACAACAATTACATCTCCCGTCTGGAAGGATTCTGCCAGATTGATCCATTTCTTGCCTGCTGTTAAACAACCCCAATGCGGTTCTGCCAAAAGCATATTGACCTCATTTCGGATCTGATAAGTGTATTTTTTCAGCCAAGCCCCGTTGTCTTTTAAAATGTGCTCTTTTGCGTAATGGAAGATTTCCTCCCAAGTTGGAACCTTCTCTTCTTTTCTCAACTTACTATCCTCGCCAAGAAGGGCTTCCAATTCCACAATCATCTTGTGCAGGACATCCATATCATCCCAAGCAGTGATTACATCTGCCCATGTAGGCTGACACTTCTTGATCTGAAGATCATATATAACTGCGATGGAGATGATGATGCGAATTGCTGTATTGTCGGTGACGGTAAAGAACGCAGTTTTATCTGCATCTGCCTTACGTTTTGGCTTCGAACCAATCATATCGAGCGTTGTCGTGATTGTTTCCGAAATGTCGTAGATATAGGCAGCTACATCCTCTGGTGACATGTTCTTCTTTGTAAAAACAAATGGATTTAAGTTGGCCACATATTGACTGAACTCTGTATAACGCTTTGAATCATACTTCAAATTGGAATCGATATACTTTGGATGGATACCTCTCTCGAGAGCCAGACGAGCAACCTCGTCACACAGAGCTTCGTCTGGAGAGACAACAACTAAGCAGCAAGATTTATACTTATCACGAATCTCCTGATACTCTTTGTCGCATCCGGGACGTGGCACAATGTACTGATCTTTAAATGGAACTGCTTCGCCCTCAGCTCCTGCATTCTTCGGAATCCTAATGTCTGCTCTTCCCTTTTTGACCAGATCGCGCAGTGCCTTCTCTCTTGCCGCGTCATTGTAAACCTTCTGATCCAGGTCTGATTCAATCGCAGACAACAATAATTTCTTCTTCTTTGCTTCCGCTTTTCCTAGTATGGTACATTGTGTTCTTCTGCTCTTTTCCTGCACAATGATAGGGTTTTGAGTTTTGACATCTCGTGCAATCGGTAAATCGTAAAGATATTTTGCATTTTTCCTCATTTCAAACAACATAAATTATTCCTCGCTTTCTTCAAAAAAATATATAATGTCTCTCACAGGCAGAGGCATTATCAAAGGACTGACATCTTGCCATTTCTCGAACGCTGATCGTTCTTGCCTCCCACGGATTGATGTAATCATCCTCAGGAATCGTTTGATTGCGAAAGATTTCCAACTGACCAATCTTCTGTTGAATCAACTCTCCATTCAAATCTCTGACATCCGCTCTTTCGAACAGGTGCTTTTGCTTCGCTTATGTCAGAGCTGAACAAGATCTGGAAACCTGCTTAAATCAACCCCTCAGAGCATCCTCCAGCTCCGCAGAACAGATCAATCGCGTATGCCACTGTGACAACCTCCTTTGTATTCTTATTGTTCTTATCAAAAAATCTGCTACTCGTCAGCTGCTCCGAGTTTACAATCGGGACAGCTGACCAAAACAGGTTTTCTAAGGTTAAGATTGTTTGTTACGCCGTAGGCTCTTTTGCTGTCTCGACTGTTTTTTCTGTATCTTTCTGAACGTCCTTGTTTTCCTCTGAGTCCTCCTGATTGTCCTCATAGTTGTAAGGTGGCACAAATATGTAATGGAGTCTTGTGTCCTTTCCTGGCTTTCCAAGAATGGTAACATTCAGATTGTTAAACACACTATCTTCCCAATTTTGCTGATTGGTTGTCTTTTCTTGTTCTTCCTGCGAATCTTTGACTTCCGCGTAGGAATCGCTCTTTTTCTTCGCCAGTTTCTTTTGAGCTAGGTATAAGACAACTCCACCTGTTGCCCCAATCGTGATCGCTAAAAACACTCTTATTGGTAGTTTCGTCATGGAAACCTCCTTCTTTTGTAGTCAAACTCGGTAATATTACTTTTGGATTCCTTCCACTGTCATGCCTTCAACCTGTATGCAGTTTCCTTCCTCAACTTTCACACTATTTAATTCAGTCGAGTATATGGACGAAACCGCCTTAACACCCTGCTTAAGCAAATCCTCTTTTGATTCTTCGTCGATCATCGGATAAGCAAGCACATAGTCATTTTCAAGGTATGTTGCATAGGAATCATACTGATAAAAATAGCCTAGTCCCGTTCCCGACACGGTAAACGAATACTCTCCTACTGGAATATCGTCGCCTCCGATATAGGTGCCGGGTTCCAAAATCAACTTATCGTCTTGATCTGAAAGCAACTGTTCCAATTTGGAAATCCGATCTTCCAACGCTTCTACCTTTTCCTCTAAAGTCGAAATTCTTTCTTCGTCTCCCAAATCCTCCGCATACAAGCCTGTGGCATCTCCAAAGCCAATCGCTGCGGTTAATACTATTGCAATACAAATCGCTACGGTTAATACTAATTCAATACTTTTCTTCATCATCATGGCAATCCTCCCTAATGTATTTCCAAATGAGACTGGTGAGATGCATCAGGCAGAGGATTCTCTGCCTGTGATTTCATCTTTCTTTTTTTGCAATCAACTGCCTCATGCCGCTCATAAACAGCAGTATGACACTTAAAACAAGCAGAAACATGCCCAGACCAAGGAGCACGTTATAACTCTTGTCGATATTTCTCTCAACCCAATTACAAAACATTGTTCCGTTCACCACCGGTTGAACTGCCCACCAGATAAAGCCAATATTGACAGCGATCACAATACCACTATAGAGAATATATAGCAGAACTGCTTTCTTTCCTTTTGTGAATCTAATATAGCTAAATTTGTATACAGCATAAATTACAGCATGGATCAGCAAAAAGGCTAACAAGACTAACATCAAACATCTTCCAGCAAGATACAGTTTTCCTATTGGAAGATGTTTGAGAACTACCATGCACAAAGCACTTATACAACTCCCCCAATATGCCCAAACAAACGGTTTTATCAACTTACGCAGACCGGGCCTGTAAGCACATGTAAAGCTCGCCCGATCATAACCTTTGTTGGTGTTTGGTGTCAGTATCAGCCATATGAAGAAGGGTAACGTCATATCTATCACGAAAGAGGATATCTCTTGTAATATAAGATTTTCAGACAAGGATCCTACTGCAGTGATGAAAGTAACTGCAACACCGGCTACAACGCCTCCAATCATTGCCAATAACATTTTTTTCTTATTTACCGCCATATTTACAAACACACTCCCTTCTTCACTTTCTGTTTATGGCATCAACTATCCTGTCAGTCTGTCTACGCATGTTTGTATCATTCATGCGCGCCGTGAGCACTGCGTTTATCCCTGCCGCAGCGTCATATGCCTTATTCTCGTCGAACATGAAAAAAAACACTGTTTTCGTCTGTCCTGCCGTCGTGGTCAGTCTCAGGACTCCTTCCTTAAACTTCAGAAACAGACCTGCAACAATAATAAGGAGCAGCGCGAATCCAACGATGCTTTCAAATGTCGGTGCTTCCTTTATCACTCTTTCTATTCCCAACATGAGGAACAGGACAGCGGCGAGAGGTCTTTGGTAATGGTAGACTGTCACTCCTTCGACAGATGCTATATGAGCCACCGAGATCCTTTCAGTGCGCACACCTGCCCACTTGTTCGGCACTGTGAGCGTCACCATGTTCTCTTCAATGCGTATCCTTCCTTTTGAACGGTTTACAAGTCCCCGTCTGAATACTATATCCTCCATAACTTTATCCTCCTTAAAACTATTTTTTCTGGCCGTTAACTTCTTTTCCATTGGGAAGCTTTCTACTCCGAAACACTGTTAGATATCTGCATGCCCTGCCTCCCTCCGTTCTCTTTCTTATCAGCCGTACCGTGATCACCGATCAGCTGAATTGTAAACGGATCTTTTTTAATAACCCTTGCTCGCTTTTGACGTAACATGATTCGAACTTTTCCGCATCGTGTCATTGGTGTTAACGGTTGGCCATCTTTGTCAACCACATATACGCAAACCATGTAGCTTCCTTTCGTATCCGGTTAATGCAGCAATTTCGCTACAGAATTTTCTTCGTTGTTAAAACTCAGTTTGTGCATTTTCAATCTCTTCTGTGTCTTCGACTGGTTTTTCTACTTTGGTTGATTCCTCAATCACATTTTTTGTCAATTCATCTTCCTCAATCGGACGTTGACATTTGGTTGAATCCATTACCAGAAGTTGAATCTGAACCACGGTTCGACCACTGCGGATCGGATCATAGGTAAATCTGAGATTGGTTTTGTTCCAGATTTCAAAGTAGGATACCTTCAAAATCTTGTCGCTGAAATGTCGGTACAGATCCATTGCCTTGTTGGTGCAACCGAGAATATCTTTCAGCTCTGAAAACTCCACTTTCCAAGGCTGATCCGGTTTGTGTATCTGAAGGTATCGATACAAAATGTAAGTATATCGTTTGCTGAATGGTAAGATTTCCGATGCCGTCTGCGCCAACTGCTTCCGCATCGGCTTTGTGTAAAGCTTCAAAAGCTCCGGGGTACCCACCATGTCAATGCGGCGCATCGTCCATCGCGCCGTTTCAAACAGGTGAATGGACTTTCCTTCTCCCAACTGAATCGGCTTTGTCAGATGTTCCAGACAAGCTTCCAGGTATTCCGTCCGAACACGACTGATTCCCAGTGCATCATGTAATTCCTTTTTCTTTATCGTAACCAGATATGTTTTCTGCGCATCTGATTCAAGCTTTGCCAGATACATATGTAACAGTTTCAGTTCCAAAAGCGAAATGTCTGATTTCCAAATGGCAACCAGGACTTCTTTTGCTTCCCCGGAAATGAACAGTGCCTCCTTTGAATGTATCGGTGTCACTGGTTTTTTCTTTTTTTCTTTTACTGCGTTCTCTGCGTCTTCAATGTGTTCCATGATATCCGCAGGGTACCCCGTCTATAATCTTTGATTTAGGCGGGGGTGAA
>ENA-UOOD01001981-UOOD01001981.1-human-gut-metagenome-genome-assembly--contig:-CS67-NODE-1981-length-19344-cov-14.886930_pt1 | contig 19344 bp, 18 predicted proteins | sample MGYA00242464_ERZ724011 | MGnify/ENA metagenome assembly ERZ724011 | reverse complement strand
GACACAAGGCTGCTCGCCGAGGGAACGGAGTTCACGGACTTTGACTCGTTCAAGCGTTATATGCGAAAGCCCGTCAAGCCGACCTATGACAGCGGCGGAGGGTTTGCGACGGAGACCGCCGTTGCCGAAAGTCCGCTCTACTACGAGAACGATACGCCGATCTACCGCTCGCAGACCGAGGGCGCGACCATTGAGGACGACAACGGGAATGTGCTCTGCTACTTCATCTGGCGCAACCGCTCGGTCGTTTTCTGGCGGACAGGGCCAAAGGCAGACGGCTATCTGCCCGTCACCGTCTACACGCAGGAGGCGATGTCGCTGGCGCGGCAGAAGGCAAAGCACATCAACACAGCGTTCTATGGCGTCTATGCGGTTGAGATCATTGCCGCGGCGGCATACTATCTCCGCAAGCGCGAAAAGTGAAGAGAGCAAAGAGAAAGCGCAGCCAAACGGCTGCGCTTTCCTTATGCTGTTTTCAGATATGAACGACCTTCAGCTCGCTCGCCTCAAAGAGGCCGAGACGCTTGCCGACGTTGACGTACACCTGCGGGTCGCCGCTGGTACAGATGGTGAAGGTGCCCTTCTTCTGCGGGTTCAGGGCATTCTGCTCGGCGAGGTACGCCTTGACGGCATTCGCCTGCTCGAGCGCGGGGTTGATGAGGTGCAGCTGCGGATAGCACTCGTGGAAGTTTTCCTCCACGATGGGGTAGTGCGTGCAGCCGAGAATCAGGTCGTTGACCTTCTCGCGGGAGAGAATGTTGTCGACCTGCGTGGTGATCTCAAGATTGATGTCGTGCTGGTTGAAGTCGCCGCGGTCCACGAGCGCAGCGAGCAGGGGAGAGCCCTTGCCGACCACATGGCAGTCGGGGTTGCCCTGATGGATGAGCTCGGCATACTTGCCGGAGGCGACGGTGAATTCCGTGCCGATCAGGCCGACGCTGGAGAGCTTCTCGCGGATGACGTACTTGGCGGCCTCCTCCACGATGCTGATGATGCGGAAGTCGAAGCAGGGACGAAGACGCTCCGCCATCGTGGAGATGGTGTTGCACGCCACGGCGGTACACTTCACACCGTTGGAGCCGAGGAACTGGAGCATATGGCAGCTCAGCTCAAAGATCTGATCTGCGGTCTTGTTGCCGTAGGGGCAGTTGGCGCTGTCGCCGAAGTAGATGATGTCCTCACCGGGCAGGATGCGCTGCAGCTCGCGCACGACGGTCAGTCCGCCGATGCCGCTGTCCATCACGCCGATGGGATTGGACTTGTTGAGCATGGTAAAACCTCCTCAAAATGCAGTGGCATTTTCTTCCGTTATTGTACCACAGGAAAGACAAATTGCAAGCAGAAAGATATGGACGGAAATTATATGGGACTTTTCTGCGAAAATCCTTGCAATTCTGTAAATTTCTGCTACCATAATATTTGGTGGAGTTTGGCGCAGTATGCCATCTCTGCCACGGGAACTGTAAAATACGGATCGGGAACACACAGAAGATTGGTGACGGTATGACGATTTTTAACTTTATTTCGCTCTTCGGCGGGCTGGCGCTGTTTCTCTACGGTATGCAGCTCATGGGCGACGGCCTGAAGAAGGGCTCGTCCGGTGCGCTCAAGGCGGCGATGGAGAAGGTGACGAACAATCCGCTCGTCGGCTTCCTGCTCGGCCTTGCGGTCACGGCGGTCATTCAGAGCTCGACGGCGACCATCGTGCTCACCTCGGGCCTTGTCGGCGCGGGCGTGCTGACGCTGCACCAGTCCATCGGCATCATCCTCGGCGCGAACGTCGGCACGACCATCACGGGTCAGATCATCCGTCTGCTCGACCTCAACGCCGACGGCGGCGCGTGGCTCAATCTGTTCAAGCCCTCCACGCTCGCGCCCCTTGCGGCCATCGCGGGCATCCTCTTCATCATGGCCATCAAGACGCCGCACAGCGACACCGTCGGCAGCATCACGATGGGCTTCGGCATCCTCTTTACCGGCCTTCTGAACATGACCGCAGCGGTCAGTCCGCTGGGTGAGTCGCCCGCGTTTGCGCAGATGTTCTCCGGCCTTGCCGACGCGCCGGTGCTCGGCTTCCTCGCTGGTACGGGCGTAGCCTTCCTCATTCAGAGCTCGTCGGCGACCATCGGTATCCTGCAGGCACTTTCCATGACGGGCGCGCTGACCTTCGGCTCGGTCTACGCCATCATCATCGGCGTGAACATCGGCGACTGCGTGACCACCGCCATCGTCTGCTCCATCGGCTCGAAGGCGGACGCCAAGCGCACGGGCGTCGTCCACATCATCTTCAACCTCTGCGCCTCCGTCATCATCATCACGGCGCTGACCGTCCTGCATCATGCGGGCGCGCTCGACGGCCTGTGGGGGCAGACGATGACCTCCGGCGCCATCGCGAACGTCCACACGATCTTCCGCCTTTCCACCGCGATCCTGCTCCTGCCGGTGTGCGGGCAGTTTGAAAAGCTTTCTCGTGTCCTCGTCAAGGACGATCAGCAGATCGGCGAGAACGTCGACCACGAGCTCTCCCAGCTCGACGAAAAATTCTTTGCCTCGCCCGCGCTGGCGCTCTCCGCCGCGTCGGACGCCATCAGCGCCATGGCGCGCCTTGCGCGCACGGGCGTGATGAGCGCGCTGGACGTTCTGCATCATTTCGACCGGCATACCATCGACGTGATCGACCGCAACGAGGACCACATCGACGCGCTGGCCGACAGCGTGGACAATTATCTCATCAAGCTCTCCAGCCATGTCCCGCCGGGGCACGGCAATGACCTGCTGAACTACTACATCCAATGCTTCTCCGAGTTTGAGCGCATCGGCGACTATGCCGTGAACCTCACGGAGAACGCCGAGGAGCTGCGCGGCAAGGGCATTGAATTTTCCGAGACCGCGCAGCAGGAGCTGCAGGTGCTCGGCGAGGCTCTGCGCGAGATCATGGACTATGCCTACCGCAGCTTCACCGCCGTGGACGCGCAGACCGCCCGCCGCATCGAGCCGGTGGAGGAGGTCGTGGACGACATGGTGGCAACGCTCCGCACCAACCACATCCGCCGTCTGCGCGACGGGCAGTGTACGGTCTACGCGGGACTCGTGTTCCTCGATATTCTCATCAACGCCGAGCGTATCGCCGACCAGTGCTCCAACCTCGGCGTCTACACCATCTCGCAGTTCGATCCATCGGTCATGAACAGCCACCATGAGTATATCCACCGCCTGCACCAGGGCAACGATCCGGTGTTCAACCGCGAGTATCAGGAAAAGCACGAAAAATACTTCGGAATGCTCAGCGCCATCAACGACTGAGAACAAAAGGACAGAGAAAAAAGCGCCGCGGCTGCGGCGCTTTTTTGCGTCCTTATTTCAGCGTATCGCTGTTGTTGAGCACCGGCACGCTGTAGAGGAACAGCACGTCCGCGTCGGTGAAGTCCAGCAGCTTGCCCATCTGGGAGGAGGGAAGATAGCGGATATCCGCCAGCGTGATCTTTGCGTAGCCCTCGGCGAGCAGGGGAGCAAGGGAGCTGCCGAAGGAGTCGCGGAAGACGATCAGCTCGCGGTCGGTTTCGGCGTTCGGATTTTCGATCGACAGGAGAGAGATCGAGCCGGAGAGGAACAGCTCATAGGGATCGTTCCCCGCGCCCTTTTCCATGTCGTACACCGCGCCGGGCTTGCCGGTCTCGTAGTTGTAGACCGTGCAGTCCTCCAGCGTTTCACTCGTGAGATAGCGCAGCTCGTCGGGCTGCATGGGCAGCGCCGCGTAGCCGTAGTACACGCCGTAGTAGGGGCGGTCGAGCACCTGCTCCGTGTACTCGTCCGTGAGCGTCACGCCCATCTCACGCGCGAGGTACGCTGCCACGGCGGGCAGCCTTTCCTGCCGCCAGTGGGAGTCCGTGCGGTAGTAATCGTCCAGTGTCAGCTGACCGAAGAGGTCGATATACTGCGCGAAGTCCGTCTGCTTCCGCAGGGCCTCGACGAAGGCTTCGTAGTCAATGGCGGGATAGCCGTTCGTCTCCGCGAGAAAGTAGTTCTTGTCGGGGATGACGGAGAGATAGACCCTTGCGCCCGCGTCCGCCATGAAATTCTCGTAGAGGTAGCGGAAGCGCTCGGCGGCGTGGTCGATGGAGCTTTCGTTCATCGGATATTCGAGCTTTGCGGCATAGCCGTCCTTGATATAAACGCCGTTGTTGTCCTTCTGCCGGTAGACGTAGAGCTGGTTGAGCGCCTTGAGCGTGCGCCACTCGTCGCGCAGAGGGAACTGGTCAAGCGCATAGCCCTCAAAGTCGGACATGAATTTGCCGCTGAGCACGGCGTCCATGCGGACGGCGGGAAGCTGTTTGAGCCTGCGCCGCTCGCTGAGCGAGAGACTGTCGGCGGGCTTGAGCGCCGCCCACGCCCCGAAGCCGAAAAGAAACGCGGCAAGGAGCACGACGGTCACGATATTTTTGATGCGTTTGTTCATCCTCGCACCCCCTTAGAAGCGGAAATACAGGAACGGATTGAATGAGCCGTCCACAAGGTAGCCGGTCGAGACCGCGAGCACAGAGACGAGCACGAGCGGCTCGAGCACATCGACGACCATTGCTCCGGCTCTGGTCGAGCCAAGCTGCTCCACGGCCCGCTTCGGCAGCGGCGTCGCGCCGACGATGCCGATGAGAAACACCACGGCAAAGCTCCGGAGGTAGTACCGGCTGATCGGGTTGACCGCGCTCACGCCCGCCGCGCCGAACAGTCCGCCGATGGCCGCGGCAGCCTCGCCGACGCTGTTCGCGTCGAAGAGCACGAAGCTCACGACCACGAGCAGCAGGACATAGATGTGCTTGAAAACGCGCGTTTTCGCAAGCGCCCTGCCGTACCAGAGCTTTTCCGCCGTCAGGAACACGGCGAAGAACAGCCCCCACAGCACAAAGTTCCACGCCGCGCCGTGCCAGAGACCGGTCAGCAGCCAGACGATCAGAATATTGCGCAGCCACATTGCTTTGCTCACGCGGTTGCCGCCGAGCGGGATATAGACATAGTCGCGGAACCATGAGCCAAGGCTCATGTGCCAGCGCCGCCAGAACTCCGTGATGCTCGCGGAGATGTAGGGATAGTCGAAGTTCTCAAGATAGCGGAAGCCGAAGATGCGCCCAAGGCCGATGGCCATGTCGCTGTAGCCGGAGAAATCGAAATAGATGTTCAGCACGCAGGCGGCGGCGTAGAGCCAGTAAAAGAGCACGGAGCGGTCGCCGCTCGCCTTGAACGTCGTGATAAGCTCGTAAAAGACGTTCGCCAGCAGCACCTTTTTGCCCAGCCCCAGTACGAAGCGCCGCGCGCCGGCGGCGACGTCCGCGAGGGAATGGGTGCGATGCTCCAGCTGAGAGGCAATGTCCGAGTAGCGCACGATGGGGCCGGCGATGAGCTGCGGGAACATGGCGACGTAGGCGGCAAGGTCGATGAAATTACGCTGCGCCTTCACGTCGCCGCGGTAGACGTCCACCACATAGCTGAGGATCTGAAACGTATAAAAGCTGATGCCGATGGGCAGCGCCACGCGGAGCAGCGGAATATGCAGCCCCGTGAGCGCGTTAAAGCCGGAGAGGAAGAAGTCCGCGTACTTGCAGTAGCCCAGAAGTCCCAGACTGAACACGAGCGAGAGCGTCAGAAAGAGCTTCGCGCGCCCGCGGTCCGCCCGGTATTTCTCCACCAGTCGGGCAAGAACATAGCCCTGTACGATGGACGCGAGCATGAAAACAACGAATTTCGGCTCGCCCCAGGCGTAGAAGAACAGGCTTGCGAGCAGCAGCACGGTATTTTTCCAACGCATCGGTACAAGGAAATAGAGCACGAACACGCAGGGCAGGAAATAGAAAAGGAAGGGAATACTGGAAAACAGCATACGGTTGGCTCCTCATTTGAAATGGACAGCGCCCGCACCAAAGCGGTTCGGGCGCTGCTGTATTATTGCGCGCTTAGGCGACAGGCGCTTCAAGGGCGGTGTCTTCGCCGTCGGAGAACTCACCTTCGCCGATCATCTCGTCATAGGCGATGGCAGCGTCGGAATACGCCGCCTGAAGCTTATCGCGGAAGGTGTTCACCAGCTCCTCGTCACCGTAGACGGAGACGACATAATTGCCCAGCGTGGCGATGACCAGCTTGTCGGGGAAGCCGCACATCCACTGCTTGTTCTGGATGGCGTCGCGCAGGTCCTCGGCGAGCTTCGCCGCGTCGTCGCCGTTCTTCACGCGCAGCGCGCCGCAGGTGAAGGTGTTGGCGTTCATCATGTGCATGAGGGAGGCGGCGTCGTCGATGAGAGAGGCGTCCTCAGTCGGCACGGTGAGCAGGAAGTTAAGGTTGTCCGCGTTGGAGGGGTCGAACGCGCCGGGGGCATCGTCAACGCTGGTTTCATAGTCGCCGCCGGCAGCGGGGAACTTCTCGTCGTCGGTGTAGCTGTCCCAAACCTTGGTGAGCAGGGCAAGGGAGTCGGCGGGAGCGTCGGCGTTGTTCTTGCCGTCGTCCTTTTTGCCGCAGGCCATCAGCGAAACGGCCATGACAAGCGCGAGCATAAGGGAAAGTGTTCTTTTCATCGTGTTGATTCTCCTTGAAAAATGTATTTTGCCGGTCACAAAAGTGACTTCGGGATGTATAGACGCAGAAAAACCGAAAAGGTTCCCATATTTTACAGGAAATTTTTGCTTTTGTCAAAGCCGCCGCACGCAGACGCTTGCATTGACGGGGAATCGTTGCTATAATACCCAAAAACCATTCTTTATAAAGGATAACGCAATGAAAGAGATTTTAAACACAATGCTTTCCGCTTTGACGCGCGGCGAGGGTGTGATGCTCTGCAGCATCCTGAAGGCCGACGGCTCGTCCCCGCGCGGCGCGGGCGCACACATGGCGGTCTTTGCCGACGGCACGGCGCTCGGCACGGTCGGCGGCGGCGCGGTGGAGCGGCAGTCCATTCTCCTCGCGCGCGAGCTGCTGAAGGGGAAGCGGAACGCCCTGCGGGACTTTGCGCTCCACCCCGAGGCGGCGAACAGCACGGGCATGGTCTGCGGCGGCGACGTGACGGTTTGGTTCCAGTATATTCCGCCTGAGAACGCCGCGCAGATCGGAGTGCTGCGCGCCTGGCGCGACGCGCTCGGCAGCGGCAGAAACGTCTGGCTCTGCCTCGTGCTCGACGGCGAGACGCTGCGCGAATTTCGCCTCCTTACGGCGGACGAGCTGCGCCACGGCACGGAGGGCTTCTTTACCTCCCGACCCTACTGGGACGGCAGCACCTTTGTCGAGCCCATCGTCCGCGCGGGGCGCGTCTACCTCTTCGGCGCGGGCCATGTCGGCCGCGCCCTCGCGCCGGTGCTTCACTATGTCGGCTTCGAGGTCACGGTGTACGACAACCGCGCGGAGCTGGCAAGCCCCGCACATTTCCCCACGGCGCATGAGATCATCGTCGGCGATTTCCGCCGTATTTTTGACAAGGTCTCGCTGACCGCCGACGACTATGCCGTGGTCATGACGCCGGGCCATCAGGCGGACTATGAGATCTTAGAGCAGGTGCTTCGCACGCCGGCGACCTACATCGGCTGCATCGGCAGCCGGAAGAAGGTCGCGCTCACGCGTGAAAGGCTCGCCGCGGCGGGCTTCTCGCAGCAGGACATCGACCGCGTTCACGCGCCCATCGGTCTGCCGATCCTGGCTGAAACGCCGGAGGAGATCGCCATCAGCGTCGCGGCCGAGATGATCCGCCACCGCGCGGAGCATCTGTAAAGGAGTATTGCTATGCAGATCGCGCCATTGCTGAATATCGGTCGCGGCGTCACCGCGCTCATCGGCGGCGGCGGCAAAACGACGCTGCTCTATACGCTCACGGAGGAGCTGCGGAAAAAGGGCACGGTCCTTCTCTGCACCTCGACCCACATCATGCGCCCGACGCAGTACGAGGTGCTGGAGCGGGCGGGCGAAGCGGAGGTCTCCGCCGCGCTCAGCGCGCACGGCGCGGTCTGCGTCGGGGAGCCGTCCGCCGAGGGAAAGCTCGGCCCGCCGTCGCTCTCCTTTGACGCGCTCGCGCGGCTCGCTGACTATGTGCTCGTTGAGGCCGACGGCTCCAGGCGTCTGCCGCTCAAGGCGCACGCGCCGCATGAGCCGGTCATTCCGGCGAATGCCCAGCGCGTCGTGCTGGTCGTCGGCGCGGACGGCTTCGGCAAGCCCATCCGCGCGGTCTGCCACCGCTCGGAATTATACGCCGCGCGCTGCGGCGCCTCAGAGGAGACGGACGTCACGCCGGAGCTGGAAGCAGCGCTCATTCTCGCCGAGGGTCTCGGCGACCGCGTTTACATCAATAAGGTCGAGACGGCGGAGGACTACGACCGCGCCGCCGCGCTCGCGAACCGGCTCACCTGTCCGGTCACGGCGGGGAGCCTGCACAAGGGGGTATATCTATGCTTGCGCTGATCCGCGGGGCGGGCGATCTCGCCACCGGCATCGCGCTGCGCCTTTGGCGCAGCGGCATCCGGGTCGTGCTGACCGATCTGGAGCGCCCGACGGCCATCCGCCGCACGGTCGCCTTCTCCGAAGCCATCGTCTACGGCGAAACGACGGTCGAGGATGTGACCGCCCGTCTGGCCGCAAACGCGGACGAGGCGCGCGCCCTGCTCGCGCAGGGCATTGTCCCTGTGCTCGCCGACCCCGGCTGCGCCTGTCGTGAAGCGCTCGCGCCCGACGCGCTGGTGGACGCCATCCTTGCCAAGCGCAACCTTGGCACAAGGATCACCGACGCGCCGGTCGTCGTCGGCGTCGGCCCCGGCTTCACGGCGGGGGAGGACTGCCACGCGGTCATCGAGACCATGCGCGGCCACACGCTCGGCCGCGTCATTTACTCCGGCAGCGCCATTCCGAACACAAACGTCCCCGGGCTTATCGGCGGCTTTGCCGGCGAGCGTGTGCTCCGTGCGCCTGCGGACGGCGCGTTTCGCTCCGTGCGCAGGATCGGCGACCTTGTGAAGACCGGCGACGTTGCGGGCTATGTGTCCGGCGAGCCGATGGTCTGCACCATCGACGGCGTGCTCCGCGGCCTGATCGCCGACGGCATCCCCGTCCGCAAGGGCATGAAGTCCGGCGACGTGGACCCGCGCGGCAATGTGGAAAACTGCTATACGGTCTCGGACAAGGCGACCGCCGTCGGCGGCGGCGTGCTCGAGGCGATCCTGCACCTGTCCGGTGCGCTTCTGGAGGACTGACATGAGAGAGCTGCTGCTCATCAACAACGAGCCGACGCCCGAAGACCGCGGCCGGATCGTTCGCGCGGGAGAGCTCGGTCTTACCGACCCGCTTTATAACATCGACGCGCTCTCCGCGAAGCTCTCTGCGTTCGGAACGGTCACCGTGCGGCACTATACACAGCTCAGGACGCTCGACTCTGCGCCGGATGCCATCTTTCTCTCCGGCTGCTTCACCGACTGGGACCGCGAGCGTCTGCGCGAGACCTTTGCCGACGAGCTTGCGCTCATTCGTGAAACAATGGCCCCACTCTTCGGCATCTGCGCGGGCCTACAGCTCATCGGCATCGCCTTCGGTGCGCCGCTCGTCTATCCGGGCGAGGGGTACGAGGAGTTCGGCTTTCTGCCGCAGACCGTCCTCGCGCAGCATCTGCTGCTCACCGGCCTGAGCGGTACGCTCCATTGCTTCGAGCACCATCGCGGCCAGCTCAGCGCTGTGCCGAGGGGCTTTCGCCTGCTCGCTTCCCGGGAAAATTGCCGTGTGCAGATGCTTGCGCACGAGTCGCGCCCCATCTTCGGCACGCAGTTCCACCCGGAGCTGCAGAATGACGCGCACCGAGACGGACAGCGTATTTTGGAAAATTTCTTTGCCCACTATGTCAAATGACTGCAAGAGCCGCCGCGGGCGGCTCTTTTTCTGCGCGCGGGCATAAGCGGCGATGCCGCGGCATAGACTGTCCCAAAACGAAAGCCAAGGGAGGAAGAGCCTATGACCGTAAGGATGCGTCTGCGCCGCTGGGCGCGCGCACAGGGAAAACGCCGCGCCGCCGCGCGGACAAAGCGAAGCGCCGCCGCAGGAAGCCGCCGCAGGGAACAGCAGCCCTCCGGCGCGTCGCAGCTTCGCCTTCTGCGTCTGACCGTCTGCGGCGCGCTGTTTGTCTCGCTCGTGCTGCTCAAGCTCGTGCTGCCGGGGAATCTTTCGGCCTTCCGCGGTACGCTTGCCCAATGGCTCGTGCGCGACGCGGACTTTACCGAGGCGTTCTCCGCCATCGGCCACGCGGTCGCCGCGCCCGAACGATTCGCGGAGTCCCTCGGCAATGCCTACGTCGCCGTGTTTGGCGGCAGCGGTATGCAGGACGCCGCGGAGGTCGGCGGCGGGGCGGAGATCGCACAGCCGGACGGAACAAACGAGGAGGATGCCGCAGCCAAGCCCCTGCCGGATTATGTGCTCGACGCGCAGCCGACGATGCCCTTTTCCTATGTGTCACCGCTCGACGGCGCGCTGACCTCGGGCTTTGGCTGGCGCGAGGACCCGAACACGGGTGAGGAGGCCTTTCATACCGGCCTCGACCTCGCCGCCGACGAGGGCACGCCCTTCGTCTGCTTTGCCGACGGCACAGTCGGCGTGGTGGGGGAGAGCACCGTGCTCGGCAAATATCTGACCGTCCGCCACGCGGACGGCTATGAGACGCTTTACGCCCATTGCAGCAAAATAGCGGTTTCCTCCGGACAGAGCGTTCTGCGCGGCGACACGCTCGGTGCGGTCGGCGCGACCGGAAACGCCACGGGCGCGCATCTGCATTTCGAGCTGCTCAGCGGCTCAAAATACCTCGATCCCATTGCCTATGCCGCAAAGACCGTTTAGCGCCGCTGTGCGCGTGAACGCGAGCTTCTGGCTGCTCGTGCTGCTCGCCGCCATCGTTTCTCCGCTCACGGTCGTTGCGGCGATCCTGACCGCCGCAGCGCTGCACGAGCTGGGGCATCTTGCCGCCATGCGCTACTACGGCGTATCCGTCAAGCGCTTCCGCCTTACAGCGCTCGGCGCGGAGCTGGACGCTCCCGCCCTCGCGCGGCTCTCCTATGGGCGCGAGCTGATCATCACGCTCGCGGGGGTGACAGTCAACCTTTTCTGCGCCATTCTCCTTGCGCTCCTCGGCCTGCGGACGTGGCGGGAGTGGTGCTTTGTCTTTGCCGGAGCGCACCTTGTGCTCGCGGCCTTCAACCTCCTGCCGGTCGTTCCGCTCGACGGCGCGCGGGCGCTCTGCCTTGCCCTGTCCTTCTTTCTAGGGCCGGCCACGGGGGAGCGTATCACCGCGGCGGTCAGCCTTGCCTGCTCGCTTGCGCTGTGCGCGCTGGGACTCAAGCTCTCGCTGGGACTGCACAGCGGATGGCTCTTTGCCTTCGCCTCGTTTGGATTGCTTTGGGGAACGCTGCGGCAACTGGGGCTTGCGCGCGGCGCAAAAAGCGTGTAAAATACGGTCAATGTCTCTTGATAGAAAAGGAGCTTGCCTGTGGACAAACGATTGGAACGCATCCTGCCCCGCGTGCAGAAGCCGGCGCGCTATGTGGGCGGCGAGTACAACGCGGTGATGAAGGACCTCTCGCAGGTCGATACCCGCGTGGCCTTCTGCTTCCCGGACACCTATGAGATCGGTATGTCGAACCTCGGTATGCGGATCCTCTACGGCATTATGAACAACATGGACGGCGTCTGGTGCGAGCGCGTTTTCGCCCCCTGGGGCGACATGGAGGAGGAGATGCGCCGTGCCGGCCTGCCGCTCTATGCGCTCGAGTCCGGTGATCCCATCCGCGATTTCGACATCATCGCCTTTTCCGTCGGCTACGAGATGGCGTTTCCCGCCATGCTGAATATGCTCGATCTGGCGGGCGTGCCGCTCCACGCGAGCGAGCGCACGGAGCTGACCCCGCTCGTCATCGCGGGCGGCACGGCGATGTTCAACTGTGAGCCGATCGCGGATTTTATTGACATTGCCGAGATCGGCGAGGGCGAGGAGATGAACGCCGAGCTGATCGAGCTGCACCGCAGGGCGCGGCGCGAGGGCTGGACGAAGCAGCAGTTTCTCCGTGCCGCCGCGCAGCTGGACGGCATTTATGTTCCCGGTCTCTACGAGGTGGACTACAACGCTGACGGCACGGTGAAGTCGATCACGCCGAAGGACGGCGCGCCGAAGGTCGTCACCAAGCGCATCATGCGCGACATGGACAAGGCATGGTATCCCGCCAAGACCATCGTGCCCTCCACCGAGATCGTGCAGGACCGCACCACGCTCGAGCTTTTCCGCGGCTGCATCCGCGGCTGCCGCTTCTGCCAGGCGGGCTATGTCTACCGCCCCGTGCGCAACCGCTCGGAAAAGCTGCTGGTCGAATACGCCAAGGAGGCCATCGAGGATTCCGGCTACGAGGAGATGACGCTCTCCTCGCTCTCGACCTCGGATTTCCGCCCGCTTGTACAGCTCTGCGACGATCTGGAGGAGTTCTGCGCGCAGCGCCATGTGAACCTTTCGCTCCCGAGCCTGCGCGCCGACAACTTCTCCATGGCGCTCATGGAGCGGCTGCAAAAGGGAAGAAAGACCGGCCTGACCTTTGCGCCCGAGGCCGGCACGCAGCGCCTGCGCGACGCCATCAACAAGAATCTCACCGAGGAGGACCTGCTGGCCTCCTGCCGCCGCGCCTTTGCCGGCGGCTACAGCGCGGTCAAGCTCTACTTCATGCTGGGACTTCCGACCGAGACGGACGAGGATGTGCTCGGCATTGCCGAGGTCGCGTCCCACGTCATGCACGCCTGGCGCGAGAGCGCGAGCAACAAGAACCGCGGCGTGCGCATCACGGTCTCGACCTCGTGGTTCGTGCCCAAGGCGCACACGGCGTTTCAGTGGGAGCCGCAGATCCCCAAGGAGGAATACGAGCGCCGCGTGAAGCTGCTGCGCGAGAATATGCTGACGAAATCCGTTACCTACAACTGGCACGATTCCGACACGAGCTATATGGAGGCCGTCATTTCCCGCGGCGACCGGCGCCTTTGCAGGGTGATCGAAACGGCGTGGCGCAAGGGCGAGCACCTCTCCGCGTGGGAGGAGTATTTCTCCCTCGACCGCTGGCTCGAGGCTTTCGAGGAGTGCGGTCTTGACCCGCACTTTTACGCCAACCGCAAGCGCGAAAAGGACGAGCTGATGCCCTGGGCGATGATCTCGAGCGGCGTGACGGAGCAGTACCTCTGGCGCGAGCATGAGCGGTGCTACCAGTCCGTCACCACGCCGGACTGCCGCACGCACTGCAACGGCTGCGGCGCGAATCTCTTATTGGGGAGGCCCTGCGATGGCTAAGCTGAGACTTCTTTTCACCAAGGAGGCGCAGGCCTCCTACATCTCGCACCTCGACACGATGCGGACATTCCAGCGCGTGTTTCCCCGTGCGGAGCTGCACCTCAAGCACTCCAACGGCTTTCACCCGCACCCCATCATCTCCATCGTCCTGCCGCTGCCGGTGGGGCAGTCGAGCGACTGCGAGCTGCTCGACTTTGAAACGGTGGAGGAGACCGACGGCGCGGGCATCGCCGAAAAGCTCAACACGGGTCTGCCCGCGGGCTTGCGCGTGCGGGAGTGCTATCCGGTCACGCGCCCCGTGCGCGAGTTCACGTTCCTGCGCGCACGGCTGGAGCTGCTCTATGATAACGGCGTGCCCGCCGGCACGGCGGACGCGCTGCGCGCGCTGTTCGCGCGCGAAACGCTGATGATCGAAAAGCGCACCAAGCACAAGGAGCTTGCGCAGATCGACATTGCGCCGCTGATCCGCGAAATGACCCTCACCGAGCAGGACGGCAGCATCCTTGCCGACGCCGTGGTCGCCGCGCAGAACCCGGGGCTGAACCCCGCCTATCTCGCACAGGCGATCGAGCGCGAGCTTCCGTCGCTCAAGCCGGACTTCGTCCGCGTGCGCCGCACGGAAATTTACGATACAGAGGGGAACGTTTTCCGCTGAAAATTGCACGCGCTGCGGCAACTCTTGATGATTTTATCGAAAAGTACAAAATTTGTGCTTGCAATTTGGCGAAAAGCGTGATATTATCCTTTTTGGCTTTTTGACGAAAGCACTCTCGGATCGGAAAGAGGTGAACACGAGCAATGAAGGAAGGAATCCATCCCAATTATCAGCAGACTACTATTACTTGCGCCTGCGGTAATGTGATTGAGACAGGTTCCACCAAGGCGAACATCAAGGTGGAAGTGTGCTCAAAGTGTCACCCCTACTTCACGGGCAAGCAGAAGCTGGTCGATACCGGCGGCCGCGTTGCCAAGTTCAACAAGAAGTTCGGTCTGGACAAGTAAGAACTGCGAAAGAGGTCTGCGGAAGCAGACCTCTTTTTCTTTACATTTTTCGTTCCCTTGCGTATACTGAAGGAAAGAAACGCAGAAAAGGTGATTCCTATGGAAGAAAACAAACTCAAAACCGTGGAGCAGCCGCGCGACCGCGTGGTGCTTGTCGGTCTTTCCTCGCCGGTGCTCAAGGCGGACAGCGCGGACGAGGAGAGCATGGACGAGCTTGCCGCGCTCGTCGAGACCGCCGGCGCGGTGAGCGTTGCGACCGTGCTGCAAAACCTTCCGTCCCCGAATCCGCGCAGCTTCATCGGCGAGGGCAAGGTGGCGGAGATCAAGGAGCTTATCGGCTCGACCGAGGCGACGATGGCGATCTTCGACAACGACCTGTCGCCCTCGCAGATGCGCGTGCTGACGGAGGATCTGGGCGTGCAGGTGCTCGACCGCAGCGGGCTGATCCTTGATATTTTTGCCCAGCGTGCCAAAACAAAGGAGGGCCGCTTGCAGGTCGAGCTGGCGCAGTACCAATATCTGCTGCCGCGCCTGATCGGTATGTGGACGCACCTGGAGCGTCAGGCGGGCACAAGCGGCAAGGGGCCCATCGGCTCCAAAGGCCCCGGCGAAACGCAGCTCGAGACCGACCGCCGCCACATCCACCGCAAGATCGACAAGCTCAAGGAGGATCTGGACGAGGTGCGCCGCGTGCGCGGCACGCAGCGCGAGCGTCGGATGAAGAATGAGATCCCGGTCGTTGCCATCGTCGGCTATACGAACGCGGGCAAATCGACGCTGCTCAACGCCCTCACCGGCGCGGATATTCCGGCGAATAACCGCCTGTTCGATACGCTCGACACCACCACCCGGCTGCTGACCGTCTCCGACACGCTCGATGTCGTCATCTCCGACACGGTCGGCTTCATCCGCAAGCTGCCGCATCAGCTCATCGACGCCTTCAAGGCGACGCTTGAGGAGCTGGAGTATGCTGACCTTCTGCTGCACGTCATCGACATTTCCAACCCCGAGTGGATCGCGCAGGCGGAGGTGGTGGATCAGCTCATCCATGACCTCGGCGCGGAGGGCATCCCCTGCATCCGCGTGTACAACAAGTCCGACCTGTTCTACGGCGATATCCGCCCGCACGGCGAGCGCACGGTGAACCTCAGCGCCAGGACCGGCGAGGGGCTCGACGAGCTGCTGCGCGCCATCGACGCCGAGCTTGACAAGGGCACGCGCCGCGTGACCATCCATTTGCCCTACGACAAGGGCGGCTGGCTCGACAGCCTCTACCGCGAGGCAAAGGTCGAGAGCGTAGAGTACGGCGAGACCATCGACATTGTGGCGGTCTGTACGCCGCGCGTGCTCGGCCGGGTCAAGGACTACGTCGAGGGCTACACCGAGCCGAAGGAGGACTGGGAGTGAGCGCACCGCAGAGCTACTATGTTCCCGTGGACGCGGGGGAAGCGGAGTTCACCGAAAAGCGCTCGCGCTTTCTCGGCCACGTCCGCCGCGTGGAGACCGAGGCCGAGGCCCGCGCCTTTCTCGACGAAATGCGGAAAAAATACTACGACGCGCGCCACAACTGCTGGTGCTACGTCCTGCACGAGGGCGGCGTGGTGCGCTACGGCGACGACGGCGAGCCGCAGGGCACCGCCGGTCAGCCGATGCTGAACGTCTTTCAGCGCGAGGGCGTGGAGAACGTCGTCTGCGTCGTGACGCGCTATTTCGGCGGCGTGCTGCTCGGCGCGGGCGGACTGACGCGCGCCTACGCGAAGTCGGCAAAGGACGCGCTTGACGCGGCGGGCAAGGCGAGGATGCGCCTGTGGTCTGCCGTGACGGTGGACTGCCCCTATCCGATGCTCGAGCGCCTGAAGCTGCTCGCCGCCGCCCACGGCGGCACGGTGGAGGGCACGGACTTCGGCGCGGCGGTGAGCGTCCGCATCCTGCTGCCGCAGGAGAATGCGGCGGGCTTTGACGCCGCGCTCACCGAGCTGTCCGCCGGCACCATGACCGCGCGGCGCGAGGGAGAGCGCTTTCTGCCCGGACCGCGCGAATAGAAACAAGAAAAAGCAAGGAGGAACGACCGATGAAGGAACCCGTTGCCCGCTCCGACCTGCGCCTCGCTCTCGGCGGGGCCTACTATGGGACCCTGCGCAAGCTCCTGTGGATCAAGGAGCGAAGCTCCTTCACACGCGAGCGCTGTGAGGCGATCCTGCCTTACAGCGCGGCGAGCCACAAAACGCCCCTGATGCGCAGGCTGCGGGACGTGGATATGTGGATGCAGGAGAACAAGGTGACAAATCTCCGCCTTGCCTCCGCGCGGGTGAACGGCATCGTGCTCCACCCGGGGCAGACCTTCAGCTACTGGTATCTCATCGGCCGCCCGACGGCGAGGAAGGGCTATCTGCCCGGTATGCTGCTGCGCAACGGCAGAGCCGTTGCGGGCGTCGGCGGGGGACTGTGCCAGCTTTCAAACCTCATTTTCTGGATGACGCTCCACACGCCGCTGACCGTCACCGAGCGCCACCGCCACGGCTACGACGTCTTTCCGGATTCGGACCGCACGCAGCCCTTCGGCAGCGGAGCGACCTGCTTTTATCCCTACGGCGACCTGATGATCCGCAACGACACGGCGGACGATTATCAGCTCCTCGTCACGGTCGGCGAGCACGACCTCATCGGCGAGTGGCGCTGCTCCACCGCGCCGGAGTGCCGCTATGAGATCGTCGAGCGCGATCATGAGATGCGCGCGGAGTATTGGGGCGGCTACACGCGCCACAACGTGCTCTGGCAGCAGCGCTTCGACGCGGACGGTGTGCTGCTCGACGAGAAGCCCGTTGTGCGCAACGACGCCATCATGATGTATTCGCCCTACCTCGAAGAGGGAGGCGCGAACGAATAAACGAAAGCATCTGCCTTGCGGCAGATGCTTTTCTGCTATGCAGCGCGCTCGCCGTCCGTGCGCTCCAGCCAGCCGCTGCCCTCGGTGATGCGGGCGACGAGGAAGGAAGCGGCGTAGTCGCCCGCGGCGTTGACCATCGTGGCGGGCGGGTCGACCAGATTCCCGATGGTGACGGCGATGGGGTAGGCAACCGCCATCCGGTCGGGGAAGAAGAGCGAGCAGAGGATGAACTCGGCGATGTAGCCGCCGCCCGGGATGCCGCTCATGGCGACGGAGGAAAAGACCGCCACGGCCAGCACCTCGGCAAACAGTCCCGCGCCCTCAAACGGCAGGCCGAACACGCCGAAGAGGAACGCGACCTTGAGCACGCAGCTGAAGCACGAGCCGTCCATGTGCATCGTCGCGCCCAGCGGCAGCACAAGATCCGCGACCTCGTGCGGGATGCCGCTGCCCTCCGCGGCCTCCATATTCGCCGGAATGGTGGCGACGGACGAGCAGGTGCCGAGCGCGGTCACCGCGGGGCGCAGGATGTGCCGCCGCAGCCGCCGTACCCCCTCGCGCCCGCCGCCGAGGTAGGCCAAAAGCGGGAAGGCAAGCAGCGCGTAGACGAAGCAGAGCGGGTAGTAGGCCAGCATCGCGCGGGCGTAGGACGCCGTGATCTGCGCGCCGTAGCTTGCGACCATCGCGGCGAAGAAGCCGAAGAAGGCGATGGGAGCGTAGCAGCTCACGAGCGAGACCATCTTCAAAAGGCACTTTGTCGCGTCGTCCAGCACCCGCGCCGTTACGGTATCCGGCCCGCCGCAGGCGGAGACCGAGAAGCCGAAGAGCAGGGAAAAGACGATCAGCGGCAGCATCGCCCGCCGCGAGAGCAGCGCGGAGAAATCGTTGACGGTGAAGAAGTTGACGAGCAGCGTCGCAAGCGGCGCGGGATCGTCCACCGTGCCCGCCGCGGCATCGGTCCACGGCGTCAGCACCGGGGGAAAGACACGCACGATGACCAGCATGATAAAGGCCGCGAGCAGCCCGGTGACAACAAAGACGCCGAGCGTCGCGCCGAGGATGCGCCCCGCCCTGCGCCGCGAGCGCGTATTGGCGATGCTGCCCGCGAGCGAGCAGAACACCAGCGGCACGACGAGGCAGAACATCATGTTGATGAACACGGTGCCGAGCGGCTCAAGGCAGACAGCCCCGGGCCAGGCCGCGCCGACGGCGCAGCCGAGCACGATGCAGGCGAGCATCGCGGCAAGGAAGCCGTAGCTCCGATAGAAGGAATGGGTCATAAAAAGCCCTCCGATCTCCCAGATTTTGTGTCTATCCCTATCCATAGCGGGAGACAGGCTCGAATATGACCGAAAAATTTGGAAAAAGGGCTTGACTGTCAAGTTGCTTTATGCCTTACAATGCGGTATCATAGCATTGGGAAGGGTCGGCGCAGAGCGCGGAAGGAGAGCCTATGAACATCAAAGAGATCGAAGAGCGCAGCGGCCTGACGCGCGCGAACATCCGCTACTACGAGCAGGAGGGGCTGCTCGCTCCCGCGCGGCGGGAGAATAAATACCGCGACTACAGCGAGGAGGATCTGGAGACGCTGCTGCGCATCGCGCTGCTGCGGAGCCTCGGCTTCTCGCTCGAAGAGATCCGAAGGCTGCAAAGCGGCGAGGCGGACTTTGCCGCCGCCATGCGGGAGCGCAGCGCGGCGCTGGAGAGCGAGGGTCAGCGCCTGCTGGCGGCGCGGAACGTGTGCGACGCCATCTCCCGCGAGGTGACAAGCTATTCCGCCTTACGGCCGGAGGACTACCTCAACGGCTTTGAGCCGGACGCAGCGGCGAAGCAGCGGGACGTTGCCGAGCCGCACCCGTGGCGGCGCTACTTTGCCCGCGGCATCGACCTCGCGCTCGTGGGGCTTCCGGTCTCCTTCGTGCAGTATGTGCTGCTGCACCGCAACTACACAACCGTTTCCCGGTGGGAGGACATCGTCTGCGCTCTGATCGGCTGGGGATTGCTGCTCCTCCTTGAGCCGCTGCTGCTCGCGCGCTTCGGCACGACCGCCGGCAAGTGGTGCATGGGCATCACCGTGACGCGGCCGGACGGCGAACGACTCAGCTACAGCGAAGCGCTGAACCGAACGGCGCTCGTGTGG
>ENA-UOOD01001972-UOOD01001972.1-human-gut-metagenome-genome-assembly--contig:-CS67-NODE-1972-length-19380-cov-6.434308_pt1 | contig 19380 bp, 17 predicted proteins | sample MGYA00242464_ERZ724011 | MGnify/ENA metagenome assembly ERZ724011 | reverse complement strand
AGATAAATCTGCAAGTACCTATTGTTTTACGAATCTTGACTTTCTGCTCCTCTGTAGGATTTATTTCCGTCTTGAAACTCTTCAGCAATTTCCTCATCCCTTTCTATCAGTCTTTTATACTTATGAAGCTCATACAGCCTGCAGGAGTTCTTCATGTTTACTACCACCATGATTTTAGTAAACTTCTTATAGAACTGTTTCAAACCAGTCATAACCTAATCTGATAAATCTATCTTTATTGGTTACTATTACAGTTTTTGGATACCCATAATTTACAGGTAACAATTTAAGAAAAATGTGAAGCAGAAATATTCATGATATATCGCAGTGATATTATCATTGATTCCTTTATTTTCATTAAAGAAAAAGGAAACACCTAAGAGAAACTTACAGCTTTGAAAAATAGTGTCTGAAAGCAATGAATGATGCTGTAACAGCGGCAACGGTCACTTGAATTGCCACTAAACAATTTCATGGATTTGAAGAATTCAATACAGTTATCAATACTGCTGGAATAGACAATTCTGAGTTAACTGATAGAGAGAATCTTTCTTAGGCCTTAATACTTTGCTTGACGTGTGGTTATAGCTCCATCTGATTTCTAATCTAATTATAGAACAGATGTAAAGCCCATGCACTTAGTTAGGTCTCGAGAACGCCGTTTAACCGGTGTTTAAAAAAATTAATTTTCACTAATCTATGGTTTGTGGGTATTCAAATTGTAGTTTTTATTTTTTTCCATTACTTCATCTAATAAATGTTTACATGGTTTCCATAATCTTCAGTACGCTGTTCTACAATAATTCCCTTTGCAATACAAAATTTATTTTAGTAAATACTGATCATAAGTGCAATAGCGCCTATAAGTTGGAGGTCCGTTTGCCTATAAAGTTTCTAATCTATCCCAACGTTGAAATTTCTTCACAGATACGCCTAAAGTTTAGCAAAATCATTCGGTTTATAATTTGTAATATTTGATGTGTTCATTTTAAAACTCTTCTTTGAAGATATTTGAACACATTTAATCACAATAGTTGATGTATTTAGTTACTTATATTTTCCTCCTTTCAATAACTAGTATAGAGTATGAATTTATAATAAATATCTAGATATTATGGAGAAGTATGTGTTGAACTAATGGAGTGCTTTAACTGGACACTCTTTTACACATTCATAACAAAGAATACAGTCAGTGCCGTTTTTACGTTTACGTGACTCTTTATTCACTTCTACATTCATAGGACAGACCTTTAAACATTTATTACAGTGCACACATTGACTTTCATCACAATGTACACGTAGGAATGAATAATAACTCATAGGCTTAAGAAATACTGTAATAGGACACAAATACTTGCAGAATGCACGATTATCTTTAAATATATAGGCAAGCGCAATACCCACAATATAGTAAAAGGCGTTGCCTAGAAGAAATAGATAGAACATGATTTTTTCTAGATGAGCGACTTTCATTAAGAATAATCCTGATACCAATGCAAGAGAACATACAAACATGACATAACGTAATATTCCAAGTTTCTTTACTCTTGGTTTCTGTGGTCTTTTATAAGGTAAGAAGTCAAGGATCATAGCTGTCCAGCAGGCATAACCACACCATCCTCGACCAAATATAAGAGGTCCAAAGATCTTCGCAATCGCATAGTGAATAGTGGCTGCTTCAAAAGTACCCAAAAACAAATAGTACCAGAAGCCTTCAATCTGCATATTTTCTTGAGAGATAATACCTAAATACAACAACATATAACTGCCTACTGCCAATTGTACAAAATGTCTTGCATAGCTCTTTCCTGCAGTAAATAATGCGGTACCTAGGGCAAGACAAGTGCCTATATAGCTAAAGTTCAACATGTAAAATAAATTATCTTTAGTGAGCCATAAAGTAATCGCAATCATCTCAAATAATATAAACATGATTATAGAGAAAGTGTATTTTCTTTTCATCTTCATTCCTCCCTTATATTCATCTTAGAATGTATGAATAGTTTGTACAATCAGATTATGATAAAAAATAAAAAGAAGCAGGAAGGGAAGACCTGCTTCTTTTCGAAGGGAAATGAAAACGATATATATATTATTGAAAGGATCGGGAACTTCCTTTCACAACTCATAGTATAAACATAATTTATCTTTGTATTGTGTCAGGAATATGGTATATTTTGTGATGGTGATTAAAAAATGTTGAAAATTGGAAACGTAGAAATAAAACATCCTATTATCATGGCTCCTATGGCAGGTATCACAAATGTCGCTTACCGTAGACTTGTAAAAGAGTTTGGTGCAGGACTTGTGGTATCTGAAATGGTCAGTGATAAAGCGTTATGTTATGGAAATCAAAAGACAATTGATATGCTTGCAGTAGGTGAAGATGAACACCCTATGAGTATGCAGATTTTTGGTGGTGAAGTAGAGACTATGGTCAAAGCTGCCAAGTTTGTAGAGGAACATTCTGATTGTGATATTATTGATATTAATATGGGATGTCCTGTAAATAAGGTATTAAAGGCTCATGCAGGTAGTTATTTAATGCAGTATCCAGAACTTGCATATGATATTGTGAAGGCTGTCGTAGAAGCAGTGAATGTACCAGTGACTGTTAAGATGCGTATTGGTTATGACATGAAGCATATTAACTGTGTAGAAATGGCACAATTAATGGAAAAAGCAGGTGCAAGTGCAGTGGCCATTCATGGGCGTACACGTTCACAGATGTATGAAGGTCATGCAGATTGGTCATGGATTAAAAAAGTAAAAGAAGCAGTCAGTATTCCAGTTATTGGGAATGGTGATGTCAGAACACCTGAAGATGCGAAAAGAATGATGGAAGAAACAGGCTGTGATGCTGTCATGGTTGGTAGAGGTGCTTTAGGTAATCCCTTTGTGATTCGTAGAATGGTGAAATATCTGGAAGAAGGTATTTTAGAAGAAGAACCAGACTATCATGCACGTATCCAGTTATGTATTGATCATGCCCATCGTTTAGTAAAAACGGAAGGTGAAAAGAATGCAATTAGACAAATGCGTGGGCAGGCACCTTGGTATGTCAAAGGGTTAAGAGGTTCAGCAAAAATCAAGAATCATTTAACACAGATGAATACATTAGAAGAATTAGAAACAATTCTAAAAGATTTTGAGAAAGAACTAGAAGGTGAGTAATCATCTTCTTTTTTGTTTTATAATAGAATAAAGGAGGAGAATATAAGTAACTAAATATATTGACTATTGTGATTAAATGTGTTCAGATCTCTCTCAAAGGAGAGCATTAAAATGAACATATCAAATACCACAATTTATAAACCAAAAAACTTTGCTGAACTTCTAAGCGTATCTGTTAAGACATTGTAACGTTGGGATAGAGAAGAAACTTTATAGGCAAACCGAATTCCAACTAATAAGCGTTATCGCACTTATGATCAGTATTTACTAAATCACGATGTATTTTTAAGATTTAGTAAAGTGAAGGGAATTATTGTAGAACAGTGTATTGAAGGTTATGGAAACCGTGTAACGATTTATTAGATGAAGTAATGGAACATAAAATCAAAACCACAATTTGAATATCCACAAACCATAGGTTGGTGAAAAATAAATTTCATAAACACCTATTAAAAGGCGTTCTTGAAGCTGAACATAGTACATGGATTTTCTATTTGCTCTATAATTAGATTAGAAATCAGATGGAGCTATAACAACATGTCAAACAAAGTATTAAGGACTAAGAAAGAATCTCTTTATTAGTTAACCCAGAACTATTTCAACAATATTGATAACTGTATTGAATTCTTCAAATCCATGAAATGACATGGTGGCAATTCAAGTGACTGCTGCGGATGTCATAAGTATTACCTAGTCAAGCGTGTAGGAAAGACTAGTACTTCATATATCCTTGAATGCAGCTCATACCATAAGCAGCATTCACTGCTTTCAGACACTATTTTTCAGAACCACAAGATTTTATTAGGTAATTTCCTTTTCTTTAACGAAAATAAAGGAATCAATGATAATATTACTGGAATATATAATGTATATTTCTGCTCCACATTTTTCTTAAATCGTTACCTGTAGATTATGGGTATTCAAAAACTGTAATAGTAACCAATAAAGATAGATTTATCAGATTGGGTTATGACTGGTTTGAAAAGGGTACTGTAAGAAGTTTAATACAACCATAGTGCTAGTAAACATGAAGAACTCCTACTGGCTGTATGGGCTTCGTAAGTATAAAAAACAGATAGAAAGGGATGAGAGAATTGCTGAAGAGCTTTAAGACGGAAATAAATCCAACAGAGGAGCAGAAAGTCAAGATTCGTAAAACAATAGGTACTTGCAGATTTATCTATAACTTCTATCTTGCTCATAATAAGGAACTTCATGAAAGTGGCAAGAAGTTTATGAGCAGCAACGAGTTTAGAATATGGCTTAACAATGAGTATCTAAAGGACTATAAAGTTGTAAGAATTGGAATATCTGGTTTATCTCCTCTTACTCATTATCGCTTTGGACAATGTATTAAAGAAGCAGTAGAAGATAAGAATGTTTTATTAATTGCGAGTGGTGACTTATCACATTGTTTGAAAGAAGACGGACCTTATGATTATAAATTAGTGGCGAAAAACCAATAGGCTTGCCTATGGGAAGAAAGCCACATAATTTTTACTTAAGTTTTGTATAGAGTAGATATATAATGTATGTACAAAAACAGAAAGAACTTTTTAATCAATGTGAAGACCAAAATCAAATAATGTTATAAACATATCTATTCCTATGGAGTGGAAAATAGAACTTGAAAATCTTGCACGTATCTATTCTGTTGAGGAAGGCAAGACTATTACATTTCTTGACCTTATGCGTAGAGGCATTCAGGAAAAATATCAGCTTGGAGAGCAAGATGATGAGTGAAGAAAATATCACAGTGCTTCACACTGCAAATATCTAATACAATATCATATGGTGTCCTGAATTCTGATTTTCGGTTTTAAAAGGTAATGTTGATAATACTTTCAAACAGACATTACAGAAAATTTGTAACGATTATAATTATCATATAAAAGCACTTGAAGTAATGCCGGACCATATACATACCTTTCTAGATGTGCCACAGACTGTAGCTCCTGCGATGTGGCTAGAATTCTTAAAAGCATCAGCACTATCGAATTATTTAACGCGTATCCGCAGCTTAAAAAGTTCTATGCAGGATATGGAACTTTATGGTCATGAGGGTATTTTGTCTCGACTGTAGAACGCATAAGCGAATCTACAGTAATCAAGTATATATAGAGGAACTAAAAAATGATTAGTGACGAAGAATACAAAAAGACTCTAAAACAATTTCATAAGCTTTCTGATAGACATATTCTAGCTGCTGAAACTGATATGTCTTCTTCTGATATGCAAAAAGTTGTAAAGCTTTCGGATAAGATCAGAAAAGCAGGTAACGAACTTGTAGGTCTTATGAGAAAGAATTATGACCAGCTTATGCGTACCAAGAGGTATCGTAAGTTACTTAAATTATACGGTTCTACGAAAGATGATAAAAAACGTAAATATTTTGCTGGACAGCTCAATGAAATGGCAAAGCAGTATGATGTTACCTGGGATTTTTGTAGAAAATCAATGATATTTATTGGAAAGAAGTATAACGTAGATGCGGTCTTTGCGCTTACTAAAGCTGAAGATATTTGGCGTGGCATGGAAAAATGTTTATATGGTAATGGTAATATCTTACATTTTTCTAAATACAGAGACTTACCCTGTATAAGGGCAAAACAGATAGATCGTGGCATCCGTATATTCGTTACGGATAATAAGCTACAATTCAAACTTGGCAGGACTGTATTCGGAATTAAGATTAATGATAGATTTCAGACAGATGAAGTGAATGCAGTATTGGATTATCTTGCTGAATCAGAGATCATGAATAATAAAGTTGTGCAGACACTCATGGATGAAGCGTACTGTATTGATACATATAGACCATGCTATGCTACTCTTGTACCAAAATTAATTCGTGGCAAATACAGAGTATATCTACATTTAACCATCGAAGGCAGGGCAAAACCTAAATATGACAGATTCGGCAATCCAAGACATAAATTTGGCAGAGGAATAATCGGTGCTGATATAGGAACACAAACAGTTGCCTATACTTCCGATACAGAGGTAGGACTTAAAAATCTTTCAGAGCGAGGCAGAAGTATTCAAAAATCTGAGCGATTAGAAAGATTGTATTATCGTGCTATGGACAGGGCAAGACGAGCAACTAATCCACAGAATTATAATGAAGATGGTACTATTAAAAAAGGCCGCAAGACTTGGAGATATTCTAATCATTATAAGAAGTTAAAAGAAAAACATTCTGAATTATGTCGTATTAATGCGATAAATAGACAGCTTGCTATAAACGAAGACGCTAATTATTTAAGGAGTCTTGGTGATGTATTTATAACAGAGCCAAAAAATGCAGGTAGACTCATGAAAAGAGCTAAGGAAACCACTGTTAATAGCAAGGGCAAGATTAATAAGAAAAAACGTTTTGGCAAATCTATAAAGAATAGATGCCCTTCTGGGTTTCAGGCTGCTGTAGAAGAAAAATTCAAGACCACAGGTGGTACATATATAGAAGTGCCTAATGATTATAGAGCATCACAATATGACCATACAGCAGATGACTATATAAAGAAGAAATTATCTGACAGGATGTATCATCTATCAGATGGAACTCTAGTACAGCGAGATTGGTATTCATCATTTCTGTTATACTGCTATGATTACAGTACTAAGAATATAGATAGAGATAGATGTATTTTAAAATTTGAAAAGTGTTACAGTAAGGAAAGAGCATTGATTAAAAGAATTAAGACTAATAGAATCAAAGTATTAAATAGTGGAATCAAAATAGCATAAAATAAACATCAGGGAGATTGATTACACTTCCTTATCGTAAGATAGAAATTTACCGTTAATGTGGTCGTTGGACTGCTTGGTAATAGAAGTTCTTACTTAAATAGATTTATACTTGTATTCCAAAGTCTGAAAATGATGTACGATTACAAGCTAAACTTGATAGTAGGAACCCCACGGGCTTGCCCGTGGGAGTAGTCAGAAAGAAGAAGGACCGCTCTTTGATCATGATATTATTACAGCATGGAAGAATAGTGACTTTATGCGTTTCTTAACCTTTGATCCACTCTTTATAGAAGCTGCATCTGAATGTGGACTTATATCATTTCAAATCATGGCAGGTGCTTTAGATCAAAAAAAGATTAAACCAAACTTTTATTCTTATGAAGGACCATTTGGAGTAGGTTATGGTATATGTGGCTTTGAAATATGTGGTGAAGACTTAACACGTGATATAGGAAACCAATATGAAAAGAAGATGCAGGAAGAAGTTAAGAAGATCAAAGAACATGAAGATGACTATGTCAGACTGGCTAGAACTACAATAGAACATTATGTGAAAGAGAAAGTAGAAATCATTCCAGAAGTCACAGAAGAGATGAAAAGACGTGCAGGTGTCTTTGTATCTATTCATGAAGAAGGGCGTTTAAGAGGCTGTATTGGTACCTTTATGCCTGTACAGGATAATATTGCCTTAGAAATAGTACATAATGCGATCAGTGCATGTAGTGAAGATCCACGCTTTGATCCTATTACAGAAGAAGAACTAGATAATCTCGTTATCTCAGTCGATGTATTAGGAGAAATAGAACCAGTAGAAGATATCAGTACATTAGATCCTCATATCTATGGTATTATAGTATCCCATGGTTCTAAAAGAGGTTTACTCCTTCCTTCTCTAGAGGGTGTGGATACAGTGACTGATCAGATTCAAATAGCTTGTCATAAGGCAGGTATTCATGAAGGAGAGAAGATCAAGATAGAAAGATTCAAGGTGATCAGACATGATTAGATGTGATTTATGTCCTCATCATTGTGTATTAAAAGAAGGACAGACAGGATTCTGTCATCAAAGAATGAATAAAGAAGGAAGTATAGTACTTAAAGACTATGGTGCTATTACATCGCTATCTTTAGATCCTATTGAAAAGAAGCCTCTCTATCATTTTTATCCAAATACAAAGATTCTATCTGTCGGTTCTTATGGCTGTAATATGAAATGTCCTTTCTGTCAGAACTACACCATATCACAGGATAAAGGCTCTTCTGTACAGGTGCATACAACACCTGAAAAACTTGTTGAAGTCGCCTTAGATTTAAAAAAAGAAGGGAATATCGGTATTGCGTTTACTTATAATGAACCACTGATCAGTTATGAGTTTATTTATGATACATTTGTATTATGTAAGAAGCATGATTTAAAGACTGTTATAGTCTCTAATGGAATGATAGAAGAGAAATATATAAAGGAGTTATCTCCTTTAGTAGATGCATGGAATATTGATTTAAAAGGATTTAAAGAAGATATTTATAAGAAATTATCAGGTGACTTAAACACAGTAAAAAAGAGTATTTACTATGCTTCTACAAGTCATCTAGAAGTCACTTCTTTGATTGTACCTGGTATCAATGATAGTCTCGAAGATATGGAAGAAGAAGCAAAGTGGTTAGCGTCTATTGATCCGAATATTGTGTTACATATCACACGTTATTTTCCCGAGTATCATTATCATGAATCTCCTACATCTATAGAACTTATTGACCAAATGGTAGAAGTAGCTAAGAAATATTTAAAGAGTGTATATAGAGGTAATTGTTAGATGTTTAATGAAGAAGAAATTAAAAGCTTTAGTACAACAGATATGCGTATATACAACTATATATTGAAGCACAGCATTCAATTCCCTTATATGAGTATAAGAGAACTGGCAGAGGAGATTCCTACATCTACAGCTTCTATTATGCGTTTTGTGAAAAAGATGGGATATGACAGCTTTCCTGAATTAAAATATGCTTATAAGAAAGAAGAAAAAGAAGTGTCTCTTTATATGGTGAATGACCTAGATGAAACTATCGACTGTTTAAAGAAGTTCAATACTCCTTATTATCAAGATTTATTCAAAGAAGTTGCTTATATACTAGGTGATGCGAATATGATTATTTTTGATGGTATGGGAGATTCAGCTAAGATTGCAGAATATGCAGCAAGACGCTTTTCTAGTAATGGTTTCTTTAGTGCTGCCTTAACAGATCCATATCAGAGGGTATCTATGGATGGGACTGATATAGTTGTCGTTATGTTGTCTATCTCAGGAGATACTGTAGAACTTATTAGAAAAGCCAATGATTATAAAGCAGCAGGCAGTACTTTAATCACAATTACTGCATCAGACGATAATACACTCGCAAAAATGAGTGATTATCATATCAGCTATTATATTAATGATGTAAGAAATGAACTTTCTTCTCATACAACTCAGGTACCTGCATTAAGTATTATTGAAATACTTTCTAATATGACATTGCATATGTGTCACAATACGTTACAATAGTGAAACATTTTGCAGATAATGCATACTATTCAAGAAGGGCTTCAAGCCCTTTTTTTATTTGTAATCCTCTGATAGAATCAATTACGGAAAACGAAAACGTTTTCAACATCGGCCGAATGAAATAAGAAGAGGAGAAACAAAATGGAAGCAATTCAAAGCTTTATGGAACGTTACTTCGTACCATTAGCTGCAAAAATCAATGGTCAGCGCCATGTGGCAGCCGTGCGTGATGCGTTCACTTTATCATTCCCACTCACAATGGGTGGTTCAATGGTTTTACTTATTAACTATGTATTATTAGATCCTAGCGGATTCATCGCAAAATTACTTCACTTAGGTGATTTAATTCCAAACTTAGCTCAGTATCAGGCTGTCTTGAGTTCTGTTATCAATGGTACTACTAATATCTTATCAATTCTCATCGCATTCCTAGTGGCTTATCAGTTAGCTCAGGAAATGGGTGGAGATAAAGTATTATGTGGTATTACATCTCTTTCAGCTTTCTTTATTCTTTATCCTGCTGCTCAGGCATTTGCGGGTAAGAATGCAGGAACTGGTTTAACAACTACTTACTTTGGTGCACAGGGATTATTCGTTGCATTATTAGTAGGTCTATTAACTGCAGAATTATTAACTCGTTTTGGTAGAAATGACAAGTTAAGAATCAAGATGCCAGAAATGGTACCACCTGCAGTAGCACAGTCATTTAACTTATTAATCCCAATGATGTTAGTACTTGCCATCATGGGTGTATTAAACTACTTATTCTCAATGGTTACTCCTGAAGGTATTCAGGTTGTTGTTTATAACGCTATCCAGGCTCCATTAACATCTCTTGGAAGCTCTATGGGTACAATCATCGTATTCGTATTAGTACAGCAGTTCTTATGGATTGTAGGTATCCATGGTCCAAACACTTTAAGTGCTTTACGTTCAGTTATCTTTACAGAACAGCAAAACGCAAACTTAGTTTATGTTGCAGTTCATGGTTCATCATGGGGTGCACCTTATCCAATAAACTGGGTTTCAATCAACGATGCATTTGGTAATGGTGGAGGATCAGGTGCAACACTTGGTTTAATCATTGCAATGTTTATCGTAGGTAGAAAGAATAAAGGTGAATTCTCTATTTGTAAGATGTCATTAGCTCCAGGACTATTCAACATCAACGAACCAATCATGTTCGGTTTACCAATCGTTATGAACCCAATGTATGTTATTCCATTCATCTTAGCACCAATCGTATGTGACCTAATCGGTTATTTCTGTGTATGTATCATTAAGATCATCCCACCAGTCGCTTATTCAGTTGCTTGGACAACTCCAGGATTCTTAACACCATTCTTAGGATCAGGTGCCAACAATATTATGTCATTAGTTATCGGTATTCTTTGCTTAGTCGTAAGTACAATTATCTACTTACCATTCGTTGCAGCAAGCACAAGAGCCGCTATCAAGAAAGAAGCAGAAGAAGCAGGAGAAAACAATGCGTAAAGACTTCTTATGGGGTGGAGCAGTTGCTGCACATCAGGTAGAAGGTGGATTTAATGAAGGTGGTAAAGGACCAAATGTCTCAGATATGATGACAGTTGGTTCTGCCACTACTCGTAGAAAGATCACTAAAACAATTGAACCTGATCAGTTCTACCCAAATCATACAGCGATTGATTTCTATCACCACTATAAGGAAGATATCGCTTTATTTAAAGAAATGGGATTTAAATGTTTTAGAACATCTATTTCCTGGGCAAGAATCTTCCCAATGGGAGATGAAGAAACACCAAATGAAGAAGGTTTAAAGTTCTATGATGATATGTTTGATGAACTATTAAAGAATGGTATTCAGCCAGTCATCACATTATCACACTTTGAAATGCCTTATCATTTAGTTGAAAAATATGGTGGATGGAGAAACAGAAAGATGATTACATTCTTTGTAAGATTCGCAAAAGTATGTTTCGAAAGATACCACAATAAAGTTAAATACTGGATGACTTTCAATGAAATCAACAACCAGGCGAACTATGAAGCAGACGTAGCTGTATTTACTAACTCAGGTATTATATTTGAAGAGGGTGAAGACAAAGAACGTACTGTTTATCAGGCAGCGCATTATGAGCTTGTTGCAAGTGCAATGGCTATTAAAGAAGGACATGCTATTGATCCTTCTATGATGATTGGCTGCATGATTGCGATGACACCTATTTATCCTTACTCATGTAATCCAGATGATATGTTGAAGGCAGTAGGTGCTAACCATAAGCGTTTCTGGTATATGGATGTTCATGCAAGAGGACGTTATCCAGGTTATATGAAATCTTTCTTTGAAAGAAAGAACTTCAATCTAGATATTACTGAAGAAGACTTAGCTGTTCTTCCTCAGGGTACAGTAGATTATATTGGATTTAGTTATTATATGTCATTTGCGGTTAAGGGTGATGGAGATGTCAACCTTGACTATAATGAAGAAACAGATTTATGTGATAACCCATATATTTCTAAGACTGAATGGGGATGGCCAATTGATGCGAAAGGTTTAAGATATAGCTTAAACTGGATGTATGACCGTTATAACCTTCCTCTATTTATTGTAGAAAATGGCTTCGGTGCAGTGGACCAGATGGTAGATGGAAAAGTACATGACCAGTACCGTATTGATTACCTTAAAGCGCATATCGAAGAAATGAAAAATGCAGTAGATATTGATGGTGTAGACTTATTAGGTTATACTGTTTGGGGATGTATTGACTGTGTTAGCTTTGGTACGGGTGAAATGAAGAAACGTTATGGTTTCATTTATGTAGATAAAGATAATGCAGGTCATGGAACACTTGCAAGAAGCAAGAAGGATTCCTTTGATTGGTATAAGAAAGTAATAGAAAGTAACGGAGAAAAATTATGAAAAAATACTTAGTTCTAGATGTTGGTGGCAGTGCTATTAAATATGCAGTAATGGATGCAGAAAAGAATATATATGAAAGAGGTAAGGTACCTACTCCCTTAGATTGCCTTGATTCGTTTGTAAATAGCGTTCAATCTCTATATAATACATATTCTGATGTATCTGGTATTGCGATGAGTATGCCAGGAAGAATTGATCCTAATAAGGGTTATTGTTACACTGGTGGGGCTTTAGCTTATAATCATGATATAAATATGGCAGAATTACTATCTGAGCATTGTGGTGTAAGAGTCACAATTGGTAATGATGCAAAATGTGCCGCTAATGCAGAACTAGGTTTTGGTAGTCTTCAGGATATTCAGGACGGTGCTGTAGTGATTCTTGGCACAGCTATTGGTGGTGCCTTAATTAAGGATCATAAGGTATTAAGTGGATGTAGATTTGGTGCAGGTGAATTTTCTAATATCATCACTGATTATCATAAGCCATATGATGGTGATACATCTTGGTATGCAAGTAATGGAATCAATGGATTACTATTACATATCCAGGAAGCATTAGAAACAGAAGAACATTTTACAGGTGAAGAAATCTTTGAAATGGCAAATAATGGAAATGAAGCTGTCTTAAAAGGATTAAATCAGTTCTGTTTAGAAACTGCAGTACAGATCTACAACATCAATCAGATCTTTGATTGTGAAAAAGTAGCCATTGGCGGAGGTATTAGTGCACAGCCATTACTATTAGAACTTATCAAAAAGAACTTTGATGAAATCTATAATTCATGTTATGCAAGCACATTACCACCAGAAATCGTAGTTTGTGAATATCGTAATGATGCGAACTTAATCGGTGCTTTATATCAGCACTTAAATTAATAAAGGAGGATGATAAGATGTGGAATAAATTAAGAAATGAACCTGTGAATAAAACAGGTTATATCAAACGTATAATCGCTTATGGTATTGATTGGTATTTAGGAAGTGTCTTATCATCACTTCCTCTTATTTTGTTGTATATGTCTCTTCATAAGGATGCTGTCTATATTCCTCAGCAGTTATCTATATTTAAGGGATATTATCAAGTACTTGCAGGTGTTCTTTCACTCTCAGTTGCATTTGTGTACTATGTCGTATTACCTATAATCTGGAAAGGACAGACTTTAGGTAAAAAACTATTAGGATTAAAGATTGTGAATGATGACTATCAAGAAGTGAATGTGAAACAATTGATCATCAGACAGGTTATTATGATCTTCTTAGTAGAAGGAAGTATTTATACATGCAGTAATATGTTTCATCAGTTAGTCAATGTATTAACTGGATACAATATTGCCTCTATCTGGAATAAGGTAGGTTTAGTTATCTCTATATTATCTGGAATACTAGTGATTATCTTAAAGTCTAAGAAATCATTACATGATATTGTCTCACATACACTTGTTGTAGACATTAAGTCAGAAGACTACAAGAATATGTTGTTGAGTATTGAAAAGAAAAATAAGAAACAGAATAAGAAAATGAAAAAGAGATTTGCATAAAGTGTGATAAAATACCTTTTGGAGGTATTTTATGGTTACGGTAGATCAAATGAATCAATTAAGTGATTTGGAATTAGATATTTACAACTACATCATTTCTCATCGTCATGAAGTGATTCATATGAAACTTAAAGATTTATCTACAGATCTTCATGTATCTTCTTCTATGATTACAAGAGTAGCTAAAAAACTTGGTTATGAAGGATTCTTAGAATGGAAAGCAGAAATGAAACTGGATCAGGAAGATAAACCTATTCAAAACAAACGTGCTTTAAATTATATTCTCGATTATTTTAATCGTGTAGACAATAAAGAGTTTGATGATCTTATTCATCAAGCGGCTGAAATAATTGTGAACAGTCATGAGGTGATCTGTTCGGGCATTGGCTTAAGTGATGCGATTGCGAAATTTGCGGCTTCTTTGTTTAATCGTAAGGGAAAACGTACAATGTATAGTGGAGACTTCAGTAGCCGTTTTAGGGGGATGTATGATCAAAATGACTGTGCTCTTTTCTTCACAGTTTCAGGAGAAACAAGAGAGGTCATTGATCGTATCAAAGACTTAAAAAAATATGATATTAAGATTATTGTGATTACCAATAGTGCCTCTTCAACAGCTGCAAAGATGTCTGATTTAGCTCTTACGTATTATATGCCAAGTACTAAAAATGGTGACTTTTATAGTTCAGCAACACAGGTACCTGTTCTCTATATTATTGAGTCTATTGCGAATCTATTTATAGAATATGGAATTTACTAAAGAATGCTTGAAAGGCATTCTTTTATTTGTTTAAATGTTCTATGATATGAGAAGAAAGAGGGACGCTATGAGGGAAAATCTAGAAAAGTATGGCGAAGTCATTGCCGGAAGTATTTTATTATCTTTAGGAATCTGGTTGTTCGTAACACCTAATGGCTTGAACTTTGGAGGTGTCATTGGTACATCACAGATTATCGAAGTTTTTGTAAGAAAACTTCTACCAATCCCTAAATCAATGAACATTGTAGGGATCATCAACTTCATGATTATTATTACTTTATTTATTATTGGGTATAGAATCTTGAACAGAGAATTCTGTGTTAAAACAGCTATGAGTGTTGTTGTACAGACTATTACATTATCTTTCTTACCTAACTTAACACATCCAATCATGCCCGATATGTTATCTAACTGTATCTTTGGGGCTATTATGTGTGGCGTTGGCGTAGGACTTGCCCTCAAAGGTAGTGGTAGTGCAGGTGGTATTGATATTGCCGGTGTATGCTTATCTAAGACTAAACCAGGATTCTCAGTAGGGAAGTTATCAATAAGTTTGAATGCAGTTATTTTAACTTGCTGTGCATTTATCTTTGATTTACAGACTACACTTTATTCTATTATCTTTGTATTTGTATTGTATTTCATTAGTGACCGTATCCACTATCAGAATATCAATGTGATAGCATTAATCTTCACTAAAGAAAAAGATATGAAGAATGTGATTATGGAAAAGACTGGTAGAGGAGTAACTTACTGGATGGGTAAGGGTGCTTATACAGAAAATGATCAATATATTCTTTATTGTGCAATCAATAAATATGAAGTGAAAACATTTAAGAAGATTGTACATGATATTGATCCACAGGCATTTGTGACTATTAGTGAGGATTCAGAAATCCTTGGTGGATTTGAAAAACGTCTATAGATAAATTAGATTGAATCAGGCTGATAAAATGACCTTGACAACACATTTATTTATTGTCTATAATACTTGAGTAAAAGCTATGAACAGAAGAGTAATATCAATGGAACGCAGAGAGAATTCCTGGCTGGTGTAAAGGAATGGGGAAGTTGATATGAATAAAGACTGGGAGCTGTATTTTGGATCTAACGTGATAAAATAACGTGTTGCCGCGTTAAGGCTTAATGAGGTCTACTTATGTAGATGAATAAGGGTGGTACCACGGTTAACTCTCGTCCCTAGCGGATGAGAGTTTTTATATTCTAAAGAAGGAGAACACACATGGAAGAAAGAAAGTTTACTGATCAGGAATTAGTAAGAAGACAGAAGTTACAGGAACTTAAAGATCTTGGAATTGATCCATTTGGACAGAGATTTGATGTGACTGCTTATACTTCAGACATTAGAAAGAACTATGGCGATAAGACTGCAGAAGAATTAGAAGAAAGCAAACCAGCTGTAAGTATTGCAGGTCGTATTGTTGCAAAGAGAAGAAAAGGTAAAGTATGCTTCATGAACCTTCTTGATAGAGATGGAAAAATCCAGTTATATATCAAGAAAGATACTGTTGGTGAAGATGTTTATGAATTAGTTAAGAAGAGCGATTTAGGTGATATTATCGGTATTGATGGTGAAGTATTCATGACTCATACTGGTGAATTAACTGTAAGAGTAGAAAAGTATACACACCTTACTAAGGCTTTAAGACCTTTACCAGAAAAGTTCCATGGTTTAACAGATACTGAAGAACGTTTCAGAAGAAGATATGTTGACTTAATCATGAATGATGAAGCACGTAAAGTAGCCTTCATGAGACCTAAGATTGTTCGTTCAATCCAGCATTATTTAGATGACAAAGGTTATACAGAAGTAGAAACACCAATCATGAACTCTATTCTTGGTGGTGCTGCAGCTAAGCCTTTCATCACTCATTTCAATGCATTAGATAAAGATTTCTATTTAAGAATCGCAACAGAATTAAACCTTAAGAGATTAATCGTTGGTGGTATGGATGCCGTTTATGAAATCGGTCGTTTATTCAGAAATGAAGGTATGGACAGAACTCATAACCCAGAATTCACTACTATCGAAGTATATAAAGCATTCTCTGACCTTGAAGGTATGATGGACTTAACAGAAGGTATCATTGCGAATGCCGCAATGACTGTCAATGGTACTTATGATGTAGAATACAAAGGTCATTCTATTTCATTAGCACCTGGATTCAAGAGAATCTCTATGGTTGATGCAATTAAAGAAAAGACTGGTGTTGACTTTGGTGAACAGAAGACTTTTGAAGAAGCTAAGAAACTTGCTGAAGAACATGGTATTGAAGTAGAACCACACTTTGCATATGGTCATATTGTCAATGCATTCTTTGAAAAGTATGTAGAAGAAACAATTGTAGAACCAACATTCGTATATGGTCATCCAATTGAAATCTCTCCACTCGCAAAGAAGAACTTACAGGATCCTCGTTTCACTCAGAGATTCGAATTATTCATCTGTGGTAACGAATATGCAAATGCATTCACAGAATTAAATGATCCAGATGATCAGTATGAAAGATTCGCAAATCAGTTAAAAGAAAAAGAATTAGGTAACGATGAAGCCAACGAAATGGATATGGACTATGTAGAAGCCCTTGAATACGGTCTTCCACCAACTGGTGGCATGGGTATGGGTATCGACAGATTAGTTATGTTATTAACTGGTCAGGAAACTATCCGTGAAGTTATCTTATTCCCACATATGAAGAATAAATAAGGACTAGTAAATGCTAGGGGGGTTATGCCTCTGGCATTTTTTTGTTTTTAGAATCATTCTTATCATTTAAAAAGTTAAAATTTGAATTGTTTTTTGTATGAAAAAGAACTACCATGCGTTAAAATCTAGATATATAAGTTATAGTTAATTACTTGATAAAAATGATTATACAATTTGGGAGCAATAATCATTTGAATATAAAGGAGCAATGACTATGGAAAACAATTTAAAACAAAACAGTCTCATGGATTAATTTGTGAAAACTGACAATATTTTAAATGACATGTGTGGAATTATTGAATCTTCACAAAAAGCAGCATATCAGGCAGTTAATGTTGCACTTGTTCAAAGAAATTGGCTCATTGGATATCGAATTGCAGAAGAAGAACTTAGAGGACAAAAACGTTCTGAATATGGTGCAGAAGTCATAAAAAAATTGTCAAAGAATCTTACTGAAAAATATGGTAAGGGATTTACAAAAACAAACTTGTATAGTTTTTATTCATTTTATAAATGCTTTCCTAAAATTTTCCACTCAACGAGTGGAAAATCTAAGACGTATCTTTCGTGGACTCATTATCGTACGCTTTTGCAAGTAAATGATAAAGTGGCTCGTGATTGGTATGAAAAAGAAGCTATAGAACAAACGTGGAGTGTTCGTACTTTGCAAAGAAACATTTCTTCTCAATATTATTATCGTATGCTTCATACGCAAAAAAAGGAACTTGTAGAAAATGAAATGAAAGAACTCACATCAAAGTATCAAAATGATAGGTTAGAGTTTATCAAAAACCCAGTAGTTGCAGAGTTTTTAGGATTTTCTCAAGATACAGATTTTACAGAAAGTGATCTTGAAAAAAGTATTCTTTCTAATTTGCAAAAGTTTCTAATGGAACTTGGAAAAGGATATGCTTTTGTAGCAAGACAACAACATATTCATACAGAAAAGCAAGATTATTATATAGATCTTGTGTTCTATAATTACATCTTAAAATGTTTCGTTCTTATTGATTTAAAAACAGAGAAGATAACACATCAAGATGTTGGTCAAATGGATATGTATATTCGAATGTATGATGAATTAAAACGAAGTGAAGGAGATAATCCAACAATAGGTATTGTTCTTTGTTCTGATACAGATGATGATATAGCTCGTTACTCTGTTATGCATGGTAATGAACATTTATTTGCTTCAAAATATAAATTATACTTACCTACAAAAGAAGAACTAAAGGCAGAAATTGAAACGCAAAAGGCAATGTTCTATCTTCAACAGCAGGAAAGTAAATAGAATAAGTATGATAGTGGCCATTAATTTGGCCACACTTTTAATATTTGTTCATGTTATTAACTGATCAGGAACTATCTGTGAAGTTATCACTACATATGAAGAATAAATAAATCTATGTATTAATATTAGGCATATCTCGTGCAAGAGATGTGCTTTTTATTTTATGGTTTTTGAAACATGATGGAATGAAAATAGAAAATGTGAAGGGATGAAATTGTAAAATATGATGGAATTCACTGTAATGAGTATGAGAGCATACATGAAAAATTATAAAGACTAACTTTTTTTGAAAATGGTGTTGTTTACTTTAGTGTAATACAAGATATTTAAAAAGAGTGCTTAACCCCTCTTATAAAACCCTCTTCACAAATATCTTATTGAATATACTTCTTGTAAATTCATCATCGTTCATCATATTCTCTAAGTACTGATTAAAGTTCTTCTCTTTCTCTATTACTTTTTTTAAATGTGGATAACTCTCTTTAATCATCTTTCTTATTGCTGTATAAGAACTACCACTACAGTTATATTGAATAGTCTGTATATTATCGATTAATGAGAAGATAGAAACTGAATTTCTAGATTATAATGAAAATTGATTAGTTTAGATTTAATTCCCTATTTTACTTAAATGCTCGTCAGTGTTACGACCACTATACATGACAGTAGCAATACGCACGATTTTCTCT